>Ga0316189_10003938_pt1 | contig 14364 bp, 13 predicted proteins | sample LowCovwburrow_MG_FD_204930 | JGI IMG/M metagenome (GOLD analysis project Ga0316189, IMG submission 204930) | Coastal sediment microbial communities from Maine, United States - Lowes Cove worm burrow | ecosystem: Environmental > Aquatic > Marine > Coastal > Sediment | place: USA: Maine...
ACTGTGGGTTTTACTGCACCACGCGAAAGCGCCGACCTAATCGAAATGCTGATCAATAAAGTGCCGGGCGCCGATGAGGTAATTTTTGCCACCCATTGTCATAATGATCTGGGCATGGCGACGGCCAATGCGCTAGCCGCTGTTGAAGGGGGTGCACGTCAGATTGAGTGTACGATCAACGGACTTGGTGAACGGGCGGGCAATACCGCATTGGAAGAGGTCGTTATGGCCTTGCGCGTACGCAATGACATCATGCCGTTTCACACGGATATCGATACCACCAAGATCATGAACATCAGCCGCCGTGTGGCAACGGTTTCGGGCTTTGCCGTGCAAAACAACAAAGCGATTGTCGGCAAGAATGCCTTTGCCCACGAAAGCGGCATCCATCAAGACGGTATGCTGAAATCAGCCGATACCTTTGAGATTATGCGCCCACAGGACATCGGCCTGAAAGAAACCAATCTGGTGATGGGTAAACATTCGGGGCGTGCGGCGTTGCGATCCAAGTTGGCCGATCTGGGTTATGTCTTGGGTGACAATCAGCTAAAGGACGTGTTCGTGCGCTTTAAGGCTTTGGCCGATCGCAAGAAGGAAGTATATGATGACGACCTGATTGCATTGGTGTCCGATGAGGGCACACATCAGGCCTATGATTGTCTGCAAGTGAAGTTCCTGCGGGTGATTTGCGGCACGGAAGCCCCGCAATCGGCAGATCTGACACTATCCATAGACGGGGTAGATCATCAGATAACAGCCACGGGCGACGGGCCTGTGGACGCGGCTTTCAATGCCGTTAAAGCGTTGTTCCCGCATGACGCACGTTTGGCCGTTTATCAGGTACATGCAGTTACCGAGGGCACTGACGCACAGGCAACCGTAAGTGTGCGCATGGAAGAAAACGGTAAAATCGTGAACGGGCAATCTGCGGATACCGATACGGTTGTGGCATCGGCCAAGGCCTATGTTAACGCATTGAACAAGCTGCTGGTAAGACGTGAAAAAACTGCCCCCGAGGCCGAATAACCATTTATTGAAAACCGAACGCCGACTTTGAGCGGCGTTCGATTCAGGCTATTTTAACAATCTGGGGCGAAACTTCGCCTAAAACTTCAAATAAATGACGATCTAACCCATGAACCCGTTTATACCCCTTTACGGACAAGCCCAGTCGCACCTATAAGAATATGGCTTTCAAGGTGAATCTTGGAACGGGGATTTCAAGATAGGACGCGCAGAATGTTTGGCATTTTTTCTTCTGATATGGCAATTGATTTAGGGACAGCAAACACGCTGATTTACATTAAGGGCAAAGGGATTGTACTAAATGAACCATCCGTTGTGGCCTACCATGTCAAAGACGGGGTTAAACGTGTTTTGGCCGTGGGCGAAGATGCAAAACTGATGATGGGCCGTACACCCGGATCGATCGAGGCCATTCGTCCGATGCGCGACGGAGTTATCGCCGATTTTGATACCGCCGAAGAAATGATCAAACATTTCATTGCCAAGGTTCACAAACGCTCGCCCTTATCAAAACTGCATATTATCGTTTGTGTCCCATACGGTGCCACACCTGTTGAAAAACGTGCCATTCGCGAATCCGTTTTGTCCGCGGGCGCCAGCAAAGCGGGATTGATTGCTGAACCGATTGCGGCCGCTCTTGGGGCCGGCATGCCTATTCAGGAACCAACAGGTTCTATGGTTGTGGATATCGGTGGCGGGACAACCGAGGTTGCGGTACTGTCCTTGGGAGATATTGTTTATGCCCGATCCGTGCGCGTCGGTGGTGACCGCATGGACGAAGCTTTAATCTCTTATCTGCGCCGCCAACAAAATCTACTGGTCGGTGAAGCGACTGCGGAACGTATCAAGACAACGATTGGTACCGCACGTATTCCGGAAAACGGTATCGGTGAAAAAATGGTCATTCGCGGCCGCGATTTGCTAAACGGTGTTCCGAAAGAAGTTGAATTGAATCAAGCCCAAGTGGCGGATGCTTTGGCCGAACCCGTCCAGCAAATTTGCGAAGCGGTGATGCAGGCTCTGGAAAGCACCCCCCCTGATTTGGCCGCCGACATTGTGGATCGCGGCGTGATGCTGACGGGTGGCGGTGCATTGCTTGGCGAATTGGATTTGGCATTACGTGAACAAACCGGCCTGCCGATTTCCGTGGCGGATGAATGTTTGAACTGCGTGGCTTTGGGTACAGGCATGTCTTTAGAATTTGCAAAGCAACTGGCCCATGTCATCGACTATGGCAGCTAGGAACCTAGGTTCGGCTGTCACCCCCAAGGTGTAGGATATGGCAGAACATAAAGGACAAGATTTCGACTTTGGCCGATCCATTCGCAGGGTCTTGTTTGGGCTGACGATTTTTTTCCTGTTCTCTATCTTTTTGTTCTGGCGCATTGATAATCCACGTGCCGAACAAATGCGGATATCGATATTGGACAAGGTTATTCCCAACATGGAATGGGCCATGGCCCCGATCACACGTATTTCGCAAATCGTGGAGGATTTTCAGTCATATGGGCGTATTTATGAACAAAATCAGGAATTGCGCCGTGAATTGCAACAGATGAAAGCGTGGCGGGAAGCCGCCATTCAACTGGAACAGGAAAAGGCCCGTTTGCTGGATTTGAACAACCTGAGACTGCCGCCGAAATTATCCGTTATCTCTGGTGTTGTCTTGACCGACAGCGGTAGCCCATTCCGGCAATCGGCCCTGATCAACCTTGGTAAGCGAGACGGTATTGTTGACGGTTGGGCAGCGATGGATGGATTGGGCTTATTGGGGCGTATCTCGGGGGTCGGCGAAAATTCTTCGCGTGTTGTATTCCTGATCGACAGCAACAGCCGCGTACCGGTCACCATTAAACCATCCAATCAAAAGGCTATTTTAAGCGGTGACAATACATTGTTACCTGTGCTGGATTTCATAGAGAACACCGATCTGATACAACCGGGGGATCGCATCGTAACCTCCGGCGACGGTGGAGTTTTTCCGCCAGATCTGTTGGTGGGGCAAGCGGTTTTAACGTCTGACAACCGCTTTCGCACGCGGCTGTCAGCAGATTATAAACGCCTGAAATTTATGCGGATCGTCCGGCATTCCCCCGGATTGCCAATCACGGATCCTGACCGTTTAATCGGACCGGCATTGCCATCCGAAACAACAATAGATCTTGCCACGGGTGCCGACAGATGAACGGTGCCAAACTTCGTCTTACCTGGCTATTTCAACTGGCATTGATTCTGTTTTCGGCGCTGATCATATTTTTTCATTTGATCCCGTTTACACTTACACCAACCCCGCTTCCCGCACCGGACATCCTGTTTTGCATTATCAGTGCATTGATTATAAGGCGCCCAGAGATTGTGCCGTTTTGGATCGTTGGCCTGATCTACTTTGGGTTTGATGTGTTTTTAATGCGCCCACTCGGGATATGGACCATATGTATTTTAGGTGCGACAGAGGCCTTGCGCAGCAACATAGATGCTTTTCGTGAAAATCTGTTTCTGTTCGAATGGCTATACACTTCTTTGATCTTCTTACTGGCGCTCATCGCCCGGCAAACTCTTTTGGCCGTTTCTTTTGCCTCGACTCCACCTGCCCAAAGTATGGTGTGGGAATTTGTTTTTACAGTCGCGGCCTACCCGATCGTCTTATTCATCATAACTTATATTCTGCGCATCAAAAAACCCGCATTGGGCGCACTTGGTTATAAGGGCTAGATGTTATGAGATGGGCAAATGATAAAAAACCAAAACCAAAAAAACTTTCGCGACGTGCCTTCATTATGCTGGGTATGCAAGTGGGGCTTATGGGGCTTCTTGGGTTTCGGATGCGGCAGTTGGGTGTTGAGCAAACCAAACAGTTTCGGCTACTGGCCGAAGAGAACCGCATAAACCTGCAATTGGTCCCCCCCGCACGCGGTTTGATTTATGACCGTTTGGGCAATATTGTTGCGAGCAATACGCCACTTTACCGCATACAAATCGTGCGCGAACAGGCTATTAACCCGATGCAGGTCTTGCGCAAGCTTGCCGATATTATTCCGATTTCCGAAGATGAAATCGCGCAGGTTCTGGACAATATGGCAAAGCGCAGACCCTGGGTTCCCGTGACGGTTACTGAAAACCTTGATTGGGCACAGGTGGCAGCCGTTGCCGCGAATGCACCATCACTACCCGGTATTTCGCCCATTGTAGGCGCGTACAGAAACTATCCGAAACCGGAAGAATTCTGCCATATCGTAGGTTATGTCGGCCCAGTTAGTGACTATGATCTCAGCAAAATCGAAGACGACGATCCTTTGTTGCATATTCCCCGGTTTCAAATCGGCAAGAACGGCGTTGAAGCGCGTGCAGAACATGATCTGCGCGGCAAGGCAGAGATCAAACGCATTGAGGTTAATGCCGTCGGGCGGGTAATGCGCGAGATCGACAGTAAAGCCGGCGAACCCGGCAAGAATTTGCAACTGACTGTCGACGCGGAATTGCAGCGCGCAGCCCTGGAACGCATCCGCGATGAAAGTGCGGGGGTTGTGTTAATGGATGTACATAGCGGGGATATTCTGGCACTGGCCTCTGCCCCTACATTTGACCCCAATAAGTTCGTGACAGGTATTTCTGTGGCTGATTGGAAAAATTTAAACGAAAATGAATACCGCCCGCTTGCCAACAAAACCGTATCGGGCACTTACCCGCCCGGATCCACTTTTAAAATGGTCGTAGCACTGGCTGCCCTAGAGGCAGGTGTCATCGATGCAAACGAACAGGTGCGCTGCACAGGCAGTGTCGAGTTGTTCGGCAGTAAGTTCCATTGCTGGCGCAGAGGCGGGCATGGGCAGGTTAGTCTGGTGCGGTCTTTGCGTGAAAGTTGCGATGTATATTTCTACGAAATTGCCCAGCGTGTCGGTATCGAGAGAATATCGGAAATGGCGCGCAAACTGGGTCTAGGCATACGCCATGACTTACCGCTTCCCGCCATTCGCAAAGGGCTGGCTCCAACAAAGGAATGGAAGCGTACAGTTAAAGGTGCCGATTGGGTTATTGGCGATACGTTGAATGCGGGTATCGGGCAAGGATTTACCCTAGCTTCCCCTTTGCAGCTGGCAATAATGGCCGCACGCATTGCAACGGGCACCGCAATTGGCCCACGTCTGATCAATACGGTCGGCGAGGATTTGATGCCCGTAAAAGGCAACACTCCGCTGGATATTAACCCGGAACACTTGGCTTTGGTACGCCGCGGTATGTTTGAAGTGGTGAACGGGGCGCGGGGCACGGCGCGGGGTTCCAAAATTACTACCAAAGGCATGGAAATGGCCGGGAAAACCGGTACAAGCCAAGTACGCCGCATCACCAAGAAAGAACGCGCAAGCGGTGTTATCCGCAACAAGGATTTACCATGGAATCGCCGTGACCACGCGCTATTCGTAGCCTTTGCGCCATTTGACAATCCAAAATACGCAATTGCCGTTATTGTCGAACATGGCGGCGGCGGGTCGAAAGCAGCAGCCCCTATTGCCCGTGATATTATGCTTGCCGCTCTCGAAAAAGACGATACCGGCTATGGCAAGCTACCATCACAGAAAAGACGTACCGGTGACCCTGACGAACAAACACCACAAACGCCCCTAAAACCACGTGACCGCGCATGAGCTCTTACGACAGACAAATGGAAGATTTACCAACCGGGTTTGGCAAGATATTGGCCTATCACTGGGCTTTGACATTGTTGATTATTTCCGCAAGTTCTATCGGATTTCTAATGTTGTTTTCCGTGGCCGACGGCGACATCAGCCGTTGGGCGCAACCGCAGATGATACGGTTCGCACTTGGGCTTACATTGATGACCATAATGGCATTTATTCCGATCCATATCTTTCGCAACCTTTCGTTTTTCGTCTATCTGTTCGCATTGGTCCTTCTTGTGATCGTGGAAATTGCAGGCGACGCCAGCAAAGGATCACAGCGGTGGATCGATTTGGGCTTTATGCGATTGCAACCGTCTGAATTGATGAAAATCGCTTTGGTCATGGTACTGGCTTTGTATTATTCGTGGTTGGATCGCGACCGTGTTTCCAAACCGCTTTGGCTGCTGCCGCCCCTGATATTAACGCTTATGCCAATGGCTTTGGTATTGCGTCAACCGGACCTCGGCACGGCTGTGTTGTTATTTGCGGGTGCCGTCGTTGTGATGTTTGTCGCAGGCGTCAGCTGGTGGTACTTTGCAACCGGGGCCAGTGCGGCGGCAGGGTTGGTGTTTGCGGTATTTTATTCCAAAGGCCAGTCTTGGCAGTTGCTGAAAGATTATCAATATAAACGCATTGCCACGTTTTTAGACCCCTCCAACGACCCTTTGGGGGCAGGGTATCATATCACCCAATCCAAGATCGCACTTGGTTCCGGCGGCCTGTCGGGGCGTGGATTTATGCAGGGCACCCAAGGGCGCCTGAATTTTCTACCCGAAAAACACACAGACTTTATTTTCACCACACTGGCCGAAGAGTTCGGCTTTGTCGGTGGTGCCACCTTGCTTTTGATCTATTTGCTGATCGTGGTGTTTTGCGTCGCCTCGGCGGTGTCCAACACCAACCGGTTCGGGGCTTTGGTCACATTGGGGGTATCGGCCACGTTCTTTTTCTATTTTGCCGTAAATATGTCGATGGTCATGGGCATGGCACCCGTAGTTGGCGTACCGTTGCCACTGGTCAGCTATGGCGGCTCCGCCATGTTGGTCTTGCTGGCAGGCTTTGGTCTGGTACAGTCCGCACATATCCACAGACCAAGGTGACAACATGGCACAAACCGTATTATTTTCCGCCCCCGCTGCAAGCTGGGAAATTTACGCCCCATTTTTAAAAGACTTGTTCGACAAGGCCGGTTTGGATATGAAACTTGTTCAGGACACTGACGCCCCAATGAACGTGGACTATATCATCTATGCCCCGAACGGGCCCGTGCAAGATTTTGCACCCTATAAAAACGTAAAGCTGGTGCAAAGCTTGTGGGCCGGGGTAGAAATCGCATTGCAAAACAAAACCCTGACCCAACCGCTGGCCCGCATGGTTGACCCCGGCATGAGTGCGGGCATGGCGGATTATGTTTTGGGTCATGTCATGCGGCACCATTTGGGGATGGCTTTGCATGGCTCTGTGCAGCCCGGTGAGTGGCGCAATGACACGGCGGCACCTTTGGCGTGCAATCGTACAGTCGGATTTCTGGGGATTGGTGCGCTGGGGATGTATTGTGCCCATGCCGTTGCCAAACAAGGGTTCAACGTGGTGGGCTGGTCGCGCAACCTGAAGTCGGATGGTGTGGTGCGTTGTTATGCAGGCAAGGATGGCTTTACAAAAGTTTTGGTGCAATCCGATATTTTGGTTTTGCTGATGCCCGATACGGCGGAAACCACCAACCTGATCAATGCAGATACAATTGCCCAAATGAAAGACGGTGCTGCCATTATCAACCCTGGTCGCGGCCCATTGATTGACGATGCAGCACTGTTGGCCGCATTGGACAGCGGCAAACTGTCGGGGGCAACTTTGGATGTTTTTCGCATAGAACCCCTACCCGCTGATGATCCCTACTGGGCACACCCAAAGGTGTTGGTCACGCCGCATATCGCATCGGAAACACGGCTGGAAACCTCGGCTGCTGTTGTGGTCGAAAATATTGAGCGTGGCGAAACCGGTAAACCGTTTTTGCACTTGGTTGATCGGGATGCCGGTTATTAACGTAGTTTTGGTGGCTTATCGGGATTAGATCCTGGGGCCGCAATCTTGTGCGCTTTGGGTTCCAGCAATTCCGGCAGATCAAAGCGCAACGCGACTTTGGCAAGTTCTGTACAAATAGGATCAGACCCGCGCAAGAACATAACATCCAGCGTGCCTGCCTCTATACCACTAAATGTCAAGGCTTCGGACACGGCGGCCGTGATTGCATCTTGCGCTTGTTCAATCGCTTCGACAAAGGCAATGACGTGGGTTCGGGGCGCATTTTCATATACCACCTCGGCCAGATATGCGGCCTTTGCCACACCCGCCATTGCGGCAAGTTTGGTGTCCAGTGATGTCAACAATACTTCCGGGACAGCAATTGGGGCATAGATTGCAACGGGTTTGGCCTGTGCCGTTTCGGGTTTAACCGACAGGGTATTTGCAAGCCATGTCACGGCTGTGTCGGGTAATAGTATCGATGAAGGCGCCACCGACAGGTTTACCCCCAGCCCGATGCCCTGCCCGTTCAACATACTGGCAACCACCCGACCACTTAGGCTGACAAACGGGGTCGGTGTTTGGGAAAACGCTACAAGCCGTTCTTCACTGTCGAACACAAGTGCGAATTGTTGGTCTTCCACAGGGAAAATAATCGGCTTGGCAATATCGGCTGTAGGTTCGTCTTCCAACAGCAAAAACAGTTCACTGTCGGCAAGGCGTTCATAAAACCGTAAGCGCAAGGCGTCGTTTTCGGGCTGGGCTTCCATTGCGGCGTGAGCCTGGTCAAGCGGGGTCATGTCGGTCTTTCAACAGGTTTTCAACGTGGCCTTGCAAGACAGGCAACAGGTCGGTTTCAAACCACGGGTTTTGTTTCAACCACCCACTATTGCGCCATGATGGATGTGGCAATGGGAATATGGCAGGCGCATGGTCGCGCCAGTTTTTAACCCGTGCGGTGACGGACAGTTTCTTGGTCTTCGGCAGGTGCCATTTCTGGGCGTAAGCACCAATCAACAGGGTCAGTTTGATCTGGGGCATTTGGGCCATAGCCATATCCTGCCATATATCGGCGCAAATTTTAGGCGGTGGCAGATCAGAACCTTTGGCGTCATAACCCGGAAAACAAAATGCCATCGGCAAAACCGCGAATTTATTACGGTCGTAAAAAGTCGTTTCATCCACACCCAGCCAATCGCGCAACCTGTCGCCAGACGGATCAGTGAAAGGGCGGCCACTGATATGCACACGCGCGCCCGGTGCTTGTCCTGCAATCAAGATGGGTGCGTTGGGTGACAGCCATGCCACAGGTCGGGGACTGTGCGCCGTTTTGGTGGCCGCGAACCGCGCGGTACAAAGGGTGCAGGATGTGATGTTGGTTTGCAGTGTTTTTAACGCATCTGTCATCATAGAACCAAGTTTGGAAATTCAATCTGATCATTATGCTAATGGGTATCCTGCGGCTAGTAAAATAATGCGCCTTATTCAGCGGCCGTGGCATGGGGAACGATTGAAACATCTTCCATTTCCACCACAGTATAATCTGCGCGGTCTTTCCCAAGCCGGGGGTGTAATTTACCTGCAATAGCCCAAGCCCCAAACAAGGCAAAACCAACAGTTGCAAAGATACCGGAAACCGGTGCGACCAACAAAACAATCCATGCGGCACCCGGTGTCAGAATACCGGATATATCCCGAAAACTGGAATAAATCGCTGACATCTCTGTGCGCTCGGATGGTTTGACGGCCATCAGGAACGGCAGGCCCGCGCATATATCCAGTAAGATAAGGAAAAACGATGCTGTTATCAGACAAGCAACAGTCATCACCGGCAAAAACGCAAACAGCGGTGCGATGCAAAATAACAACCCACTTCCAAAAAAACCAAACCTGACCGAGTAACGCACGGACCTATTTTGCATCCAGCGCAACATGAATGGTGTCAGGAAAAGGGCTGCATTACTGATTGAAAGCACGATACCGCCCAATTGGTCCCCCAGGCCGTTTTCAATCGCAAAGATCGGAAGGTAGACAACGTAAACCCACCAGCCACAAGACCGGATAACGGCAAACAACCACCCCGCGATCAGACGTGGTTGTGCGATAAATCTAGGCAGAAACACTGCAGGGTTAAGCGGTTTTTGCAAACTGCGCGTGATAAGTTTACCGTTTCCAAGACGCATGGAAAGAAACACAACCAGCAATATGACAGCAGCACTGGCAGAAACGATAAAGGGTGCGGGTGGCCACCATTTCATTAGCATCACGCCAACCACAGGGCCAAATGTCCATCCGGCAGCACTATAGAACATGCGTGACGTTTCGCATTTACCAAGCTCGATTTTGCCAATGTAGTCCAAAATATATGCGTTGAAGCAGACGAAAGTTGTCACCGTTGCGATTGTATTCAGGAACAACCCCAGAATAATCGCAACCGGGCTGCCGGTCATTGCCAAAGACGATCCCAGTGTAAAAAGCACCGCACCGATGGAATACATCCAGCGTCTTGGTATGAATGTTATAAGCCAAGGCACCATAAGGCCGAAAAGAAGTGATATGATGCCTACGAAAAAATATACTTCCGAGACAATTTTAGCATCCTGCATGGCCTGATACATCGCCAACGGATAAACGGAAATCAGAACGCCCCGTATAACGGCCTCAATAGCTGCAAGAACTGAAAATCCGCGAATACTGGGTGCAGGTGCATGGCGAAGCCACTCAGGTATACGGCGTTGGTGCATGTGAAACTCGTTTAATAATTAGTTTCATGTTAGCACCGAAGATGATTTACAACATTACCGTTTACGACAAAACTTTTGACGCAAATGAATAAATACGTTGGCTTAATTCAGTCTTGGAATGTCTTGGAACACTCCGGCATCTTTGAAAGTTTCCCATGCGAATTTCACATATTTACTGCTGAATTGATGGCGGCCCGGGAACAGGCAGAAATCCAGAATATCGCCCTTGGCATTTTTACGATTGAGACAGGACAAATTACCGGTTGATTGTTTTTTGGCTGCACCAAACTTGCCGTATTTTCGGTACATATCCAGCGTTTCCATAACATCACCCTGATGCGTATTGCGAATTTTCCGCCCCTTCAATGGAACGGTTCTGTCGGACGTCCCGTGAATATGGATCACATTCGCCACAGGGCCTGCGCAGGTTTTGGGGACTTTCAGCCAGAACGTTCCGGCCATCGGTGCAAATGCCGCAAATTTATTGCTGCGCGCACAGGCCAAATTCCAGACCATCATACCGCCCGCGGAAAACCCTGTGGCCATCATGCGTTTGGTATCAATCGGGAACCGCGCAGAAGCATCTTTGATCACCGCGTCAAAATATTCAAATTCGGCAGAACCGTCAGAGTTATAATTCATCGGGGAATATGGCAGATCCCAACCGCCCCCAACCGATTTCACCGCGATCAGTGCCAAGCCCAAATCCGAAACGGTGCGCCGCAGGATTTTGTTGCGCATGATACCGGCCGCAGAACCTTGATAGCCATGGGCAAAAATAATTGCGCCAACAGGGGTTTTGCCATCATGGCCATTCGGCATGGCAATGCGGTAATGGCGATCACCGATCTGGCAGTGCGTGTTGGCGCCGCACGCCAAAGCGGCGGTTGTGGTTACGGCCAAGACTAGAATGCTTACGACGGTCTGTTTTAAATAATTCATAATGGTTCCGTTATAGATCGCCTGTCCCAGTGATGCAATTATTCGTCAAAACCCACAAATCACAAACTTGTGGGTGCTTGGTGTAGCAAACTTCCCCCTGATGTTGCTATGTGTCATTCTGGTTCAGTTCCCTATATCATATCGGGCGCATTGATTGTTAGAGTACCTGAAATCAGACTGCAGATCTTGTTGAGGATGACACATGGCGGATATTTCAATCTCTGAAAAGCTTGTTGCATTTTCGTTAAGTCCGGCACGTGGCAATTCCGATAATGCAATGGAAATCATCTCGCTCTCGCTCTTTGATTGGGCGGTTGTGGGTCTTGCCGGGGTTGATGAACCTGTATCGCGAAAACTGCGCCAATATGCCCAAGATACCGGGGATAAACCCGAAGCAAGCTTGTTCGGGGCCGATCAAAAAACCAGCCCCAGAATGGCAGCCTTGGTCAACGGAACGACCAGCCATGCGCTAGATTACGACGACACGCATTTTGCATATATCGGGCACCCGAGCACCGTGATTTTCCCAACGCTTTTGGCACTTGCAGAAAAGGAAGATGTGTCGATGTCTACCTTTTTAGAGGCGGCTGTCATCGGGTTTGAAACCGCCTGCCGCATTGGTATTTGGTTGGGCCGCGAACATTATCAGATCGGGTATCATCAAACCGGTACGGCAGGGGCGATTGGGGGCACATTGGCCGCCGCGCGATTGATAGGCTTAAGCACATCGGAAACCTCACATGCTTTGGGGTTAATCTCATCACGGGCGTCAGGGTTAAAATCACAATTCGGGACAATGGGTAAGCCCATGAATGCGGGACTTGCTGCCGCAAACGCCGTGGAAACCGTGATATTGGCCAAATACGGGGTGACATCCAACCCAAATGCACTGACCGGACAAAACGGGTTTGCCCAAACGCATCACGGTGTACAGGATGCGAACGCAGCAGTTGCAGACCTTGGGTCGGTATATCTTCTGGAAAACGTAAGCCATAAATACCATGCCTGTTGCCACGGCCTTCACGCCGCATTAGAGGCTTTGCGCAAGATCACGCTAGAGCATTCCTTTAATGCGGCGCAAATTGAACATGTCAACATTCGCACCCACCCGCGCTGGATGACTGTGTGCAACATCGCAAAACCGGCAACCGCTTTGGAAACCAAATTCAGTTACGGCCATACGGCTGCATTGCTGCTGGCCGGTTATGATACGGGCAAGTTGGAAACCTATACGGATGCGCTTGCGCAAGATATAAAAATCCATGCAATACGGGGTCAGATAAAGGTGACGGCTGATGCTGCCATAGACGAAATGGCATCCGGGGTCAGTATCACACTGGCGGATGGAACAATATACCAAGGCACATATGATTTGGCGCAACCCGCAAGCCACGCAGATATTGGAAGCAGGTTATTGTTGAAGGCAACGGCCCTTCTGGGTGCAGACAAAGCCGCTGATATTTGGCAAACCACGCGCCCGGAAAAAGGGTCGGTCAAAAACCTTGGGCGTTTACTGCGCGATCAATGAATAATCCGTTTCGGGTCGCCCCTTAGCGCTGAATAGTTTTCAGCCATGTCACAAGATCGTCAACCGGTTGGCTGGTCATAATAGGTTGTCCCGCATCTGTTTGAAGCATCACTTCCTGACCTTCAAAGAAATAACCGTAAACCGGCATCGGACTGCCGTGCGAAATCAACCCTTCACGCCCGTCAATGCGTTTGATGACATCCGACAATGGAAAGACGCCATCATTTTCAATTGATAATTGGGTCAGGTTTCTGGGCTTTACCATCAAGGCAGGCACCATCGGCCCGTCACCCTGTGCCGTGATCCCGTGGCAAACCGCGCAATGATCCATATACATTTCCTGACCACTTAGAATATCCCCTGCAAATGTCGGGGATACGCAAAACGCGGTAAATATTGCGGCGATGCTGACTTTAATCATAGGTCTTCCTTTCAATATTTCAGGACAATTTAAGGTATATTAGGACGATATTGATACTTACACTTTGATTTTGATCAATAAAGGCTGGATTTTGCCTACATTTCTATAATTGTCGAAATAATTCTTGCTATATTTCTATATTTCTATAATTATCGAAATATGAAAAGATTCGACGATACATCCCTATCCCTTGAACAGGCCGCCACGGCCTTTGCCGCTTTGGGGTCCGAGCAACGTTTAAGTGTTCTACAATCCCTTGTGCGCGCCGGGCCTGACGGCCTGTCGATGGGTGAATTGGGAACGCGCACGGGTGTCACGGGATCAACCCTGACGCACCATCTGAAATTTCTGACCGCAGCCGGGCTGGTTGTGCAAGCCAAGCAGGGTCGCTCGATCATTTGCGCAGCAGTTGCCTATGATATGGCCGAAGCCCTGTCAAAATTCCTGCTGCACAATTGTTGTGCCGATGCAGACGACAAACACGAAGGACACACCCATGGCTGATATAACCTCACATACACACGATAAACCCAAAAGGTGGAAAATTGATAAGGTTTGGCTTTCAATGGGGGTTATCGCAGCGCTTGTTGCGATATTTGCACCGAATGACCTGATCCCTACCCTGCGCTTTACCGCTGAAAATATTTTAAGCACCGGCGCTTTTATCACCTTTGCGGTTTTAACGGTTGCCTATTTGCGGGCCACAGGTGCCGAAACCATCGTATCCGAAGCCTTTAAAGGCAATGAGATACGAATGATCGTCATGGCCTCTATGGTGGGCGGCTTGCTGCCGTTTTGTTCATGCGAGGTTATCCCGTTTGTCGCCGCATTACTGGCCTTGGGCACACCATTGTCGGCCGTGATGGCGTTTTGGCTGGCATCACCGATCATGGACCCGCCAATGTTTTTGATCACGTCCGGCACATTGGGGTTTGAATTTGCAATTGCAAAAACCATTGCGGCCGTCGGGTTTGGTTTGTTGGGCGGATTTACCGTGAAAAT
>Ga0316189_10003939_pt1 | contig 14356 bp, 11 predicted proteins | sample LowCovwburrow_MG_FD_204930 | JGI IMG/M metagenome (GOLD analysis project Ga0316189, IMG submission 204930) | Coastal sediment microbial communities from Maine, United States - Lowes Cove worm burrow | ecosystem: Environmental > Aquatic > Marine > Coastal > Sediment | place: USA: Maine...
GCGAAACATGATGGATGGGGACCTAAGAATGAATGCAGCAACGAAACTGCCCCTAGATGTGGGTCCGATCCATTTTGTTGGCATAGGTGGCATTGGCATGTCTGGCATTGCCGAAGTGCTCCTGAACCATGGCTATACCGTGCAGGGGTCTGACCTGAAGGCCTCCAAGATCACGGATCGTCTGAAATCACTTGGCGCGATCATCTTCGAAGGCCAGCGTGCCGAGAACCTTGAGGGGGCCGAGGTTGTCGTGATTTCGTCGGCGATCAAGCCGGGCAATCCGGAGCTTGATGAAGCGCGTGCCAAAGGCCTGCCTGTTGTGCGTCGGGCCGAGATGCTGGCTGAGCTGATGCGTCTGAAGTCGAATGTTGCTGTTGCAGGCACACACGGCAAGACCACGACGACCACGATGGTTGCCGCCTTGTTGGATGAAGGTGGCCTTGATCCGACTGTGATTAATGGTGGCATCATCCACGCCTATGGTTCGAACGCGCGCATGGGGCAGGGTGAATGGATGGTTGTCGAGGCGGATGAAAGTGACGGCACTTTCAACCGCTTGCCCGCGACCATTGCGATCGTGACGAATATCGACCCTGAGCACATGGAACATTGGGGGACGGAGGAGGCACTGCATCAAGGTTTCTATGATTTTGTGTCTAACATTCCGTTCTACGGGCTGGCCGTCTGCTGCACTGACGATCCGGATGTCCAAGCGTTGGTCGGAAAAATCACTGATCGCCGCGTTGTAACGTACGGCTTCAATACGCAGGCCGATATTCGGGCGGTGAACCTGACCTATAAGGCGGGTGTTGCGCATTTTGATATCGCATTGCAGGCCGAGGACGCTGTTATCGAAGGCTGCGAGCTGCCGATGCCGGGGGATCACAACGTCTCGAATGCTTTGTCCGCTGTCGCAGTTGCCCGTCACTTGGGGATGAAGAAGGACGAAATCCGCGCAGCCCTGAAAGGGTTCAAAGGTGTTAATCGCCGCTTTACCAAAGTCGGCGAAGTGGACGGTGTCACGATCATTGATGATTACGGCCACCATCCGGTTGAAATTGCTGCTGTTCTTAAGGCCGCACGCCAAGCAACAGAAGGCCGTGTGATCGCTGTGCATCAGCCGCACCGGTTTAGCCGTTTGTCGCATCACTTTGATGAATTCTGCGCCTGCTTTAACGACGCTGATGTGGTTGGTATTTCGGAAGTCTTCTCGGCTGGCGAAGACCCTATCGAGGGGGCGAGCCATCGTGATCTGGTCGCCGGTCTGATCCGTCACGGGCACCGCCATGCGCGGGTGGTCGAGTCAGAAGAGGATCTGGAGCGTCTTGTACGTGAACAGGCAAAGCCGGGCGATATGGTTGTCTGTCTTGGTGCTGGTACGATCAGCACATGGGCAAATGCATTGCCTGCCCGCCTGAAGGCGTGATTGATCCGTTCATTCTGATTGGGCTTTGGGTCGTTTTAGCCTTTGTCTTGTCGGCCATTCCGTCAAACGACAATCACTGGCGACGGGCCTATATGTTGATTGCCGTAGGCGTGCCACTGCTTGTTTGGATCATGTGGCAGGATGGTTTTTTGATGGGCGCGATTGCTCTCATTGTTGGGGGTTCAGTTTTACGGTGGCCGGTCTATTTCTTTTGGCAGAGGCTGAAAAATAGGTTCGGGGTCAAATGACATGACACAGCTTTTGATTCTTGGTGTGATGCTGGTTTGCGCGGGTTTGCCATTTGTACTGCTCACTAAATTGATGCGCACAGGGCAAAGCGGATTGGCTGTGACGTTTGGGTCAGTGATCGGAGCAACGCTTGTCATCCTTATCTATGCCAGCGGTCGGCCCTTCGGAATTGATCCTGTCTTCGCAATGACAATTGCGATGCTGGTCTGTGTTCCGGCACTCTTGGGCAGTACAGCGGGGGCCTTTTTAGGGTGGCTGCTACGGCGACAAGATGACCGTCGGGTCTAGACGCAAGAACGACAGAAAGGATAACTATTGAACGGCGTTCAGAATTGCCCCATATGTGTGAACATAGTTCATAATATGGAGAAGAAACATGCACAGTGAAGACATTATCGTATACGCGGTTCCCTTGGTGGCATTCTTGGCGTCGTTGTTTACCAGTTTCGCGTTCGGCAAGAACCGCTTCACAGGCGGGTTGGTCGTCATCGGTTTGCTTTGGCTAGGCTTTACAGTCGCTATGTTTTTTGGAATGGAAGCGTCATCCGGTGAGGACGGATTGGGCTACTTGGTGGGGCTTATCGGGCTAAGTGTGCCCGTGGGAATAGGCGCATTGCTTGGTGGACTTGTTGGCTGGTTTGGGAAGGAAAATTCGGTAGATGCTTGAATTGCCAACGGTACGTGGAACTCTGACAGAACAGCGGCCTCTCGCTGATCTGACATGGATGCGCGTCGGTGGCCCGGCCGAGGTTTTGTTTCAGCCTGCCGATCTTGAAGACCTGTCAGATTTCCTAGCAGGCCTTGATCCCGCGATTCCAGTTTTTCCGATGGGGGTCGGGAGTAACCTGATAGTCCGCGATGGCGGGATCACTGGTGTTGTCATCCGTATGGGTCGCGGGTTTAACGGGATCGAAATTGGCGACAATGAAGTGGTCGCAGGTGCCGCGGCATTGGACGCGCATGTCGCGCGCAAAGCGGCGGATGCGGGGCTGGATCTGACTTTCTTGCGTACTATTCCCGGCACAATCGGTGGCGCTGTGCGGATGAATGCGGGTTGCTATGGCACCTACATGGCAGACGTATTGCAATCGGTAACGGTTGTCCTGCGCGATGGCACTGTCACTGACGTCACGGTCGATGCGCTGCAATTGGCCTATCGTCAAAGTACACTGCCAGATGGCGCCGTGATCGTATCGGCACGTCTGGCACCGCCAAAGGCGGCACCTGAGTCGCTGCATCAGCGTATGACCGATCAGCTTGCCAAACGTGACGAAACCCAACCTACCAAAGATCGCACAGCAGGCTCAACCTTCCGTAATCCCGCTGGTTTTTCCTCGACCGGACAGGCGGATGATGTACATGATCTGAAGGCCTGGAAGGTGATTGATGACGCAGGCATGCGCGGCGCGTCCATCGGTGGCGCGGTTATGAATACGAAGCATTCGAACTTTCTGACCAACGCAGGCAGTGCCACCGCTGCCGACCTCGAGGATTTGGGCGAATTGGTGCGGAAAAAGGTTTACGCTAGCCAAGGGATTGAGCTAGAATGGGAAATTAAGCGGGTCGGTCATCGTTCGGATGAAAAACCTGCGAAATAACGGGCCAAAATGGCTCTGACCTTAGGCAAAGGTCGCAATAAATGACGGGTCGCAAAAGGCCCGCGTAAAGGCGGTAGGGTATGTCGAGCAGGACAAACCCGAAAGTTGTTGTCCTCATGGGCGGGCCATCTGCGGAACGCGAAGTTTCGCTGAGTTCGGGCCGTGAATGCGCAGCAGCTTTGCGGGACGCAGAATGTGATGTGATCGAGGTCGATGCTGGCCCCGACGTCGCTGCGCGTCTGATTGAGATTGCCCCTGATGTTGTGTTTAACGCTCTGCATGGTCGCTGGGGTGAAGATGGCGCCATTCAGGGACTGCTGGAATGGCTGCGAATTCCGTACACGCATTCGGGTATCCTTGCGTCGGCTTTAACGCTCGACAAGCAGCGGACCAAAGACGTTTATCGCAAAGTTGGTCTGCCGGTTGTTGATAGCATGTTGGCGTCTGCTGATGCCGTCCGCGCCGCGCATGTGATGCCGCCGCCTTATGTCGTAAAGCCTTACAATGAGGGGTCCAGCGTCGGAATTTATATCGTCCACGAAGACGCAAACGGCCCGCCTGATCTTGCCGACGACATGCCCGAAGAAGTGATGGTTGAAACGTTCGCGCCGGGGCGTGAGCTGACCACAACGGTGATGGGAGACCGTGCACTGACGGTCACTGATATTATCACTGACGGTTGGTACGACTATCATGCAAAATATGCCCCCGGTGGATCACGTCATGAAGTCCCGGCGAACATCCCGATCGAGATTTTCGACGCCTGCATGGAATATGCATTGCGCGCCCATAGCGCCCTTGGCTGTCGTGGTGTCAGCCGTACCGATTTCCGCTGGGACGAAAGCCGCGGCATTGACGGTTTGATCCTGCTCGAAACAAACACCCAGCCCGGGATGACGCCCACGTCACTCACGCCTGAACAGGCAGCCCACGTGGGCGTCACTTTCCCACAACTTTGCCGCTGGATGGTGGAGGACGCGTCATGCGATCGTTGATCCGCCGCACTGCCTCTGACGCGGTGCCGCGTGATCCCGCACCGTCGCGGCTGGGTTACAGGTATCAGCGCTTGATGTTGACGCCGGGCTTTCGCGGGGCGGTTCGCATTGGTGTCCCAATCCTGTTGATTCTTGCGATTGCAGGGTCATGGTATTCCAAGCCAGAGAACAGGGCCGAACTGGCGGCGACGATCGCAAGCACCAAACAAAGCTTTCAGCAGCGCCCCCAGTTTATGGTGCAAACCATGAACGTTACTGGTGGTGACCCCGTGGCAATGACGGAAGTTACTGCATTGTTGCCGACAGAGTTTCCTTTATCGTCGTTCGATCTTGATCTTGAAAAAATGCGTGCAGATATCGAAGCGCTCGATCCGATCAAATCAGCCAGTGTACGGGTCGGGCAGGCAGGTACTTTAGAGGTGCGCTTGAACCCTCGTGTGCCGGTCGCTTTGTGGCGTGATGGGGCAACTTTGCGTTTGATCGATGCCGAGGGCGTTCAGTCCGGCCAAATATTGGCGCGGGCGGACCGCCTGGATTTGCCTTTGATTGCGGGTGATGGCGCGGAAGAGCACATCGCAGAAGCGCTTGAGATTTTCGATGCCGCTGGGCCGTTGATCACACGTGTTCGCGGCTTGGTCCGGATGGGCGAGCGGCGTTGGGACATGGTCCTAGATCGCGACCAGCGTATTCTTTTGCCCGGTGAACGGCCGGTGCCGGCGTTGGATCGCGTGATCGCGTTGAACCAAGCGCAAGACATGCTGAACCGCGATGTCGCGATTGTGGATATGCGCAATGCAGCGCGGCCAACACTGCGCATGAACGAAGAGGCAGCCGACGCAATGCGTCGGGTAAGCACAATAATAAACGATAATGGGGCGGACAACTAAATGGGCGATCTGTACGACAGCCAACGGGCCATGCGGCAAATGCGCAAAGCAGCGATGCAGCGGGGCGTGGTGGCCATTTTGGATATAGGAACATCCAAGATTGCTTGCTTGGTGCTGCGCTTTGACGGGCCAGAGCAGTTTCGCAGCGGTGACGGTGTGGGCTCGCTTGCCGGACAATCGCAGTTTCGCGTCATCGGGGCGGCCACGACGCGATCGCGCGGTGTGCGCTTTGGCGAAATCGACGCGATGCAAGAGACAGAGCGGGCGATCCGGACGGCGGTGCAGGCTGCTCAGAAGATGGCAAATGTGCGCGTAGATCACGTGATTGCCTGTTTGTCCGGTGCGCGTCCCCGCTCTTACGGGCTTGATGGGACGCTGAATGTTGCAGGCGGCATGGTGACAGAGCAGGACATCAGTCAGGTGATGGCGTCTTGTGATGTGCCTGACTACGGCGCTAACCGCGATGTACTGCATGCTCAACCGGTGAATTTCGCACTCGATCATCGGACGGGTCTCGCTGATCCACGTGGGCAAATTGGTAACGAGTTGAAGACCGACATGCACATGCTGACGGTTGATGCGACAGCTATTCAGAACATCTTTTATTGCATCAAACGCTGCGACCTCGAATTGGCGGGAATTGCGTCTTCGGCATATGTGTCTGGCATGTCGTCATTGGTGGAAGACGAACAAGAATTGGGCGCCGCCTGTATTGACCTTGGTGGCGGGTCCACTGGCATTTCGGTCTTTATGAAAAAGCACATGATCTTTGCCGACTCAGTGCGGATGGGCGGTGACCATGTCACCTCTGATATTTCCATGGGCCTGCAAATCCCCACCGCCACGGCTGAACGGATCAAGACCTTCTATGGTGGCGTCATGGCGACCGGGATGGACGACCGCGAGATGATCGAGATTGGCGGGGATACCGGCGACTGGGAACATGACCGGCGCACCGTTAGCCGCGCCGAACTGATCGGAATTATGCGACCGCGCGTCGAAGAGGTCTTGGAAGAAGTCCGCGAACGTTTGGACGCGGCCGGATTTGAACATCTGCCCGGCCAACAGATCGTATTGACTGGGGGTGGCAGTCAAATTCCGGGGCTTGATGGACTGGCCAGCAAAATCCTCGGGCAGCAGGTCCGGTTGGGGCGTCCCTTGCGCGTGCAAGGTTTGCCACAAGCGGCGATCGGGCCGGCATTTTCAAGTGCGGTTGGGCTGACGCTTTTTGCGGCCAACCCACAAGACGAATGGTGGGACTTTGAAATCCCAGCCGACAATTACCCGGCAAGATCGCTGAAGCGGGCGGTAAAATGGTTTAAAGATAACTGGTAATACGCAATATCTTGCCTACACGTCGAAATGGCGCGGCAAAGTAAAGGTATTTGTCTATATTTGGTGGCAATTTTGTGTTTTTAACGTGACCTTTCAGCATCACAACGTTATTGTGAGTCTAATTTAGCAGTGAACGCCCGCGGGCACGGGCAATAAAAAACAGGCGGATCGAGTTATGACTTTGAATCTTTCCCTTCCGGGGCACGACGAACTGAAACCACGGATTACCGTATTTGGTGTGGGTGGCGCAGGCGGCAACGCCGTGAATAATATGATCGAGCAAGAGCTTGATGGCACCGAATTCGTCGTTGCGAACACCGATGCACAAGCGCTGCAACAATCGCGTGCCTCTTCAAAGATCCAGATGGGGCTGAAAGTTACCGAAGGCTTGGGTGCAGGCGCGCGGGCCACCGTTGGTGCCGCTGCTGCTGAAGAGAGCATTGAGCAAATCGTCGATCACCTTGCTGGCGCGCACATGTGTTTCATCACCGCAGGTATGGGCGGTGGTACTGGTACAGGTGCCGCCCCAATCATCGCACAAGCCGCCCGCGAATTGGGCGTTCTGACCGTTGGCGTTGTGACCAAGCCCTTCCAGTTCGAAGGCGCAAAGCGCATGAAGCAAGCTGAAGAAGGCGTTGAGGCCCTTCAGAAAGTTGTCGACACGCTGATCATCATTCCGAACCAAAACCTGTTCCGCCTGGCGAATGAAAACACGACATTTACCGAAGCCTTCGCGCTGGCCGATGATGTTCTTTATCAAGGCGTCAAAGGTGTGACTGACCTGATGGTCCGTCCCGGCCTGATCAACCTCGACTTTGCGGATGTGCGCGCTGTCATGGATGAAATGGGCAAGGCGATGATGGGCACAGGCGAAGCCGAAGGCGAAAACCGCGCCATTCAGGCCGCCGAGAAAGCGATTGCGAACCCGCTTCTGGATGAAATCTCTCTGGAAGGCGCAAAGGGTGTCCTAATTAACATTACCGGTGGATATGATTTGACGCTGTTTGAGTTGGACGAGGCTGCCAACAAGATTCGTGAAAAGGTTGATGGCGACGCGAACATCATCGTGGGCTCCACGCTGGATACCAGCATGGAAGGCAAAATGCGCGTGTCTGTTGTTGCAACAGGGATTGATGCCATCGCGAAGGGGCTTGAAACACCCGTACCGCGTCGCTCTATGGCGGCACCGTTGGCTCCAGTTGTCGAGGCAGCGCCTGCCGTTGAAGAGCCACAACAGGAAATGCCAGCCGCAGTAGCGGCAACAGCAGAACGAGCACCACAAGAGCGGACTTTGTTCGAAGAACTAGACGTGCCGGCAGAGCCAGCTGTCGCTTATGAGCGTGCACCGGCACCGCAATCCGCTGTCGATGATCTGCCGCCGCCAGCATATACACCACGCGCGGAACCCGCGATGACCGAAGCCGACAATTTTGTTGCGCCGCGTTCAGTAGCATCCCCAGGAACGCCTTCACCAGAAGCACTTGCGCGCCTACAGGCCGCGGTGAGCCGCGTGCCAAATGCGCAGTCACCTCGGCAAGCGGCGGCCTCACCCGCTCCAACCGAAGCGGACAAGCCACGTTTTGGAATCAACTCGCTGATCAACCGAATGACTGGGGCCCAAGCGGACGGCGCACCGCAGCAACCTGCGCGTGCGCAGCCTCAAGTGACGCCGTTGCGCCACGAGGAAGAGCAGGGCGATGATCAAGAAAAGATCGAAATACCTGCATTCTTGCGCCGCCAAGCGAATTAATTGCGACATATTTGACGCCGCGACGTGACGTCGAAGTTTAAGAGAAGGCCGCAATTGCGCGGCCTTTTTCTTTTGTTTACAGGATGTTGTGGAATCGGCCTTAGTCTTGCCACGGTTTGTGACACAAGTGTTTCAGACCGTCGTAAAGAGTGAGTTGAGACCTTGGTAAATGCACCCTAGTTCAGGGATATCGAAAAAAATGCTGCAAAGGCGAAATAGGTTTGCAAACGACACTTAAAACAGACGTCATATTCGAGGGCACCGGTTTGCACTCTGGCGAAGCTGTGTGTGTTGTCTTGCATCCTGCGCCGGCAAATTCGGGCATCGTGTTCCGCCGCACCGATGTAACTGGGCGTCCTACACTGCCAGCACTCTTTGCCGACGTTATTGTTTCACCGCTGAACACCCGTCTTAGCAACGCAGAAGGTGTGACCGTTTCAACGATCGAGCATCTGATGGCCGCACTGGCCGGATGTGGCGTTCATAACGTCCTGATTGATATTGACGGCCCAGAAGTGCCGATCCTTGATGGCAGTGCTGCGGCTTTTGTCCGGGGCATCGTGGCGGCTGGGCTGTCACGCTTGTCAGCACCGTTGCGCGCGATAGAAATTTTGCGCGATGTTGAAGTGTCTGAGGGTGGGGCCACTGCAAAGTTGTCTCCTGCAACGACGCTCCAGATTGACTTTGACATTGAGTTTCCAGACGCTGCTATTGGCAAGCAGCATAAGACGCTGAACATGGCAAACGGTGCCTTTGTTCGCGAGCTCTGCGATAGTCGGACGTTCTGTCGGTCATCTGATGTTGAGGCAATGCACGCCAATGGGCTTGCATTGGGTGGCTCGATTGAAAACGCTGTCGTGGTGGACGGTGAAAAAGTCTTGACGCCAGGTGGCTTGCGGCATGCAGACGAAGCCGTGCGCCACAAGATGCTGGATGCTTTGGGTGATCTTTATACAGCCGGTGCGCCAATCCTTGGGCGCTATACCGGTTCACGCGCGGGCCATGCGATGACAAACAAGCTCTTGCGGGCTTTATTCGATCAGCCAGATGCTTGGCGGTTTGTGACTTGTGATATCAAGATTGCAGCTCGTTTGCCCGGTGTAGGGGTAAGTATGGCTGATCTGGAAGCGGTCGCCTAAACGACAGCCACCGACAGTTGAACGCGGGTGCTTCAAAAGGCATTTTGCCCCCGATTTTTCTATGTTAGACCATGGTCGAACCGAACGCGCAGTGCGCCTCGGCCAGTTAATCATGTGTGAGCGAGGACGTGAGAATGTCAGTCAGATTGGACAACACCGGACGGTGGATGTTTCGTGTTGGCGCTGTGGTCAGTTTGGCCGTCTTGGTTGCATGTAGCGGCGAGCGCGGAGGAGAGCCACTTGATGGGCTGACAGCCCAAGAGATATTTGAGCGTGGCGAACGGCAAGTCGCGGGCGGTAATCCGGAAGACGCTGCATTTACTTTTGGCGAAGTCGAGCGGCTTTACCCCTATTCCGAGTTTGCCCAGCGCGCGTTGATCATGCAGGCATTTGCATATCATCGTGACGAGGATTACCCCAACAGCCGTGCCTCTGCACAGCGATATCTTGATTTTTACCCAGCAGAGGAAGACGCTTCTTATGCAGCCTATCTTTTGGCTCTGTCATATTATGATCAAATCGATGAGGTCGGGCGCGATCAGGGGCTGACGTTTCAGGCGCTGCAAGCGCTGCGCCGTGTGATCGAGCAATACCCAGATAGCGAATATGCAAGCACGTCTGTTCTGAAATTTGAACTCGCGTTTGATCATTTGGCCGCCAAGGAAATGGAAATCGGACGTTTTTATCTCAAGCGCGGGAACTATGTGGCAGCTGCCAACAGGTTCCGGACAGTAGTCGAGGATTTCCAAACAACCACGCATACACCAGAGGCGTTGCACCGCTTGGTAGAAAGCTATTTGTCGCTTGGTTTGGTCGAAGAGGCCCAGACCGCTGGTGCAATCTTGGGCTATAACTATCAATCAAGCGAATGGTACGAATCCAGCTTTGGATTACTGACGGGCAATGGACTTTCGGCTGATGCGGCTGGCGACAGTTGGCTTTCGTCGATTTACCGGCAGGTTGTGCGCGGTGAATGGCTGTAATTATCGCGGGGGCACCCCCGCCCTTTGGGCTCTGATATGCTCCGTGGCTTAGACATTCGGGACATGCTGATTATTGACCGGCTGGAATTGAACTTTCAGCCGGGTTTAAACGTGCTTACCGGTGAAACAGGGGCCGGTAAGTCCATTTTACTTGACGCACTTGGTTTCGTACTGGGATGGCGCGGCAGGGCCGAATTGGTCCGGCAAGGTGCAGATCAGGGAGAGGTCACCGCTTGGTTTGATCTACCGCACGGTCATCCTGCCATTTCCGTCCTGGAAGAAGCCGGGATTGCAGCCGAAGATGAGTTGATTTTGCGCCGCATCAATTCCCGTGACGGGCGCAAGACGGCTTGGGTGAACGATCGCCGCGTGAGTGGCGAGGTCTTGCGCAACCTGTCGGAAACCTTGGTGGAATTGCACGGACAGCACGATGACCGCGGTTTGCTGAACCCGCGCGGGCATCGGCAGATGTTGGATAGTTTTGCCGATCTGGACAGTTTGCTGTACAAGACCCGGACGTACTGGCGTGCACTTGCTGCTGCGCAAAAGGAACTTGAGGCGGCCGAGGCGAGAATTGCAGAAGCGCGCGCCGAAGAGGACTTCCTGCGCCATGCGGTCTCAGAGCTGGATGCGCTTGGGCCAGAAGTGGGTGAAGAGGCAACTCTTGATACGCAACGCCGCCTAATGCAGGCAGCGGAGAAGATCAGAGCCGATATCGCGAAAGCAGCGAACGCTCTTGGGCTGCAAGGCGCAGAGGGTATGGTTGGCGACGCCTCACGATGGTTGCAAGGTGTCGCAAGCGATGCTGAAGGGCGCTTGGATGAACCTCTTGGGGCCTTAGAGCGTGTTCTAATTGGTCTTGATGATGCGCAACGCGGTGTGGCGGATTGTCTTGATGCGTTGTCGTTCAATACATCAGAACTTGAAGAGGTTGAGGAACGTCTCTTTGCAATCCGTGGGTTGGCGCGCAAGCATAACGTCCTGCCGGATGATCTGCGTGATTTTGCGGATGGACTACGTGCCCGTTTGGGCGTTTTGGATGATGGTGCGCGCGACCTGGCCGCGCTATCGGAAGCTGTTGCTAAGGCGCAAGCCGACTTTGACGCGAAAGCGATGGAGTTGCGCAGAAAACGTGGGGCCGCAGCTAAAAAGCTGGATGCGGCCATGGCAAAAGAGCTTGCCCCACTCAAGATGGAACGCGCGGTTTTTGCCACCTTGATGAGTGATGCAGAGCAGGCGGGCCCTGAAGGAATAGATGCGGTGGCATTTACCGTTTCAACCAACCCGGGCGCGCCAGCAGGACCATTGAACAAAATCGCGTCAGGAGGCGAGCTCAGCCGTTTTTTGCTGGCTCTCAAGGTCTGTCTGACAGAAGCCACCCAAGGGCTGACGATGATCTTTGATGAGATCGACCGCGGGGTTGGTGGTGCCACAGCAGACGCTGTTGGACGCCGACTGGCCGAATTGGCGTCTGGTGGTCAGGTTTTGGTCGTGACGCATTCCCCGCAAGTCGCAGCGCTTGGCGGACATCACTGGCGCGTTGAAAAGCAACAAACCAAAGATGAAACACGGTCAACAGTGGTGGCTTTGGATGAAGCTGCGAGGGTTGATGAAATTGCGCGCATGCTGTCGGGGGATACCGTGACAGAAGCTGCAAGAGATGCGGCCCGTGCACTCATCAAAACCTAGAAAAGAAATGGGCGTCGCAAATTTGCGACGCCCTGAACATACACCGGTTACCAATCCCACTCATACCTATGCGCCGCGGCCACTCACCTCCGGGACACACATCGTCCATTTTCAGAAGGCCAATAAGCCTTCAATACATTAAGTACTTCTTTGCAAGAAACGCAGGTCAGTACTCTTTACTCACCACACTCAGAGGCAAAAATTGCCTCATATCGTCAAACTATCAGACCCGAGAACGTGGCAGCAACCTATACCAAAGTATGTCATAGTTACTGACATAACTATCTTTGGTTGTTTCATGAGCTTTGGATGAGGCCCCGATCGTATAGGAAAAGGCCAGTTTTTCCGGTAGAAACGTCAATAAATAAACGAATACAGCAACACGCCGAGCTCAATACGCCGGAACGCCCAACTTAGAAATGCCGTAGCGTAACTTTCCCATGGAAACACGCTTAGGTGGCATTTTGTAGGCCTCCCATTAGTTCGCACCAAACGTTTGCTGTGGTCGGCATCCTCAAGGGCGAACCTGTCTGCCAGATCACCGATGGCTCATTCATATCCGACTACAGACTTTCTGCTTGGAAGCGTCATTTGCTTGAAATAGACCTGACGACATGTCAGGCGGTGGTGCTTGTCAAATCGCGATTAAAAGAAAGCAAACCTGATGGGTAAGCCAATAAAAGCGTTGCTGCAGCAAAAGTTTGCTGATGCAACGTCGGCTTGTGGGGATGCAGCGCGGGTTATGAAAACCCATGGACCGAACCAGATCCAATTCTGGTTCATCGCCTTGGCCATCGGTATCGCTGCGGGATTTGCCGCCGTGCTGTTTCGTCTAGGGATATATGCAATCCAGACAACGGCCTATGGCACAGATGATGTCCTGACACTGCATTCCTTTGCGGCGGGGTTGGCTTGGTATCAGATCCTTCTTATCCCGATTTGCGGCGGCTTGATTGTTGGCATCATTCTAGATCGCTTTACGGATGATGGCCGAGTGCGGTCGGTCGCAGATGTAATCGAGGGCGCCGCCCTTTCAGAGGGTCGGGTGGAGGTGCGCCGTGGTCTGGCCTCTGCGGCCGCATCAATGATTACGCTCTCTACAGGCGGCTCAACTGGTCGGGAAGGCCCGGTTGTTCACCTTGCTGCAGTCCTCTCCACCGGAATTTGCCGTTGGATCAATGCCAACGGTATTACGGGGCGTGATCTGCTTGGTTGTGCTGTTGCAGCCGCCGTTTCTGCCAGTTTTAATGCGCCGATAGCGGGTGCGCTCTTTGCATTGGAAGTGGTGTTGCGCCATTTCGCTGTTCATGCTTTTGCCCCCATCGTGATTGCGTCTGCAGTCGGGACCGTCATCAACCGCCTGATCTTTGGGGATGTGACCGAGTTTGCCTTGCCGGTTCAAAATGCGCTTGGCTTCTATGTAGAATTGCCTGCGTTTCTTATCCTTGGTCTTGTCTGTGGGCTGGTTGCCGTCGTTTTGATTAAAGCGATTTTCTGGGCCGAGGATTTTGGCAACTATGTGCAACGCGAAACCGGTATTCCCCGGTACTTGCGCCCCGCAATTGCAGGTGCACTGTTGGGCGGTCTTGCAATCTGGTGGCCACATATCATTGGTGTGGGATATGAGACGACATCAGCTGCCCTGACAGGTGAGTTGCTGCTGCATGAGGCGATTGTTTTTGTTGTTCTCAAGGTGATCGCCGTGGCGATCACGATGGGCGGGCGCATGGGGGGCGGTGTCTTTTCACCATCCTTGATGGTCGGCGCACTGACTGGGCTGGCCTTCGGGATCATATCAACTGCAGTTTTCCCGACTGTTTCAGGCAGCGGAACACTCTATGCGCTGGCGGGCATGGGGGCGGTGGCAGCCGCCGTTCTTGGCGCGCCCATTTCGACAACGTTGATTGTGTTTGAATTGACAGGCGACTGGCAAACCGGCCTTGCTGTGATGGTCGCTGTCTCGCTTTCGTCAGCATTGTCGTCACGTCTGGTGGACCGGTCTTTCTTTCTTACGCAGCTGGAGCGACGTAACGTGCACCTTGCCGCTGGTCCGCAGGCCTATCTTCTCGCGACCTTTAAGGTTTCTTCCATCATGCGCCCGATTGATGCCAAGAATACTGCTTCCGAAGATGACCTTTGGGATCTGGTGCGCGACGGCGTCTATGTCGACGGAAACGCGACGCTGGAGCAAGCCATGCCAATATTCGACGGGGCAGGCCACCGCTTTATCCCCGTGGTCACCCTCGGAGGTGAAGATTCGCCACCCGAGCTGTGGGGCGCGCTGTTTCAGGTTGACGCCTTGCGC
>Ga0316189_10003940_pt1 | contig 14355 bp, 12 predicted proteins | sample LowCovwburrow_MG_FD_204930 | JGI IMG/M metagenome (GOLD analysis project Ga0316189, IMG submission 204930) | Coastal sediment microbial communities from Maine, United States - Lowes Cove worm burrow | ecosystem: Environmental > Aquatic > Marine > Coastal > Sediment | place: USA: Maine...
CGCGCTCGCCGCTGCCGCTGGCGCACAACCCGAGGGTGACCCGGTCTTCCTGCCGGCAGCGGGCACCGAGCCGGTCGCGGTGCCCGATGGGCACATTGGACTGAACCCGATCGTCGGGGGGCGGTCAGTGCGCCAGTGGGGCGGCTTCTCGGCTCTCGCTGCTGCGCTCCCCGGGCCCCTTGTGTTCTACGGTGGACCGGGCGAGGACGCGGAGGTCGCCGCAGTGGGCGGGGCGCACCCGCGTTGCGTGGGACTGTCGCTCGACCGGTTTGCGGTCGCGCTGCGGTCGTGCGCTGTCTTCGTCTCGAACGACTCCGGTGCCGCCCACTTCGCCCGCGCCTGCGGCGTCCCCACCGTCGTGGTGCACGGGCCCACTGCGCCCGAGGGCACCGGTCCCGCCGGGGCGTTCTCCGTCTCGGGTCCGCAGGTGCCTTGCGGGCCCTGCTACCGCGACCGCTGTCGTCACGGCGTGGTCTGCCTTCCCGTCGGCGTCGACCGAGTCGCCGCGGCGGTTCGCGAGCGCCTCGATGGGTGAGGGGACCACCTTGATCCGTCGCCGCGCCTTGGGCGACGTCGTGCTGCTGGGGTCGATCGCCGGTGCAGTTCCGGGTCCCGTTCGGGTCGTGACGGACGCTCGCTACGTACCGCTGGTTCGCCGCATGCGCGGGGTGGACGAAGCGGTTCCGTGGGGCGCTGCACGCTCCCGCGGGCAAGTGATCGACCTGCAGCGCAGTACCCGGACGCTGTGGCGGTACCCGTCGGCCCGAAAGGTCCGCAAGCACAGCGTGGCGCGGCGGCTCCGGCTGTGGGGCGTGGGCCACGGTCGACCCCGGGTCACGGCGCTCTACGCGGCGGCCTGCCGCACGGATCCGCTGCCGCCGCCCTGGTTCGACGTGCCGAAGACGCCGCGAGAGACCCTGGCGCTCGTTCCCGGTGCGAGCCGCCCCCTCAAGGCCGCCGACCCCGATGTGCTGGTGGAGATCGGCCGGCTATGGGAAGGCCCTGTCGCGGTGCTTGGAGGACCCGGAGAGGACGCGATCGTCCGTCGGGTCGCGCGCCGCATTCCGGGCGCCTATCCGCTCGTCGACGAGGGCTTCGACGCGACGCTGGTGCTGCTGGCCGGGTCCCGCGTTGTGGTGGGCGGTGACACGGGGCTGGTGCACCTCGCGGTCGGATGCGGCGCTGCGGTCGTGGTCCTGGCGGGGCCGACCCATCCCGACGACGGCTTTCTGCGCGGCGAGCGGTACAGCGTCCTCGGGCGCGACCTGGCCTGCCGACCCTGCGCGCTCCACCGGGTCCACCGCTGTCGCCTGGGCCACGCCGCGTGCCGGGATCACCGCGCGCAGGACGTGTGGCAGGCCGTGCAGGGAGCCGCGTGCGCTGGGTCGTCCTGACCGACGACCACCCGCCCCTGATGGGCGGAGTCGCTGCGTTCACGGGTCGAGTTGTGGCCGGACTTCGCGCGGCGGGCCACGAGGTCAGCGTGTTCGCGCGGGCGCGTCCCGGACTGCCATCCGACGGCGTGCACGGCGTGATCGGCCCGCGGTTTGGGCGTCACGCCGGCACCTGGTTGGGGCTGCGGGCGGTCGGCGCGATCCGAGGAGCCGACCGAGTGCTTGCGACTACTTGGGTCGCTGGGACGTTCGCCGCACGGCTTCCTGTGCCGCTCGATGTCGTCGCGCACGGCTCGGACGTCACCCGACCGCCGGTGCGCCCGGCCGCGTTCTCTCGAGTGTGGGCAGCCGCGGATCGGCGGTTCGCGCTCTCGGCCTTTCTTGCCGGGGCCGCTGGCGGCGCGGTGGTGCTGCCCGCTCCGGTGCACATCGCGCCGGATCCGGTCGCGCCGGCACGCTCGGGCACGTGGGGGCTTGTGGCGCGCGCGACACCGTGGAAGGGGGGAGGGCGATTCGTGCGGCTGTGCGCGGCGGCCGGTGTGCGCGGAGTTGTGGTCGGCGACGGGCCAGCGCTGCCTCAGTGGCGGGCGCTCGCCTCCTCCATCGGGGCGCCGGTGCGCTTCCTCGGCGCGCTGCCGCCCGGTGCGGTCCGGGACGTCCTCGTTGGTCTCGACGCCGTGTTCTTGCTCCCGCGTGCCCGGCCGGACGGCTCGGGGGCCGAGGGGCTGGGGTTGGCGTTGATCGAGGCCGCCGCGCTCGGTGTCCCGGCGGTAGGGTGCGACACGGGCGGCGTCTCGGAGGCGGTGGGCCCTGGACTGATCCTGGCGGACCCGGACGACGCTCGGGCCAGCGCCGCTCAGGTCCAGGACTGGTTGCGTCCGAGTCGCGGGGGGCGCGCGTGGTCGTGGTGCCGACAGCAGCATGGCGTGGACCGCACGGTCGCCGCGTTGGCTTCCTTTTGACCGTGGCCTAACCCCCACCCCAAGCGGGTCGTACGGCCCCGTGTCATGTTGAAGACGGAGGCAGCATGATCCAGTTCGCAACCCCAACCGATGTGGCCCGAGGGCTTGGTCTGGTGCTCATTCTGTTGGTTCCCGTGGCGTCGTTCCTGTTCTGACGACTCAGGGCATCCCGAGTGCCCGAACAAGAAACGACCACATGTCGGTTCGCTCCGAGACAGCCATCTCTTGCGACTTTCCCTGGCCGTGGCCCGCGCGGGTCTCGATGCGGAGCAGCACTGGCGCATCCCCTTGTTGGTGCGCCTGCAAGCTGGCTGCGAACTTGTAGCTGTGGGCCGGCACAACCCGGTCATCGTGGTCGCCGGTCGTGATCAGCGTGGCCGGGTAGGACTGCTCGCGAATGCCGTGCAGGGGGGAGTAGGCGCGCAGCGTCTGGAACATCTCAGGAGAGTCCGCGGCGGTGCCGTAGTCGGGCGCCCACGCCCAGCCGATGGTCCAGTGCTGGTAGCGCAGCATGTCGAGGACGCCGACCGAGGGAACGGCGGCGCCGAACAGCTCGGGCCGCTGCACCATGGTGGCGCCGACCAGCAGGCCGCCGTTGCTGCGCCCGTGGATCGCGAGCCGCGAGGCGCTGGTGAAGCCGGTGCTGATCAGGTGCTCCGCGACCGCGATGAAGTCGTCGAACACGTTCTGTTTTTGGTCCAGCGTGCCCGCAGCGTGCCACTCGCTGCCGTACTCGCCCCCCCCGCGCAGGTTCGCGACCACGTAGGCGCCGCCCAGGTCGAGCCACACCGCGATCGAGGGGTCGTAGGTGGGCAGGAGCGGGACGTTGAAGCCGCCATAGCCGTACAGCAGGGTGGGCAGGTTGCGCCGTGCCGCTCGGTCACCCTTCCACGTCAAGAACGCTGGCACCTGCGTGCCGTCTGCGCTGGTGACGAAGATCTGCTCGGTCTGAATTTCGGACAAATCCAGGGGCACCTTCGGCGCGAAGACCGAGGTGACAACCCCGGTGGCGAGGTCGACCCGGAACACCTCGGAGGGATGGTTGTAAGAGGTGAACCGGAAGAAGAGCGAGCTGTTGCTCGGCTCCCCCCTCAGGCCGTCCACAGAGCCCAGGCCGGGAAGCGGAAGCGACCGCACCCAGGTGCCGTCGGGCTCGAAGACCTCCAGGCGGCACGCCGCGTGGTGCAGGAACAACGTGACCAGCATGCCACCGGCTAGCGTGACCTCGATCAGCGTATCGACCGCGTGCTCCTCGATCAGTGCTTGGAGGACGACTGGGCCGGGTCGATCCAGGTCGACCGCCACAACCCGCCGCCGTGGTGCGCCTGCGTCTGTGAGAAACAGCGCGCGGCGACCGACGTTCCCGACGAACGTGTACTCTGCGTCTCCCGCATCGAGCAGCGGCCGAAAGGGGCTGGCGGGCCAGCCGCCCCCGGGGTCCGCTTCCGTGATCCACACCCGGTTCTTCGGGCTGGTGCCGCGGTGCAGCTGCATCACCGCCAGGGTGTGATCTTCTGAGAAGTCGACGTGGAATGACTCCTCCGGATCCGGGTCGGAGAAGACGAGCGTGTCGTCCGCCTGGCTCGTCCCCAACACGTGCAAGAACAACTGGGGGCTGCGGTTGGCAGCGGTGCCTCCCGTCGGTCGTTCGAAGCGGGCGTACACGAAGCCTGAGGAGTCGGGCACCCACGGGGCGCCCGAGAACTTGGAGTCGCGGATCACGTCCGGCAGGTCGGTCCCGGAGGCCATGTCGCGGACCCGCCACGTGATCCAGTCCGACCCGCCGTCCGAGATGGCGTAGGCGAGCGACCGTCCGTCCGGGGAGACACTGATGCTGTGCAGCGACCGGGTGCCGTCCTCCGAGAAGGTGTTGGGGTCGAGCACCAGCTCCGGCTCATCTTCGAGCCCCTTGCGGCGAACCAGCCGAGCGTGGTCGGACTGCCCGTCGAGCGTGTGGTACCACAGCCAGCCGGCGCGGGGCATTGGCGGTGAGATCCGCTCGTAGTCGTACGCCTCGGTCAGCCTCTGGCGGATCTCCGCCCGGCGCGGAATCTGCTCCAGGTACGCGTCCGTGTGGCGATTCTGCGCAGCGATCCAGTTCGCGATCTCGGGGCCGTCCGGGTCTTCCAACCAGCGGTAGGGATCGGGTATATCGATCCCATGGTGGCGCTCCACGGTGGCGTCGCGGCGAGTGGCGGGCTGTTCCGGCATCGAGCGGGGTCCTCCCATCAGAGCGCTGCGCACGCCGCCTAACCGAGTGCGATGGGGAGAACGAGGACGGGCTCGCTGTACGACTTCTCGCCTCCCACCCCCAATCGTCAGCCCCAGCACGAACCGGCGCACGGCTGCAAACGCCATGTCGTCCTCGTCGGCTTGGCTGCGCCCGGTCTGCTTGGTGTGGGCGCGGGTCACCTGAAGCGAGTGGTCGCCGGCCGGAACGATGTGCAGTCGGTTCTCGGCGGTCATCCGGGTGCGAACGTCCTCCAGCAGATCGAGGGGGGCGAGCCGGTCCCGGGTGCCCTGCACGAACAGGACCTGGGTGCCCAGCGCGAGAAGTACCTCATCGCGTAGGTTCCTCCGGTCTCCCCCGCCGGCCAACGGATAGCCAAAGCACACCAGCGCATCGACCCGTTCGACCAGCGATAGGTGGCAGCCGACCCGGGACCCCATTGACTTTCCGGCCAGGACCACAGGCCGACTCGGGTGGGCGACCCGCGCCGCGGCGAGCGCTGCGCTGTGGTGTGGCACGAGGCGGTCCATCCGAAACGGGCGAGGGTAGTCCAGCCGCACGACCGGCCCGAGGGCACCCAGGCGCGCTGCCCACGCCTCCATCCAGGGGGAGGTGGACGGCTTCCCCGCGCCGGGGGCGAACAGGATCAGCGGCTGCACGGGGTCTCCTTCGTTAGTGGTCGGCCCATGGGACATGTTGTACTCGATGTCGACGACCCGGCGGCGCGGTTTGGTGAGCTGGTCGACGCGCTGAACGGCGACTGGCTTCCCGACGAGGTCGGCCGGGCCGAGTGGATGCGCGCGGACGGGGTCACGCTGCGCGTCGGGATGTCGAGCACGCCGGAGGGACCGTTCCTGCTGGGCTGGTCCGCCGAGGCCGAGGTGCCCGATCGGGTGAGCTACGGCGCCATGGGCGTGGCGCTGCTGGGCGCGACAGTGGCCTTCGCGCTCGTGTCGTTGGTGCTCGGTCGCGGCCTGGTCGCCGCGCTGGTCGCCGCGGCGGTGCTGGCCTTGTTGCTGCGGGGCGCGCGGGTGTTGATCGCGCGAGGCCTCGTGGACACGACCGATGCGGACGACGTCCTCGGTCGCGAGGTGTGCGCGGTGATCGAACACCTGGACGGCGTGACGATCCGAAGCTAGCTGTGGTACCTAGGTACCAGGAAGCAGCATGGACAAGCGACGAAAGATCGAGCGTGTGCAGACCGGCGTTCGGCTCGAGAAGCGGATCGTGAAGGTGCTCAAGGGGCTCGCAGAGCACTGCGACCTGACGCTGGCAGACCTCATCGAGGGGATCATGCTGCACACGTTTGAGGGCAGCAGTCCGTTCTCTGGCGAGACCCTGTCGATCATCGCGGATCTCAAGCGCATCTACGGGCTCGACCTGACCCAAGAAGACGCGCACCGATTCAGCGAGGCGTAGCCACGCGGTGTCCGCTCGATCCTGGTTCTGGCTGGCGCGGCCACACGCACCGTCGGTGCGTGCCCAGTCGGTGCAGGTGCTCCAGGCGGCGTGGTCGATGGCCGCCCTCGGGCACCGGGTCGAGCTGTGTGTGCAGTCGGAATGGACCGCTGCCGCCATCCTTGCCGCCCACGGGCGCCCGCCCCTGGCGACGCTACGGCTCCGGGTGCTTCCCCTCGGGGGCACCGCTGCGGCCGTGTTGTACCGCGCCGCGTTCTTGTCTTGGGTCGCGCGCACCGGTGGGTCGGGCCTGGTCCTGGCTCGTTCGGTTCGGCACGCAGCCTGGGCGCTGGGGTGGGCGCACGGTCGGTTTCGTTTGGTGTTCGAAGCGCACGGGGTCCCGCCGCTGTGGACCCCGGCCGGTCCACGCCCGGACGAGATGCCAGCGCTTCAGCGCGTCCTCGATGGTGCGGTGGGCGTGGTCGCGAATGCGCCGGGCACGCTGGCGGCGCTGCGCCAGGTCGGGCTGCGGCTACCGCCGGCGCTGGTGGCGCACAACGCGGGACGTCCGGCTCCGCGACCGCACGCTGGGTCCGGCATCGCTTGCGTTGGCTCGGTGCGCCCCTACAAGGACCCGGAGACGGTGGCGCACGCCGCGGGCCGCTCGCCCGAGCCGATCACCTGGGTCGGCCCGAGCGCAGGGGAGTTGGCTCCGCTGATCGCGCTGTCGGGGGGGGCGCTGCGGCATGCCTCTGCGTGGGATCCCGGCGACGTGTCGCGGCGGCTCTCTCGTTACCGCGCCTTGCTGCTTCCGCTGTCGCACGGCCCGTTCGGCGACGCGCTCACTTCACCGCTCAAGCTGTGGGACGCGCTGCCTAGCGGGATTCCCTTGGTGGCGGCCGACACCGCTGCGGTTCGGGCCGCCGCCAAAGGCGGGTTCGTCCCGTACCGGCCGGGAGACCCGGAGGATCTGGTCCGGGCGCTTCGGATCGCCTGCACCAACGCCGCCGTCCGACAGAGGGTCGTGACCGTCGCCCGTGCTCGCGCGCGAACCTGGGAGCAACGCGCCGCTGAGATCGCAGCGTTCGCTGGGCAGGTGACGGCGTGAGGGTCGGCTACGTCCTGCGCTACTGGCCGGCACTCACGGAGACGTTTGTGGCGCGCGAGATCGGGGCTCTGCGGCGGCGGGGGGTGCAGGTCGAGGTGGTCGCGATCGGAACCCGGGCCGACGGCGCGCTGGCGCCCCCGAGCGACGCGCCGGTTCTCAAGGTGCCTCGCGGGCTGGGAGCAGCTCGTCTGTTGCGGGGGATACCGGATGTGGCGCGGCCGCCGACCCGCTGGCTGCTCCGGCACCTGCGGCCCAAGGACGCCGCACGAGTCCTGTGGGTCGCGGCGCAGGCGCGACGGCGCGGCTGGGATCGCATTCACGCGCACTTCGCCGGGGAGGCGGCAGTGTGGGCGCGCGGTGCGGCCGTGCTGAGCGGCTTGCCGTACACGGTCACTGTGCATGCGACCGATCTGTTCCGGCCTGGGCCCTGGCTGCCCGAGGTGTTGCAAGATGCCCAGCCGGTGGTCACGGTCTGCGACCACCACGCTGAATGGATCGCGGAGCACTACGGCGTGGGTGCCCGGGTGGTGCGGTGCGGAGTGGACCCCGCGTCCTTTCCCTCGGCGGCGCCCGACCGCCCGGGGGCGGGCTGGCTGTCGGTGGCGCGGGACGTGGACAAGAAGGGGCTCGACGACCTGGTCGCCGCGGTCGCGGGCACCGGGGTCCCGCTGCGGTTGGTCTCGGACGCCCACCGCCTGTCGCGCGACGGCGTAGAGGTGGGGCTGGTGGCCCCTGAGGAGATCCCGCAGCTGCTGACGCGGGCGATGGCGTTGGTGCTGCCGTGCCGGGTCGCGCAGGATGGGGACCGAGACGGCGTCCCGCTGGCGCTGATGGAGGCGATGGCGGCCGGTCTTCCGGTGGTCACTACTGCCGTGGCCGGAATCCCCGAGCTCGTCGACTCTCGTGTCGGGTGGATCGCACCGCACCGGGATCCGATCGGCCTGCGGCGCGTGCTGGCCGAGGTGGCGGCCGACCCGGCTGAGCGTGTGCGCCGCGGGCAGGCCGGGCGAGAACGCATCACAACGGACGGTTGGACCGTTGCGGAGCAGGCAGACGGGTTGCTCAGCGCGTGGAGAGCGGCGTCTGTGGCAACATAGGCGCAATGCGCGATGCGCTGATGGCATACCTGACAAGCGCGGCCCGGGGCGCGGATCACACGGCGAGCGTGCTGGCTGGTGCCGAGGCAGTGGCTGCCGACCCATGGGCGGTGGTCCACAACGCCGGGCGGCTGGCGCGCGCGGCTCGGGTGGTCGCGCCGCAGGACCTCGGGCTCTCGGCGCGCCTCGGTGTGGTCAAGCCCACCTCCCGGTCTGCGCTGGTCCGCGTCGACGCGGGCCAGCCCTTCCCGACCAACGACGTGCGGGGTCGGCGCGGTCGGGGCGCGTTCGACACCCCCGCCGAGATGGCGCGGGAGGTGGTCCGGCGCACCATGGACGCGACGTTCGGCCCGGTGCGCGCTGGGCTCGATCCGGCGTGCGGTACGGGCGCCTTCCTGCTGGCGATGCAAGAGGCTGGGGTCCCCGAGATCTACGGCACGGATCTGGACCCGGTCGCGCTCGAGGTCGCGCGCATCGCGGTTCCGTCGGCACGGGTCCACATCGACGATGCCCTGCGCTACGGCCCCACGGTCGATCTGGTGTGCGGAAACCCGCCGTATGTGCCGCCCGAGCGGCAGGATCGCGGGCTTCGAGATGATCTGCGTCGGCGGTTCCCGTGGCTCGGCGGTCGGTTCGACCTGGCCATCCCGTTCGCAGCCACCGCAGTCGAGCGCGCCCGACCCGGCGGTGGTATCGGGCTGGTCCTTCCGTACGCTGCGCTTGTTCAGCCGTATGGCGCGACGCTCCGTCGTCGGTGGATGGAGCGGCACCGCGTGGCCTTCCTGACCGGACCCTTGCCGTTCCCCGGGGTCTCGGTCGAGGTCGGTCTGGTGGTACTCGCATCGGGGGAGGGGCCCGCGCCGCTCCCCGACGGGGGGATGAGCGCCGAGGAGCTGCTCCGGCTCGACGGGGTCCCGCTCTCCGCGATGCTCTTGCCGGGCGATGTACACTTGGTCGAGGCGATGCGCTCGCGCGCTGCGCCGCTCGGGACGCTCGCGAAGATCGACACAGGCCTCGTCGCCCACGGGCCTGACGGCGGCAAAGCGCGCCTGCTCTCCGACAGCCCCGGGGAGGGCAGGGTGCCCTATGCAGACGCCAAGGGGTTCTTCACCGGGCGGATCCAGTGGCTCGACTATCGCCCGGAGCGGATGCACCGGGCCAAGTCTCCGGAGCTGTTCGAAGCCGACAAGATCGTGATCCAGCGGATCCGCGGGCGCGGCACGGTTCGTGCCGCGATCGATCGGATGAACACGTATGTGGGTCATACGTGCACCGTGGTCGTACCGCACGACCCGCGTCTCGAGCTCGGGCCGCTGCTCGACCTTGTCCGCAGCCCGCTCGTCGACGGACTGACCCGGATTGAGCGCGGAGAGCGGCTCGATCTGTACCCGCACGATGTTGCGGCCATGCCGGTGCCGGTGGACTGGCTGAAGGATCCCGAGCTGCCGCTGCAAGAGGCCTTTGGACTGTCCGATGCCCAGACAGCGCGGCTGATGCATGTGGCAGCGCGCCGGGACGGCGCGCCGGGTTAGGTCCCAGGGCGAGCGACCTTCATGGAGGACCGTTGCTCCATTCCATGACGGGATACGGGCGCGGAGAGGCGTCCAACGGCGATGTGACCATCGTGGTGGAGTTGAAGAGCGTCAACAACCGCTTTCGCGACCTCCAGCTACGAGCGCCCCGCGAGTACGCCGCACTCGAGCCGCGCATCCTCACGGTGCTCAAGGGTCCGCTTCGGCGCGGTCGGGTCGATGCCTCGGTGCGTCGCGTGGCCCAGGCGGCGCGCACGGAAGTGGTGGCCGACTCCGCGCTCGCGGCGGCCTACCGGCGGGTCATCTCGGACCTCGTGCCGGACGGAGACGACGCCGCTGCCTATGACGTGCCGCTGACGTTTATCCTCCAGCAGGAAGGTGTGCTGTCCACCGCTGAGGCCGAGGTGGACGTGCTGAGCGAGTGGGGGATCGTCCAGACAGCGGTGCGGGCGGCGACCGACGACCTGGTCCAGATGCGCCGCACCGAAGGGGCGGTGCTCGCAGCCGATCTGTCTGGTGCGCTGGCGGCCCTAAGGGAGGCGCTGGACGATGTGCAGGCGGTGGCGTCGGGGGTCAACGAACGGCTCAAGCTGAGGCTAGAGGCCCGCATCGCGCGCATGGTGAGCGACCCCTTCGACCCGGCGCGGATCGCACAGGAAGTCGCGCTGCTCGCCGACAAGGCAGACATCAGCGAGGAGATCACGCGGATGCGGAGTCACTGCGCCCAGTTTGAGGAGTCGCTGGCTTCCGAAGACGTGGTCGGTCGTCGGCTCGACTTCCTGCTGCAGGAGATGAACCGCGAGGTGAACACGATCGGCAGCAAGGCGGCCGAGCATCCCATCACACATCGCGTTGTCGACCTGAAGACCCTGCTCGAGCGCATGCGTGAGCAGGCGGCGAACGTCGAATGAACCCGCTGGCCCTCACTCCGCCTGATCGCGGGCTGCTCCTGGTGGTGAGCGGACCCAGCGGGGTGGGGAAGTCCACGCTGGTACGTGCGGCGCTGCAGCGGATTCCCGACCTGTCGTTCTCGGTTTCCGCGACCACCCGCCCGCCCCGCCTGGGGGAGGAGGATGGGGTACAGTACCGGTTTGTCGACCACAGCACCTTCGCGGAGATGGTCGAGCAGCGCGCGTTCATCGAGCACGCGCAGGTCTACGATCAGCGCTACGGCACGCTTGCGGCGCCGACCGAGGAGGCGATGGCCACGGGTCGGTCTCTGTTGCTCGACCTCGATGTCCAGGGCGCCGCTCAGGTTCGTCAGCGCCTGCCCGAGGCGGTTCACGTGTTCGTGCTGCCGCCCAACCTCGCCGACCTGGCGACCCGGCTTCGCGGCCGCGGATCAGACGACGATGTCGTCATCGCGCGCCGGATGGCGCTGGCCCACGAGCAGCTTCGCGCGGCGTCGTTGTTCGACTACATCGTGGTCAATGACGACCTGGATACCGCTACGTCGGTGTTCGAGGCGGTGCTGTTGGCCGAGCTGCACCGGACGACCCGGCGCCAGAGTGTCGTGTCGCGCTTCGACCGGGTCTATCGCTGATCATGAGGAAGTAAGGCAACAGCCCTGTCTTGCCGTCGACCACGATGTCCTCTCGCGCAGCCAGGCGATCATCGATCCCCGTGGGGCAGGTTCAGGACGGGGTCGCAGTCGGCCATGTCGATCGTGACGGTGACGATGCCGAGAACATCCACGTCTCGTCGGTGGTTCGTCGGGCGGGCAGGCTCCGGAGCGGACCCGCTATGACGAGGAATGTCCGCTCGCGGCGCGATGCTTCACTCTGGTCAGAACTCGATGCCGAGGAAGTACGGGAACTGCCCCGTCTTGCTGTCGACCACGAGGTAGATGCGCTCGTCGCTGGCTCCTGCCGTGTACTGGAGAGTTTCCCTGGTGTCCAAGCTGTTGTCGGCGCCCGCACCGAGGGGACAGGTGAACACGTTGTTGCAGTTCTGCAGCAGGTAGAGGACGGGGTCGCCGCCAGGCATGCTGATCGTGATTGTCACCGTCTGGGAGGCGGGGACCGTGATGGGCACCATTGAGTCAGGCCCGGCAGAAGCAGAGCCAGTGCAGCCGCCGATGCCGGGGTTCAGCGTATCCGTGTATGACGTGAAGTCTTGGAAGTACTGGCCTGCCGGCATTTCATAGGCCGCCTCTGCTTCGGCGCAGGTGTCGTACATGTCTGGAGGCAGCAGCGCGTCGATCGTGACGTCGAGCGTGTAGATTGTCGGGCCGATATCCGTCGAGTCGACCGCGAGATACAGCGTGCGGGTGTCGTCAGTCTGGTTGAAGAAGTTCATGAACTCATGTTCGTTCTCGAGGGCGTTCTCGTCCTTGCCGGCCACGCAGGTGCTCGTGTCCGTGCAGTCTTCCAGGAGGTACACCGACGCGGAGACATCGTAGGTGTTGTAGTCAACAGTCAGGTAGTCCTTGGGTTCGAGGTCCACCCGGTACAGGCCGTCCTTTCCTGCCGCATCCGCAGTGTTCAATCCGCCGAAGCACTCGGCGGGTGTGGGTTCGAGGTCGTTGGTCAACCCAGTCAGTCGGCCCCACCATCCGCCGGTCTGCAACGACTCGAGCCCGAGGGCCTCTGCACACCCATCGGCGCCAACCAGGCGCTCGCGGTTTCCGATGTTGAAGTAGTCGGCGGTAAAGAACGCTCTGGAGACCGCCACCATGTCGACGACATGGCCGAAGATCCGTTGGGGATGCAGATTCCATCGGCTGAAGACGATGGTCAGCTCCTCCTCGTCAGCGGTGATGCCGAGGTCGTTCACGTCCAGCTCGAAGTAGCCGTCGTCTTCGAGCAAGTACAGGCGGTTGAGGCCGAAGCGCACCGAGACGGACATGGTGACGACGCCTTCGCCTGTCGGGGTCCACTCGAACGGGACGAACTCACCGTTGTGGAAGGCGATATGGTCTCCCACTGCCGGGCTGGTGAGCTCGATGGGCGGGCTCACGAGCACATCCTGGTCGCCGCTGTACGGCGGCCACTGGCCTCCGGTCCAGCCCACATCCGCCCACCCTGAGAACAACGGGTCGTTGGTGGCGTCATAGTGGTAGAAGCCGCCGCCGGTCGCGCTGTCCTGGGAGTAGGGAAGCGTGAACGGGCCGAACGTCATGTCGAAGTCAACGAAACGCGTGGTGACGATCTCGAGATCGAGCTCCAGGCTGTCGTCGATCTCCTCCCACATGCCCTCGTCTGAGGGGAGGTCGGTGATGCAGGGCACGTCGGCGACGACGCACTCGGCCATGTTGAGGAAGCCGGGAGAGGACTCGGTGAACAACCCGTACACGTTCGAAGTGTCATTGTTCACGCTGTGGGCGTAGACGATGCTCGCCAGGTCTCCGGCAGGCCACCCGGTGTCCACGACCTCAGGCGGTGCTGTGGTGACGGCGTCATCCGTGGCCGGAGGGGCCACTTCGCCGTCGTCAGCGCATCCACTTACGATAAGAAGCATTGTTCCCAGGATATGGCGCATAAGAGCCTCTCACGAATGACGCGTGGAACAGAACCCCCAGCAGATCGCCTGGGGCGGGCGGGCGCTATTGTATCTCGATGTCGAGGAAGTAGGAGCCCAGTCCGAGCTCGGAGTCGACGACCAAGACTATCGTCCGCTCGTACGGCGAGTCGTTGGTGTAGGACAGCGACGGCCCGAAGGCCGCGAAGAAACAACTATCTGCGATGGCGCAGTTGGACATCAGGTAGAGTGTGGCGGTCGCGCCGGGCGTGGTTGCAGTGGCCTGCAGTGTCTCTCCTGAGGCGAGCACAACCTGGACCATGCCCTCACCAGCCGCGGCGCTCGCGGCGCACTTGGGATCCAACAGGTTGAGGTGGTCGGCCAGCTGGCCCCCGTAGTTCCCGGGCGCGACTGAACCCTGCGCGATCGCCTCGGAGCAGGTGTTCACGAGGATATCGCCATCTGCGGCGGTGAGATCGAGATCGAGGCGAAACTCACCGGAGACGGCACCACTGGAGTCGAGGGCCACGTACACGCGCTGCGGAAGGAGGGTGTCGTTGCGCCAGGTGATGAACTCCTCGCCGGTGCCATCGGATCCGGTGAGGCAAGTCGCGGCATCGCTGCAGTCGGTGACCAAGTACAGCACCTCATCGTCGTCCACGAGCGAGTAGCCCACGGTCAGCTCGTTGTTGGGGAGCACGTCGACGGGCACGAGAGCGTCCGGACCCTCTGCGGCGCCGCCAGTGCAGCCGTCCGCGCCCGGGTCCAGCTCGTTGAGGAACGTGGGGAACGACCCGAAGTAGTGCCCGGACGGGACCCCTGGCGCCGCGGCAGCATCACTACAGTTGTCGTGGAAGCCTCCGGTGAGGTCGTCGCGCTGCCCGATGTTGTTCCACCGCGCGTTCAGGGGCTGGTTGTGCTGCACCTGCGTGAACAGGGTGTGGTCGCCGACCGCGCTCGTCGCCGTGCTCCACCGCCCCAGGGTCAGTTGGACCTCGGCGTCGTCCACAAGGCCGAAGGTCGTCAGGTCGAGATCGTGCGCACCGTCGTCTTCCAGGAGGTGCAGGCGTCGCTCCAACGGTGTGTCCACGAGGAGCATCACATCGCCGACGCTGCCAGGGTCCCATCGGAGTGCGACCGTGTCGACGTCATACAGCTGCGCGACCCGGTGTGGG
>Ga0316189_10003941_pt1 | contig 14352 bp, 11 predicted proteins | sample LowCovwburrow_MG_FD_204930 | JGI IMG/M metagenome (GOLD analysis project Ga0316189, IMG submission 204930) | Coastal sediment microbial communities from Maine, United States - Lowes Cove worm burrow | ecosystem: Environmental > Aquatic > Marine > Coastal > Sediment | place: USA: Maine...
TTTTTTATCGTTAAGTAGTCAATTAGGCAATATTACGACCTGCGGATAGTACAAACTTCATCTGAGTCAAAATAACACACACTTATCCAGTATCCATATTCTGTTATCCAACTTGAATGTATAAATCCCGCATATAATTCCTCATAAAGTCTTTGGCCGTCACATGACCGTTACAAAGACGTCATATAAGCCAGAAGAACCACGTTTTTGGCGTGATTTCAGTGGGAATAGTTGCCCAAGGCAACTTGTTATATGAAAAGGCTCCTCACATGGTTTCCAAACAACCGCGCCCGAATAGAACATTAGACCGGGATCTAAAAAGCCGCGTCAACTTGGAACAGGCGAATATCGCCACACGCCGCCCGTATGTGGCACCCTGCATCGCCGGGGCTTTCATCATTTTGGCCGGGTTAATTGCCAGCATAACTTTTGGCTGGAGTTCCCAAAGCTATATCATAATAGCCGCCACTGCAGTTGGCGCCTATATGGCACTTAACATTGGCGCAAACGATGTGGCCAACAATGTCGGCCCTGCGGTTGGCTCCAAGGCCCTGTCAATGACCGGTGCCCTGATCATTGCCGCTATATTTGAAAGCGCCGGTGCATTGCTTGCGGGTGGCGATGTTGTTGGCACCATTTCAAAAGGTATCATTGATCCTGGCTATATCGGTGACGCTCAGATATTTATCTGGGTGATGTTCGCGGCACTTTTATCCGCAGCCGTCTGGGTCAATCTTGCCACATGGATCGGCGCACCTGTTTCAACCACACACGCAATTGTAGGCGGTGTTATGGGCGCCGGTATTGCTGCGGCAGGTTTTACCGCGGTAAACTGGCCAACAATGGGTAAAATAGCAGCCAGCTGGGTTATTTCACCCGTTCTTGGCGGTTTAGTTGCGGCCCTGTTCCTTTGGTTCATCAAGGCAAATGTGGCAAACAAACAAGATAAGATCACTGCCGCGCGCCGTTGGGTGCCAGTTCTGATCGCGATTATGGCAGGGGCTTTTTCAACATATCTGGCCGTAAAAGGCATCAAGAAAATTATTAAGATAGACTTGGAAACCGCTTTGATCATCGGTGCCGCGGCATTTGCCATTACATATTTCATTACACGCCCGTTAATTCGTCGCCAGTCGGAAGGCCGAGAAAACAGCAAGAAGACCGTGCGCGATCTGTTTAAAATACCGTTGGTTTGCGCTGCCGCATTATTGTCTTTTGCACACGGTGCCAATGACGTGGCCAACGCAATCGGACCGCTTGCCGCAATTGTTCACACCGCCGAAGTCGGCGGTATTGCAGCCAAAGTCGCTATTCCGATCTGGGTAATGGTTGTCGGGGCCTTCGGCATCTCATTCGGCTTGATGTTGTTCGGGCCCAAAATGATTAGAATGGTAGGCGAGCAAATCACCAAACTAAACCCGTTGCGGGCTTACTGCGTTGCTCTTTCGGCAGCTATCACAGTGATCATCGCATCATGGCTCGGCTTGCCTGTCAGCTCGACCCATATTGCAGTTGGTGCCGTTTTCGGCGTTGGTTTCTTTCGCGAGGCCCATTGGCGCATCAATTCCAACGCTGCAAAAGTTGAAGCCATTATCGCAAAAGAAGCCACCAAACAAACGCAGAACAAACGCAAACACCGTAAACTGGTCCGTCGATCGCATTTTCTGACAATCATCGCAGCATGGGTAATAACCGTGCCGGCAGCCGCAATTTTATCGGCCTGCATCTTCTTGATATTAAACGCATTCACTGCATGATGATTTGATGAATATTATCAGAATCCTGCCTGCGTTAAGTCCCGAAACAATCCTCGGTATGGGTAATCAGATTAGGCCCATCAAACAGAACTACACCATACCCCCCCGGTTCATTCACGAACTTGTACGTGTGTTTCTCGTTCAGGTTTAACGGGTTTTGGTGACATGTGCTTTTGAGAACTGTATATGAAACTCCGTCCCACTGCCCCGAAATAGTGCGATGTACATGGCCTGATAGTATATGAACAGGCATGGGGTGCGATCTCAGCAAGCCAAGAACATCCACCCCATTCTCCAATTTGATCTCATCCAAGTTAGGGAAACCGATATCTCCGAACGGGTGATGTGTAAAAATAGCAACAGGCCTGTCTTTTGCCTGTTCCAACATGTCCACAAGCCAATTCAGCCTGTCGCCGCATAATCGTCCCGAATGATGCCTATCATCGTAAGGCGGGCCATCTAATGTATCCAAAGTCAGGACCCGCCAGTCACCAATATCAAAACCCGTCTGAACAAACCCGGCGTTATCCAACCTAGCCTGTGGAAATACCCGCACAAAAGCTTCTCTTCGATCATGGTTGCCCATCATATAAGTCACAGGCATGGGCGCATTTTTCAGCATGGGCTTTAGCACTTCATATTCCGAAATAGTGCCACTGTGGGTTAAATCACCCATTAAAACAATATCTTGCGCATCGGAATGATTAGCCAGCGCATGGGTGAATGCGTCATTAAAGCGGGCGATGGGGTCCAACCCGATGATGACACTATCCTGAATATGTAGATCGGAAAACACCAGAAGCTTTTGCATTTAAGCCTCGAATTCGATCAGCAAATCCTTTGCATCAACCTGACTGCCCGCAGGGGCATGAATGGCTTTGACGGTACCGTCATTCTCTGCCGCGATCCCGGTTTCCATTTTCATTGCCTCTATCGTGCACAGTAGATCACCCTGTTTCACTTCTTGGCCAACAGATACAACAACGGATGAGATTACACCGGGCATTGGTGCACCGATGTGAGCTACATTTCCAGCTTCAGCTTGCGCGCGTTTCACAGTCGTCGCTGTCACCTTGCGGTTTGTCACACGCACGGTACGCGGCTGACCATTGAGTTCAAAAAACACACGGGCCTCGCCTGCGTCATCGGTTTCACCCACCGCCTGCATCAGGATTTCCAAGGTTTTACCGGGGTCAATCTCGGCACTGATTTCTTCTCCCGATTTCATCCCGTAAAAGAAGGTCTTGGTCGGCAACGTACGCACTGGTCCGTATTTGCGGTGACGGCCCATGTAATCCAGATAGACTTTCGGATACATCAGATAGCCGTTCAAATCTTCATCATCGACCTTTAATCCATCCATTTCCTTGGACACTTCAGCCCGGGCCTTTTCCAGATCAAGCGGGTCTAAATGTTCGCCTGGGCGCGACGTATCAGGGGCTTCACCCTTCAAAACTTTCGATACAAACGCCTTGGGAAAACCACCGGGCGGTTGCCCCAGATTTCCCTTCATCATATCAATCACACTGTCTGGAAAGGCTACATCCGTGTCAGGGTCTTCTACCTGCTCACGTGTCAAATCCTGTGTCACCATCATCAACGCCATATCGCCCACAACCTTGGAACTTGGCGTCACTTTGACAATATCACCAAACATCTGGTTCACATCCGCATAGGTTTTCGCCACCAGTGGCCAGCGATCTTCCAATCCCAAACTACGCGCCTGCGCTTTCAGGTTGGTATATTGCCCGCCCGGCATTTCATGCAGGTAAACTTCAGATGCGGGTGCTGCAATACCACTTTCAAACGCCGCATACTGCCCACGCACTGCTTCCCAGTAATCGGATATTTCACGTACCGCACCAATATCCAGACCCGTATCACGCTCGGTATTGCGCAAAGCTTCTACAACTGATCCCAAACAAGGTTGCGAAGTCCCGCCAGAGAACGCATCCATCGCTACATCCACCGCGTCAACACCCGCATCAGACGCCGCCAATATGGTCGCCGCCGCTATACCAGATGTATCGTGGGTGTGGAAATGGATCGGTAAACCGACATCTTCTTTCAGCGCTTTAATCAACACGGAAGCCGCCGCCGGTTTCAGCAGGCCCGCCATGTCTTTCAGACCCAATACATGCGCACCCGCAGCTTTCAAATCTTTACCCATCGCAACGTAATATTTCAGGTCGTATTTCGCGCGATCAGGGTCCAAAATATCGCCCGTATAACAAATCGTGCCTTCACAGACTTTACCGTTCTCTACAACAGCATCCATTGCAACACGCATGTTTTCGACCCAGTTCAAACTGTCAAAGACACGAAATACGTCAACACCCGTTGTCGCTGCTTGACGTACAAATTCCTGCACAACATTGTCAGGGTAATTCGTATACCCAACGCCGTTACTGGCCCGCAGCAACATCTGCGACATCAGGTTGGGCATCGCCTTGCGCAAATCGCGCAACCGCTGCCAAGGGCATTCCTGCAAAAAGCGATAAGCCACATCAAACGTTGCCCCACCCCAGCATTCCATGCTGAACAATTGCGGCAGGTTATGCGCATAGGCATCCGCCACTTTGATCATATCATGGCTTCGCATCCGTGTTGCAAGAAGCGACTGATGCCCGTCGCGCATGGTAGTGTCGGTGATAAGCAACTGCTTTTGCGCCGCCATCCAGTCGGCCACAGCCTGCGGGCCTTTTTCCTCCAGCAGGTTCCGCGTACCGTATGCGGGTTCTGCCGCGTGATTAACGGGTGGTTTTGGCGCCTTAGCATGTAGATCTGGCTTTGCCCTGCCTTCAACATCGGGATGCCCGTTAACGGTAATGTCCGCAATATAGTTCAAAATCTTGGTTGCGCGATCACGGCGCGGCTTGAATTTGAAAAGGTCCGTCGCGTTGTCGATGAATTTCGTGGTATAGCTGTTGTCCAAAAATGTCGGATGCTTCAACAGATTGATCACAAAGGCAATATTTGTACTGACACCACGAATGCGAAATTCGCGCAACGCGCGGTCCATCCGCGCTATCGCAGCCCCCGGCGTCGGACCGGAACAGGTAATCTTAACCAGTAGACTGTCATAATACCGTGTAATAACCGCACCTGAATAGGCCGTCCCACCATCAAGCCGAACCCCCATTCCCGTGGCAGAACGGTAGGCTGTAATACGTCCATAATCTGGGATAAAGTTGTTTTGCGGATCCTCCGTGGTAATCCGCGTTTGCAATGCATGGCCGTTCAAACGGATATCTTCCTGCTTTGTTTTGCCAGTGGCATCAGCCAAGGATTTGCCTTCCGCGATCAGGATTTGCGCACGCACAATGTCAATGCCGGTGACTTCTTCCGTCACCGTATGTTCCACCTGAACACGCGGGTTCACTTCAATGAAAAAGAACTCATCCGTGTCCATATCCATCAAAAATTCGACAGTGCCAGCACACTCATAGCCCACATGGGCGCAGATTTTGCGACCCAGCGCACAAATCTCAGTGCGTTGTTCTTCGCTTAAATAGGGTGCAGGTGCGCGTTCCACCACCTTTTGGTTTCGCCGTTGCACAGAACAATCGCGTTCATACAGATGATAAATCTCGCCATGGCTATCACCCAGAATTTGCACTTCCACGTGACGCGCACGGCGCACAAGCCGTTCCAGATACCCTTCGCCATTGCCAAAGGCCGCCTGCGCTTCACGCCGCCCTTCCAGCACTTTTTCTTCCAGCTCGCTTTCGTTCATTATCGGACGCATACCACGACCACCACCGCCCCAAGAGGCTTTTAACATAAACGGATAACCGACCTCATCTGCCATACGGCGAACTTCGTCCATGTCGTCAGGCAAAACTTCCGTGGCAGGCACCACAGGCACGCCGGCTTCCATCGCCACGCGCCGTGCTGATGCTTTATCCCCCAACTTTCGCATGGTGGCCGCTTTTGGTCCAATAAACTTAATCCCCGCCGCGTCACAGGCATCCACAAATTCGGGGTTTTCCGATAACAACCCATAGCCCGGGTGGATCGCATCGGCACCCGACATTTTTGCCACGCGAATGATCTCTGCAATGCTCAAATATGCCGCAACTGGCCCCATACCTTCACCGATGCGATAAGCCTCGTCTGCCTTAAAACGGTGCAGGCCCAACTTGTCCTCTTCCGCGTAAATCGCAACCGTGCGTTTGCCCATCTCATTGGCTGCCCGCATAATACGGATGGCTATTTCACCCCTGTTAGCTATCAGAATTTTCGAAAAGTCGGTCATTTAGGCCCCCCAAAAGGCAAAGGAATCGCAGCTACTATATGCTTACTATACAGTACCACTATAGATGCCGTTAAAGAATGCGACATCTATTGGGTCAACTCCGAAATTGTACCTAATGGAAGGTTTATCGATAACGGGCTTAAGCCGCCTTCATCAAACCTTCGGCCTTCAGTTGCGCAAGGGTCTCATCCAACGCTTTCGTCGCCCGCTCAATCAACAAATCCGCCTCATCCTTTGTCAAAGTCAAAGGTGGTGAAATAATCATTGCGTCACCGACATGACGGATAATCACGTTGTTTGCAAAACAACGTTCCCGACAGATCAGACCAACCGTGCCTTTGTCACCGGCAAAAGCCGCGCGATTGGTTTTGTCGGGCGTCAGTTCAATCGCCCCCATCATACCGACAATGCGTGCCTCACCAACCAACGGATGATCCGCTAATGCTTTCCATTTGGCTTGTAGATACGGGCCGATTTCATCGCGCACATAACCAATGATGTTTTCTTCATCTAGAATGCGCAGGTTTTCCAGTGCCACGGCACAGGCCACAGGGTGACCTGAATAGGTATATCCGTGATTGAATTCATCCCCACCGATTACAGCCGCCACTTCGTCACTGACCATAGAGCCGCCAATTGGCATGTAACCAGAGCTTAGACCCTTGGCAATTGTCATAATGTCTGGTTTTATGCCAAGGGTTTCAGACCCGAACCAGTTGCCTGTGCGCCCAAAGCCGCAAATAACTTCATCCGCGATCAGCAGAATGTTGCGTTCTTTGCAAATGCGTTGAATTTCAGGCCAGTAAGTTTCCGGCGGAATGATAACCGCACCCGCACCCTGTATCGGTTCGCCAATAAAGGCCGCGACATTGTCTTCACCCAAACGATCAATTTCCGCTTCCAAAGCACGGGCCCGTTGTAGGCCGAATTCAGCAGGTGACATATCTCCGCCCTCACCATACCAATACGGCTGATCAATATGGGTAATATCAGGGATCGGCATTCCACCTTGTGCGTGCATGCCTTGCATCCCGCCCAGACTGGCACTGCCCATGCTGGAACCATGATAGGCATTGTGGCGGCTGATGATGGTTTTCTTTGAAGACTTGCCTTTCAACGCCCAGTAATGGCGTACAAGGCGGATATTGGTGTCATTGGCTTCCGATCCAGAACCTGCAAAAAATACGGTATTCAAATGCTCCGGCGCAAGTTCGGCCAAACGCGCAGCAAGCGCTATCACTGGCGGGTGACTGGTTTGGAAGAATGTGTTGTAGTATGGTAGTTGCATCATTTGTGCACTGGCCGCATCTGCCAGTTCTTTGCGGCCGTAACCGATGTTTACACACCAAAGCCCGGCCATAGCATCAAGGATCTCTACCCCTTCACTATCCGTAATAAACGCGCCATTTGCCTGCGTGATAATACGCACACCCTTTTGCGCCAATGCGTTATTGTCTGTAAACGGGTGCATATGGTGGGCTGCATCCAGCGCTTGCAGTTCTTCGGTGGGCATATGGTTGTCGATGCGTTTCATAGGGGCTCTCTGATTCATCTGGTATGGATTATGACCCGACTTAATCTGAAAGAAACACCTACGTCAATAATTTGATCAAATTATTTAATCAAACAACCTTTGCACAATCCCAAAACCCTGCTCGATATCTTTCAAAATCGTTTCACCGACCGCATCCACATCCCCCGCCACAAGGGCTGCTATGGTTTCATCATGACAATCTTCCAATTGCGCCGTACCCCATTTGCCGGAAATAACCCGATAAAGCGGGCCATATCGCAACCATAATGTGGAAACCAATGCATATAACAATTCTGACTTTGCCTGTGCATACAGGGTAAAATGGAACTGGTGATTATACTTCATATAATCACCGACATTGCCGTGCGCGATTGCCAAATTGACCTTTTCATCAATTGCACGCATTTCGTCAATCGTGGCTTTGGTCGACTTTGCGGCCCCAAGGCTTGCCAGCTTTGGCTCGATCATTCGGCGCACAAATATTAAATCCGTGAAATCCTGTTGGCTTATTTCCGGCAAACAAACGCGACGGTTACCTTGAAAAACCAATGCACCTTCCGCGGTCAATCGACGAATAGCCTCACGCACAGGTGTCATCCCCACATCCAGCTCGTCAACCAGACCATATATAGTCACGGCCTGCCCCGGGGCCAGTTCGCCATATAGTATCTTCTCACGCAGCCTGCGATAGACTTGTTCATGCACCGGGATTTTCTGTGATAATACTGGCTTCATTCTTCTGGCTTATTATTTCTGTTTTAGCATGCTTCATCTGCATTTGATCTGAACACTTACACAGTCTAGTATCAAATCGTCCATAACTAAAGACTTGCTTTTTGCAAAATATTTGATCAAATTTATAAAAGCGAGTCGAAACTCAGGGAGAAACCAATGAAATTTTCAATCACAACCACGATAACGGCATTACTTGCCGGCGCGGTTATCGCCAATGCCGAAGAGGTGCGCGTCTACAACTGGTCAGATTATATTGACGAAGCATTGCTAACCAAATTTGAAGACGAAACCGGCATCAAACTGATCTACGACGTCTTCGACTCGAACGAAGTACTGGAAACCAAAATGTTGGCAGGATCTTCCGGCTATGACGTTGTAGTACCGTCAGGTACATTCCTGTCCCGCCAAATTCAGGCAGGTGCATTCCAAAAGCTGGACATGTCCAAGCTACCCAACATCGTTAACACTTGGGATGATATCGAAGCACGCACAGATGTTTATGACCCGGGCAACCTGTATTCAATCAACTACATGTGGGGTACCACGGGTATTGGTTATAACGTCGGAAAAGTAAAAGAGGCTTTAGGCGACAATGCCCCATCAGATTCTTTGGCATTGGTTTTCGATCCTGCCAATATGGCAAAATTGAAAGATTGCGGTGTTTATTTCTTGGATGCCCCAACCGAAATGATCCCGGCTGCGTTGAAATACATCGGCGAAGACCCTGACAGCAAAGATGTTGACGTTATCAAAAAAGCCGAGGCCGTTCTGACAGGTGTCGCGCCTTACGTCCAAAAGTACCATTCATCAGAATATATCAATGCCTTGGCAAACGGTGACATCTGTGTTGCGTTCGGTTGGTCCGGCGATGTTCTGCAAGCACGGGACCGTGCGGCAGAAGCCGATAATGGTGTTGAAGTTGAATATGCAATCCCGTCCGAGGGTGCTTTGATGTGGTTTGACCAAATGGCTATTCCTGCGGATGCACAAAACCCTGATGGAGCACATAAATTCATCAACTTCATTCTGGACGCTCAAAATATGGCGGCGGCTTCAAACTATGTTTATTACGCCAACGGCAACAAAGCTTCAGAGCCGTATTTAGAAGAAGACGTTATCGGTGACCCCGCGATTTACCCATCAGCGGATACTGTCAACAACCTTTATGTGACCACCGCTTACGGACCCAAAGAACAACGTGTTGTCACACGCATGTGGACAAAAGTTAAAACCGGCCAATAAAAACCATCCATACTCCGCGCAGCCAACTGCGCGGAGTTTTTCTTTATAGGCGCAAATTCTATGTCCAATGATCCAATACAGCCGTGGGAAGATTCACAAGCGACCCCGTTAATCCGCTTTGAAAATGTCACCAAACGGTTCGGTGACTTCACCGCAGTCGATAATCTGACGCTGGATATTTACGAAAAAGAATTCTTCGCCCTTCTTGGGGCATCCGGGTGCGGCAAGACCACCCTCATGCGTATGCTGGCTGGCTTCGAACAACCCACTGAAGGCCGCATTACTTTGGGCGGACAAGACATCGCACCCATTCCGGTGAACAAGCGCGACATCAACATGATGTTCCAGTCCTACGCTCTGTTTCCGCACCTGACAGTTGCCGACAATATCGCCTTTGGATTGAAACGGTCCGACATGCCCGCTTCCGAAATCGCGGGTCGCGTAGAGGAAATGCTGAAAATGGTACAACTTTCGCAACTCGCCAAACGCAAACCCCACCAAATTTCCGGCGGCCAACGCCAACGCGTGGCGTTAGCCCGTTCACTGGCCAAAAACCCCAAGGTTCTACTACTTGATGAGCCACTTGCAGCACTCGACAAGAAATTACGCCAAGAAACACAGTTTGAACTGATGGATATTCAGGAAAAACTCGGAACCACCTTTATGATCGTCACGCACGATCAGGAAGAGGCCATGACTGTGGCCTCTCGCGTTGCAGTAATGAACGCGGGCGTCATCAAACAAATTGCAACACCCGATGCCATTTATGAACGGCCCAATTCTGCTTATGTCGCGGATTTCATTGGTGAGGTAAATCTGATCACGGGCAAAATCGCCAGCGGAACAGAAAAATCATGCAAAATTGCTTGGGGAGGTGGTTCAATTACCGCCCAACCGCGCAGAAAATTAGCCAAGGGCACCGAAGTACGCTACGCCATTCGCCCTGAAAAAATAATGATTTCCGCTAAAAAACCTGCGGCCACCAACGCGGTACGTGGCAAAGTGCATGACATTGCTTATCTCGGTAATATTTCAACCTATCATGTGCAAACCGAAACCGGCCAGATCATCAAAGCCCAGCTTGCCAATGCCCAGCGTCTGTCACGGCGCAGCTTCACATGGGAAGATCCCGTGTGGTTGTCATGGACAGACACGGCCGGCATTGTATTGACGGAATAATTACATGCGCCGCGCCCTTGTCATATCCATCCCCTATCTTTGGCTAATTGCCCTGTTTTTAATCCCTTTCGGGATCGTCCTGAAAATTTCACTGTCCGACCCGCAGGTCTCCATTCCTCCCTACACACCGCATTTGGACTTAAGTGCAGGATGGGCAGGTATCAAAGATTTCTTTTCCAAGCTCGATTTTGAAAATTTCATATGGCTTACCGAGGATGATCTTTATTGGAAAGCTTATCTTTCCAGTCTGCGGATTGCCTTTACTTCCACTGTTCTGACGCTGATGGTCGGTTTTCCTATAGCGTACGGCATGGCACAGGCCCCGAAAGAATGGCAGCCAACCTTGATGATGCTGATCATTCTGCCGTTCTGGACCAGTTTCCTGATCCGCGTTTATGCCTGGATGGGGATACTTTCAACCGAAGGGTTCCTGAACCAGTTCCTATTGTGGACGGGACTGATCGGCGCGCCTTTGCAAATTATCAATACCGACTGGGCCGTCTTTATCGCCATCGTTTATACCTATCTGCCTTTCATGGTATTGCCGATTTACGCAACACTTGAAAAGCTTGACCCGTCCTACACAGAAGCAGCACTGGATTTGGGATGTTCACGCGCACAAGCGTTCTGGTCGGTTACAATCCCTCTGTCCAAATCAGGCGTTATTGCAGGCTGTTTTCTGGTCTTCATCCCTGTCGTCGGCGAGTTTGTTATCCCGTCATTGCTGGGCGGCTCTAAAACACTGATGATCGGTAAGGTCCTGTGGGATGAATTCTTCTCAAACCGCGACTGGCCCGTGGCATCCGCTGTGGCAGTGGTCTTGTTACTGATCCTGATCATCCCGATTGTTCTGTTCCAAAAACAACAGGAACGCACACAAGAGGCGGAATCATGAAACGTTTCACCCTCTTTAACGCTACATCCCTGACCCTTGGCCTTGCATTCCTCTACGTGCCGATACTGATCCTGATTGTCTACAGCTTCAATTCCTCACGCCTTGTGACAGTTTGGGCGGGATTTTCAACAAAATGGTATAGAACATTGTTCAACAACGAACAATTTCTGGATGCCGCACTGGTCACACTGAAAGTCGGGCTGGCATCGTCCTGCATCGCCACCGTGCTAGGCACTATCGCGGCACTTGTGATGGTGCGCGGCGGTAAATTCAAAGGCCGCACATTGTTCAGTGGTATGATTTACGCACCGCTCGTGATGCCCGAAGTGATCACCGGCCTGTCGCTGCTTCTTTTGTTCATCGCAATAGGCGTTGATCGCGGTGTTATGACAATCGTTCTTGCTCATGCCACGTTTTCCATGTGTTACGTGTCTGTCGTCGTGTCATCGCGCCTTGTTTCATTTGATGAAAGTCTGGAAGAAGCCGCACTGGATCTGGGTTGCACCCCATTTGATGCATTCAAATCCGTAACTCTGCCGATTATTGCGCCCGCTGTCATTTCAGGTTGGCTTTTGGCCTTTACCCTATCACTTGACGATCTGGTTATTGCCAGCTTTACCACAGGACCGTCGGCCACAACCCTGCCGATTAAAATCTACAGTGCCGTACGCCTTGGTGTCAGCCCGGAAATTAACGCCCTGTCCACCTTGTTGATCGGTGCCGTGACCATCGGTGTGATCACGGCCTCATTGGCAACCAAACGCGCGGCCGTGCATCGTAAACAACAAGAAGAACTGGCACGACAGGCAGAAGGCTAAAGCCCCAATATTTCATCCAACTGACGGGCAAACCAGCCAACAGGAATAAAGTGACCGCGCGTATGGACATCAATGCGCACACTGCCGCCATCCGCGCAGTCTTCCCAGTTTGTGCGCATAAACGTATCTTTGGGCACAACAGACCAAGGGCCGGAGCGTACCCCAACACCGCATTCCTTTACATCCCGCCATAGCTTCACAGGGTACGTTGTTTCACCATTCGGACCAAATGGGAAATCCATCACGGTATCCTTTGTGCCATGCACATGGCGCACTTCTTGCGGAATACTCACGCAGGTTTCAGACTGCCTAAGCGTACCCGACACGGACAATAAAGCGGCAACTGGATGCTGCGTCTCACACGCAAAACGCCACGCCATAGCAGAACCATAGGAATAACCGGAAATAAATATTTTACTGCGATCAATCGGGTAACGTTTCGCGGCATCTTCGATAACCGCATCCGCAAAAGCCGTATCACCACTATCCGGCGACCAAAAATCCCATGACTTCCCCAACCCGTTCGGGGCCAACAACAAAACCCCGCGCCTGCGTGTTGCACCCGAAATACGGCTGTGCTTCACGATCAAAGTTCCTTGCCGCGCCCAACCATGGAAATGCAGCATCACAGGTAACGGTGTAATCCCATCCCACTCATCAGGGGCTTTCACATGATAAGAACGGCCATCAAGCTGGCACGGGATTTGTTCATTACACGTCTGTGCAACCAAGAAACCAGTAGTAAAAATCAGGGGTAAAAGGGCTAATATTAGGTGCATTGTAATGTGGTTCCGTTTCTTTTGACGCAGATTACCCAAACTATTTCAAATATAGGAATCACAAAAATGTCAAAAGATTGAGGCAAGCTTATTTTGACAGAACCCGCCGATAAAGATGCCATGTAGCATGTCCTAAAACGGGCATGGCGATAAGCAATCCCAAAAACCCCAATACCATTCCCCAAAACAACAATGTTGCAATAATAAACGCCCAGGCCAACATCGGTATAAAACTTTGCATGACCGCTTGTGCACTAACGATCATGGCCGTGACAAAATCAATCTCGCGGTCCAGCAATAACGGCAAACTGACCGTTGTCATAACGAACACCACAAAAGCAAAAACTGCCCCGAGTCCCATTTCCAATGCCAGCAATATTAAACCCTGCTTGGTGACAAACAAATCCAAAAAATCCGGCGCATTTGCCATTGCGGAAAGCCCCATCACCAGTGCGAAAATAGTGTGCGCGATGAAAACCCAAAACATGAACCAAAACATGATCAACGCGCCAACCCATGGAACTTGCCTGTTACGTTCAGCAAAAACCACCCCCAAAACACTGCCCCAACGGGGTTTTTCGTTCTGCTCCATCTGGCGCGAAACTTCATAAAGCCCCACAGCGGCAAAAGGCGCAATCAAAGGGAAGCCAACAACAAACGGAATACCCCACCATGTTTGTCCCGCTTCATTGTAAATCAGGTACATCACCCAACCGCCAATGACATAGACCGCGCTAAAGAAGATACCAAATAATGGCGCTGCCCAAAAGTCAGACCAACCGGCGCGCAAAGCCGCAAAAATGTCACTAAATTCCACATCGCAAATTTCCGGGACTGGGGATGCCTTAGGTTGGGTCGCCTGATCTGTCATTTTTGCCTCCTGAACAATAAAACACCCACAAAGAGGTACCGATTACAAAACTATTCCACAGAAACTCGGTTTTGCGAAGAAAAATTTACCAAGACAATCTTGAGCGGTGGTAAAGACAGTTTTTCGGTCATAGAAACTGGCTCTCAGAATATAAAATTGGTGATCCCATCAGGACTCGAACCTGAAACCCCCTGCTTAGAAGGCAGGTGCTCTATCCGGTTGAGCTATGGGACCTTTTATCAATGTGTCCAGACGCCACGTCTGTTGGTTGCAAAGTTTTCGCC
>Ga0316189_10003942_pt1 | contig 14344 bp, 13 predicted proteins | sample LowCovwburrow_MG_FD_204930 | JGI IMG/M metagenome (GOLD analysis project Ga0316189, IMG submission 204930) | Coastal sediment microbial communities from Maine, United States - Lowes Cove worm burrow | ecosystem: Environmental > Aquatic > Marine > Coastal > Sediment | place: USA: Maine...
CGACACCCGAGATAGATCTCGTTGTGCTGGCGGCGGCCGGAGGGGCTTTGGCGGGCCGAATGGTGATCCGTCCGCGGTGGTTGGTTTGGGTCCCAGTTTTGTTGGCGCTGGCGATGTCGGTTCCCCACACGCCGCGAACCCCACAACTCTTGGGCACCGACCGGAATGGCGAAGCGTCGGCGGTTTGGGTGCCTACCGGCTCCGCCGGTGAGGTGTCGGTGGTGGTGCTGCGGGCGTCGGCCGGTCCAGCGGTACTTGATCAGATGTTGCGTTGGAGAATCCGATCGCCTGATCTGATCATCACTGAATCGTACCGGGGGAGCAGTCGTGAACTGGTGGACGCCGCCATCACCCTCACCCGTCCCCGCTTGGCGCTCGGGCCCTCGGGCGAAGAGCCGCCCAGCGAGCCGTCAGATTCGCTGGTAATGGTGGAACACGATGTGATAGTCGAAACTGGATTTGGCGAGATAAGGGTGATGGTTCAAGCAAATTCGCTTGAGATTGTGATTGATGGTCTGAGCGGGGGTGAATTCTCGCCATGATGGAGATATGACGATCCTCTTGGTTAAAGGCGACGACGAAACGCTCGTGGCCCAAGCGGTACAGAAGGCCGTGTCCGAAATGGTGGGCGACGGAGACCGTTCACTCATGCTGGAAGAACTCTCGGAGGCCAACTATCTAGATGAGGACGGTACTCCCGACATCACCCCCGTGATCAACGCCGCACATACGTTACCCTTCCTTACCGACAAGCGGGTGGTGGTTGCACGGAATTTGGCCCTGTTCAGCAAGGGGGAGCAGGTGGCCCCGTTGGTGGGGGTGATCGCTGATCCGGTATCTACCACCGACCTGGTTTTGGTGTGGGAACGCGGTTCAGGCTCAGGGGCACGAATGGCGGCGATTCCCAAGAAGCTGAAAGACGCGCTGAAATCGGCGGGAGTGGAGCAGATCGAGGCCGCACCTTCCGGGAAAGGGCGGCGAACCCTGCTGGAAAGCCGGCTGGCACAAGCATCGGTCATCTTTGACCAGTCGGCCAAGGTCCTGATCGCCGACCGGTTGGGTGATGACGTCGGCCGAGTCAATTCGGTGCTTGACGCCCTCCACAGTGCGTTTGGGGCGGGAGCGAAACTTACCGGCAATGATGTCGAACCATTTCTGGGTGAGGCTTCTGACGTGCCACCGTGGGAGCTCACTGACGCCATTGATTCGGCCAATATCGCCACCGCCATCGAGAAGCTTCATCGAATGACTCAGGGGGGAGGACGTCACGCCCTGCAGATTATGGCCACCCTCACCACCCACTATCAGCGTGCCTTGCGCCTTGACGGATCAGGGGCGTCGGACGAAAAAGCAGCAGCCGCCCATCTAGGGATGAGCGGCTCAACATTTCCGGCTCGTAAGTCGTTGACTGTGAGTAACCGGCTTGGATCCGCCCGCCTGGCGAAGGTCATCGATCTGCTAGCTCAAGCTGACCTTGACATCCGTGGTGCAAGCGCAATCCCATCGGAAGTGGTGATGGAAGTCTTGGTTGCTCGGCTCGCTCGCTTGAGTCGGGCGTAGCTGGGTTAGGCCTCGGACAGCGCCCGGATCTTGTGCACCAGGCGGCTCTTGCGTCGAGCGGCGGTGTTCTTGTGGAGGACACCTTTGGCTACAGCCTTATCGATGCGCTTGATGGCCATCCGAAGTGCTTCGGCCTCGTTGTCAGTGCCAGCCGCCTCAACGGCGTTCTTGACCCGGGTGTTCATCTCGGCGCGGGTGGCGCGATTGCGTAGGCGGCGCTTCTCGTTCTGCTTGTTGCGCTTGATCTGGCTCTTGATGTTGGCCACAGGTAATCCTCTGAAAGATGGGGGTAATCGGCGCCCGCCCTTGCGGAGGCGCGCCTTGTACAGTCGACCAAATAAGGATAGCGGTAACCTGGCGGGGAGGCACCAAATTCGTGACTTCTCTGATAGCTTCCACCATGGACTGATCAGCTTGCTTGCTTTGGCGGTATTTTAGAATGAGCATGGAACCTGTCGACCCGTCCCACATCCGCAATATTGCGATCATCGCCCACATTGACCACGGAAAATCCACCCTCGCCGACCGAATGTTGGAATTGTGTGGGGCCGTGGAGGCCCGTGATATGCGGGCCCAGTACCTCGACTCGATGGACCTTGAGCGTGAACGCGGTATCACCATCAAGTTACAGAGCGTACGACTTGAGTGGAAGGGGCACATCATCAACCTGATTGACACCCCTGGCCACGTCGATTTTGGTTACGAAGTGAGCCGGTCGTTAGCCGCGTGTGAAGGCGTGATCCTGGTGGTTGACGCCGCCCAGGGGATCGAGGCCCAGACGTTGGCTAACACCTACCTGGCCATGGAACATGATTTGGAGATCTTGGCGGTACTCAACAAACTGGATCTTCCCGCCGCCGATCCCGACCGTTACGCCGCCGAGATCGAGCAGATCCTCGCAATCGAAGCCGAGTCGGTGATGCGGATCTCGGCCAAAACCGGCATGGGAGTAGAAGACCTTCTCGATGCGGTGGTCGAGCGGATTCCCGCGCCCGAAGGATCCGCCGATCAGCCCCTGCAAGCCCTGATTTTCGACAGCCACTTTGATAACTATCGCGGGGTGGTGTCGAGTGTTCGGGTGGTAAACGGCATACTCGACTCTCGGTCGAAGTTGCTATTCATGCAGGCGGGCGCCACCTACGAAGCAGATGAGATCGGGGTACGAACCCCCGACCACTCCCCGGTGCGGGCCCTAGGTCCCGGCGAAGTGGGATATCTCATTGCTGGCATCAAGGATGTTCGTGAAGCCCGCTCGGGTGAAACGATTACCATGGTGAGTAACCCCACCACCGAACCGCTCGAAGGTTATCGAGAACCTCAGCCGATGGTGTTTACCGGCCTGTACCCCGTTGATGGTGATGACTACGAGGATTTCCGTGATGCACTCGACAAGCTCCGTCTTGATGACGGTAGTTTCACCTTTGAGCCGGAGAGCTCCACGGCTCTGGGGTTTGGTTTTCGGTGCGGTTTCCTCGGCTTGTTACACATGGAAATCGTGCGGGAGCGCCTGGAGCGAGAATTTGATCTCAACCTGATCGCCACGAGCCCATCAGTGAAGTACAAACTCACGATGGGAAATGGTGATGAAATGATCATCGAAAATCCCTCGGCCCTTCCTCCGGCGGGAGATTGGAGTCGCATCGATGAGCCGTATGTGAAGGCCTCAATGATTGCGCCGGCTGAGTACACGGGCACCCTGATGGAGTTGTGTCAGGCGCGGCGAGGCCGGATGGAGAAGATGGAATACATTTCTCCGGAGCGTTTGGAATTGGTGTACAGCCTGCCGCTGGCCGACATCGTGATCGACTTCTTTGATCAGCTAAAGAGTCGGAGCCAGGGTTACGCCAGCCTCGATTATGAGCCCATCGGGTATGAGCCGGGAGATCTGGTTCGTGTCGATGTGCTGCTCAACTCCGAGCAAGTGGATGCGTTCTCTACCATCGTCCACCGCGACAATGCCTACCACTACGGGCGCCGGATGGCCGAGAAGCTGCAGGAGATCATTCCCCGCCAGCAGTTTGAGGTACCGATCCAGGCTGCCATCGGGGGGCGTATCATCGCCCGCGAAACGGTTCGCGCCTTCCGCAAGGACGTGACCGAAAAACTCTACGGTGGCGACGTGACCCGTAAAAACAAGCTTCTCAAGAAGCAGAAGGAAGGGAAGCGCCGGATGAAGAACATCGGGCGAGTCGAGATCCCACCCGATACTTTTATTAGAGCCCTCCGCCTCGACGATTAGAACCTCTCATGCTTGATGAACGCAAGGCAGCTATCCTCACCGCCGTAATCGAGGAATACGTGAAGACCGCCCAGCCGGTTGGTTCGGCCGCTATTGCCAAGGGTGTGCATGTCTCTTCGGCAACGGTGCGCAACGAACTGGCTCAGCTCGAGTCCGAAGGTTTCCTCAACCAACCCCACACGAGTGCCGGTCGAGTTCCCACCGAAAAGGGTTACCGGTATTTCGTCGACCAGATCGACCAGACCTCGCTTTCGCCCTTGCAGCGTCGCCGAGTTATCGATTTCTTCGCCCAGATGCGAGGCGAGATTGAAGAGGTGATGCGCCATACGGCGGGGTTGCTCACCAACCTCACCGATTACGCCGCGGTAGTGGTGGACGGCTCCGAAGATGCAGCTGACGTGAAGTCGGTGCAACTGGTGGCACTGAGCTCCCGAGTGGTGTTGGCGGTGGCGGTTTTGGCCAACGGCAATGTGGTGAAGCAGACCATTGAGACCGATCTCGACGTGAGCGAAGTTGATATCGAGGAGTCCACAAAGCTGCTTCGTTCAGTCCTTGAGGGCCACCCTTTATCTCGCACCAATGTGTTGGAGTTGCGGGCGTCGACGCCCGCCCGGACTTCCATAAGCGACCACCTAGCCAGCCTGGCTTCGGTGGCGTTGTCTCGCTCTGACGCTGATCATGAGCGGGTCTATGTGGATGGCACCGCGCGAGTGGTGAATGCTTTTGAGGCCGTGGAATCAGTGAGCCGAGTGCTCACCATATTGGAACAACAGTTGGTGGTAGTCTCACTCCTCACTGATGTGTTGGACCGCGGGTTGTCAGTGGCCATCGGGAGCGAAACGGGGGTGGCTCCACTGGCCGAGTGTAGTTTGGTCGTTTCCCCCTACAGTATTGACGGAGAGCACGCGGGATCGATCGCGGTGTTGGGCCCAACCCGGATGGACTACGCCCAAGTCATGTCGGCTGTTGCCGCGGTGAGCCGTCAGCTCAGCACCCGCCTAACCGAAGGTTGACGCGAAAATGGACTATTACGAACTCCTTGGCGTGGATCGCGGCGCATCCGCCGACGAAATCAAGAAGGCCTACCGGCGGAAGGCTCGGGAACTCCATCCTGACGCCAATCCCGACGACCCTGAAACGGAGGCCAAGTTTAAGCAAGTGGCCGAAGCTTACGAAGTGCTCTCCGACCCCCAGAAGCGGGAACGGTTTGACCGGTTTGGCTCGGCCGACGGCCCGGCGATGGGCGACCCTTTCGGCGGCGGGTTAGGGGATCTGTTTGATGCATTCTTCAATACCTCCGGGCGAAGCGATGGGTCGTCTAAACGGGGTATTGACGTCGAGACGCAAGCAACCCTCACCCTCGAAGAAACGGTTTTTGGGGTCGAAAAAGAGGTGACCGTGCGCACGGCTGTTCCGTGTGATTCGTGTGAGGCGACGGGGGCTAGCCCCGGATCTGATGTTGCCCGTTGCGGTCACTGTGGTGGCAGCGGTCAGGTGCGCGAGCTTCGCCAATCGATCCTGGGTCAAATGGTTACGACCTCCACCTGTCATCGCTGCAACGGTGAAGGGCAGCAGATCGAGAAGCCGTGTGGTGATTGTTCAGGCGAAGGGCGCCGGGTCGAGAATCGAACCTACACCGTCGACATTCCTGCCGGGGTAACCGAAGGATCCACGCTGCGCCTCACCGGGCGAGGGGCCGTTGGCGCCCGAGGGGGCGGAGCCGGCGATTTGTATGTGGGGGTGCGGGTAGAGCCCCATCCGGTTTTTCAGCGAGAAGGTGACAATCTGCTGGCTGATTTGCATGTGCCAATGACACAAGCCGCGTTGGGAGCAGAGATCGTGTTCGAGACCGTTGATGGTTCCGCTGACATTACGGTGGCGGCCGGATCCCAAACCGGTAAAAGCTATCGTCTGCGCAATCAGGGAATACCACGGCTCCGAGGACGCGGTCGCGGCGACCTTATCGTGAGCCTCGTGGTTGACACTCCCACCAACCTCACGTCAGAACAAGCGGCATTACTGCGGGGCCTGGCCGATGAACGGGGCGAACAAGTAACCGAACCCGATGAAGGACTACTGAACCGGTTCAAGTCGAAACTCCGGTAGTTGTGTGGACGAGTACCTCCGGCGCAATCCACTAGTTTTCGTCGATGACCTGGGACTCCCTCAGGTAACCGAACACGACTGGCGGCACCTTACGCGATCACTGCGTCTCCGCCCTGGGGCGCCTATCGCTCTTGGAGACGGAGCAGGTACGTGGCGACCGGCCACCATTACGGTCGATGGAATCGAGGTAGATGGCGACGTCGGAGGTGACTGCCGGCACGACCCACCGCGGGCGGGTACAACCATGGTGGCGTTCAGTCCGGTAAAAGGTGACCGTACCGAATGGGTGGTGCAGAAGCTCACCGAACTTGGCGTTGATCGGATTGTGGTGATCGAAACGGAACGCTCGGTGGTGCGCTGGGACCAGAAACGAAGGACCCAGAAAATGGCCAAGCTGGGCGCGGTGGCGCGAGAAGCGGCCATGCAGTGCCGAAGCCTGTGGCTTCCTCAAATCGATGGGCCATTGCCGCTGATCGATCTGCAGGCCGACGGTGCTGGCCAATGGGTGATGGCCGAACCGGGCTCCCATCGTTTGGTGACTTCCGATGATCGGCAGATCATTATTGGCCCCGAGGGTGGATTCACGCCCGCGGAGCTGGCCGGGTACGACACCGTGGCTTTGCCTGGCAATATTCTGCGAGCCGAGACGGCGGCGCTGGCGGCAGCCACCGTGATGGTTTCAGGGCGATTCTCGTGAGGGTTTGGTAACAATCGGTCGTTAGCTCCCGGCCTCGAGAGATGGTCAACGAACTTTCGATCGGGATCAGCTATTGTTCACTCCGAGTGGTTGAACAACACCGTTCCTGCGTCTAGGTTTAGGAAGGACGGCACGTAGTGTGGCATACAAGAGGTCGATTGGGTTGACGGAAGAATTCGGTGATGGGGAATCAGCGTATAGTCGCCGGGTTGGTGAGAGGCTTCGAGCCATCCGCCGTCAGAAGCGTTTGTCGTTGCAGGAAGTGGAGAGTTTCTCCGAACAAGAGTTTAAGGCGTCTGTCCTGGGCGCCTATGAGCGCGGTGAGCGAGCGATCTCGGTGCCGCGCCTTCAGCGGCTGGCCCATTACTACAACGTGCCGGTGGAGCAACTGCTGCCCCGTTCGTCAACCCCGAGCCCTTCGGTGGTGGATCTCACCAACCAGCCGGGCCGTCGAGCCGGGGTCACGATTGATCTCACTCGAATCGACAGTCTGAGTCGCCCCGAAGGTGAGATGCTGGCCCGTTACCTGGTGATGATTCAGGTGCAGCGCCAGGACTTTAACGGGCGGGTCCTCACGGTACGCGAAGACGATCTGCGAGCGGTGGCCTGCATTCTGGGGGTAGACATTGACGCGGCCGTCGACCGTCTCGCTGACCTCGGCCTCGCCCAGCCGTATACCATTGCGGCGCAATAAACCTGACTCGAATTCCGGGTCGTAGGGCTACGATAGGCGGCGAGATGGCACACGTAAGCATAAACGTACCCGACAACCAACTGATGTTGGGTTTGCTGGGCGAACGAGATCGGCACGTACAAGCCATCGAGAACGCTTTTGACACCACGGTACATATCCGAGGAAATGAGATCTCGCTCGATGGTCAGGACGCACAACAAGCGGCCACGGTGTTTGAGGAGCTGGTGTTGATTCTGCAGCAAGGCCAGCGGTTGGAGCCGCGGGCGGTTTCGGAGGCGATCTCGTTAGTGCAAGCCGATGAGAAGCCGTCGGCGGTACTCACCGGTCGGGTGCTTACCACCTATCGAGGCACGCCGGTACGGCCACGAACCGCGGGGCAAAAGCGCTATATCGAAACGATCGCGGAGAATGTGCTGACCTTCGGGGTGGGTCCCGCTGGCACCGGCAAGAGCTGGCTGGCGGTGGCCTGTGCGGTGAAGGCATTGCAGGAACGTCAAGTAGAGCGGATTCTCCTCACCAGGCCCGCGGTAGAGGCAGGCGAGCGCCTCGGCTATCTGCCGGGCGATTTGATGTCGAAGGTCGACCCATACCTGCGCCCACTGTACGACGCCCTCCACGACATGTTGGGGCCCGAGGCGGTGGCGAAACTGTTCGAGAAGAATGTAGTGGAAGTCGCCCCGTTGGCATTCATGCGGGGCCGTACCCTCAATGACAGCTTCATCATTTTGGACGAGGCGCAAAACACTACTCCCGAACAGATGATGATGTTCCTTACCCGGATCGGGTTTAACTCGCGGGCCGTGATCACTGGCGACGTGACCCAGGTGGACGTGCAGAATGGGCGTAGTGGGCTGGTGGGTCTCGAAAAGATTCTCAAAGACATCGAAGGCTTGTCGTTTGTGCGGTTGACCTCGCGTGACGTGGTGCGTCACCGGATCGTGCAGCAAATTGTTGATGCATACGAACGCCACCAAAAGAAACAGCAGCGACGATGATGGGTCTGGAGGTAGCGGTGCACGACCATGGATCGGATCCGCTGCCCAACCCGGACCGTTGGGCTGAAATGGCTCAGACCACACTTGCGGCCGAAGGTGTCAACCACGGAAGCTTTGACCTCATCTTTGTTGATGAGGACACAATCGCAGAACTTAACCATGAGCACATGGGCAAGCCAGGACCGACTGACGTGTTGGCTTTTCCTATGGACGGTGGCGACGAATCGATAGACGGGGTGCCAGCCCATGTTGGTGATGTTGTGATTTGTGCCGCGGTGGCCCAGCGTCAAGCCCCTGATCACGCCGGGTCGTTGGAAGCGGAGCTTTGTTTGCTCATTGTGCACGGTGTGTTACATGTGCTTGGCCATGACCACGCAGAGCCCGACGAAACTGCGGTGATGGTGGAACGTGAACGCTATCATTTATCACGCTATAGCTTTGTGCACCCCACCCAACGATGACGCTTTCTCGACCATTTACTACTGCTGACGGATTTATCGTAGCCGCCATCGTGATCCTATTGGTGCTATCAGTGGTGTTGGTGATGGCCTACGAGGCCCTGAGTCGGATGAACGTCTTGCGGGCCCAGGCCATCGCCGATGATGAGCCGGAACGCGCCAAAGCGTTAGAACATATCGTTCGTCAGCCGGGGGCGGTCATTAACCCCTTGCGGCTATTGGTGTTGGTGGTGCAATTGGCCGAGGCCACTCTGGTGGCTGTGCTCTTCGACCAGCTCTTTGTCTGGTCGGTCGCCCTGGTGGCCATGATCCTCAATGTGTGTTTGGTGTTTGTCGTCGCCGAAGCCGTGCCTCGCACCATTGGGATCATTCGCACCGACGCCGTTGCCCTAGCCACGGCTCGGCCGATGTTGCGGCTCACCACGTTTCCTCCGATCCGTCTGATGGCTCGAGGCCTGATCTCGCTTACTAACCTGATCGTGCCGGGGAAAGGTCTTCATGCGGGGCCGTTTGCCTCAACCCAGGACCTGCTGGCCATGGTCGACGCCGCGGTGGAAGAAGACGTGATGGAGCCCGAGGAACGGGATCTGATCGAGTCGGTGATCGAGTTCGGCAACACGGTGGTACGCGAGGTGATGGTGCCCCGCACCGACATGCGCACGCTGGGGCAAGACCGAACCGTAGAGGAAGCCCTGGAAGAAGCCTCGGAGGCTGGCTATTCCCGCATGCCCGTGGTTGGCGACGACAATGATGACGTGGTGGGCCTGGTGTACGTGAAAGACCTGATCCGCGCTGAACTCGACGGCCGCCCCGATGATCGGATCCGTTCGTTGGTGCGCGACCCCCCTTTTGTGCCTGAATCAAAGCGGGTGGCTGAACTGTTGGCTGACATGCAGCGGTCCTCTTTCCATATGGCGATGGTGGTGGATGAGTATGGGGGGATCGCCGGTTTGGTCACGATGGAAGACCTGATCGAGGAATTGGTTGGCGAGATCGTCGACGAATACGACAATGAAGAACCACTGGTCGAACGAATCGGTCGCAACTATCGGGTTGATGGGCGCATGCCAGTCGACGAACTAAATGGTCTTGCCAACCTTGACCTTCCTGAAGGGGATTGGGATACCGTGGCTGGTCTGATCTTCGACCATTTTGGCCGGGTGCCCGCCGCGGGGGATTCGTGCGAAATCAACGGGAACCGTTTGGTGATTGATCGCGTCCAGGGGCGCCGTATTATCACGGTGGCCGTCCATCCCGCTCCTCGGGTAAGTGAGACTGAATGACTTTACGATCCGGATTTGTAGCCCTTACCGGGCGCCCCAACGTCGGCAAATCGACCCTCATCAACAAGATTGTGGATGAAAAAGTGTCGATCACCTCCGACAAAGCGCAAACCACCCGCCATGAGATCCGAGGTGTGTTGAACCGCGCTGACGCTCAGGTCGTGGTGGTCGATACCCCAGGGGTGGGCAAACCGAGAAGTGCTCTGGGGCACAGCCTCAACGACACGGCATTTTCTGCCTGGTCTGGGGTGGACGTGGTGTGTTTTGTGGTCGACGGGCGATCTGGGTTCGGTCGTGGTGATGCGGGGCTGGCTGAACGCTTGAGTCGTGTCGACCCTGAAAAATTGGTGGTGGTAGTCAACAAGATCGACGGCATGGCGCCCGAGAAGGTTTTCGCACAACTGCAGGCTGTGTCTTCGATCCCCGCTGCTGCCTATTTTCCCGTATCGGCGTTCACCGGAAAAGGGGTGTCGGCGTTAGTTGAGCACCTGGTGGCGGCTATGCCAGAAGGACCTCGCTGGTACCCCGAAGACGTGGTGCGCGAGACCCCTGATCCCCTCTGGGTAGCTGAATTGGTGAGGGAACAGTTGTTGCGAGTGACCCACCAGGAGGTGCCTCACTCGGTGGCCACCCGGGTAACCGAATGGGAATGGCCTCGTGTTCGGGTAGAGATCCTGGTGGAACGGGAGTCCCAGAAGGGGATCGTGATCGGCAAGGGGGGTTCGGTCCTGAAAGACGTTGGTATTAAGGTGCGTCGGCAGCTGCCGAGGGGGGCATTTGTTGAGCTGGTTGTGGGGGTGAAGTCGGGATGGCAACACGATCGGACCGCCGTGGAAGAACTGGGTTATTAGGGGTGGTCTAGGGTGATGCCCGAGGTTAGGAATCTGACCCGCTGGCGTCTCGCTGGAGTTGCTGGAGGCGGCCAACGACTATGTCGCGATCACCGGTCCGTGACATTGGGGGAAGTGCATTGATGAGCTCCCAGCGGTAAGACTTGTTTTTCGCTAGGCGGGGGTCGAGGACAGCCACCACCCCTTCGTCGTCACTGCGGCGGATCAGTCGCCCCGCGGCCTGGGCGAGAAGGGTTTGGGCTCGGGGAATATCTACGAGACGAAAGGCCGCGGCCCCGGCCTTTTCTCTCAGGGCTTGGGTGATTGGTTCATCGGGGCGCGGGAACGGGATGCGGTCGATGGTTACGAGGATCAGGTCGTCGCCCGCAATGTCGACACCCTGCCAGAATGACATGGTGGCAAACAGGGCGGAGTTGTGCTGGCTCCGGAGTTGCTGGATCAGCTTCTCGCGGGGGGCGTCACCTTGCACCAGGATCGGGCCAGGCAGGCGGGAAGCGAGAGCTTCGACCGCCAGGTTCATAGCCCAGTAGCTGGTGAAGAGCGCTAGTGTTCGGCCTCCAGCGGCCGTGATCAGGGTGTCGAGTTCGTCGTGGAGCGCATCGCGATAGTTGTCTGCTCGGGGGTCGGGAAGGTGGGTGGCGCAATAAAGCAACCCTTGTTTCTCGTAGTTAAACGGTGATTCCACGCGCATGACGGGCTCTCGGGTGCCCAGTCGGAGCCCGACATCATCAGCCAGTGTGGCGCTGGTGAGGATCGCGGCCTTTGAATCCCATAGGTGGAGGTCGAGCAGCTCGGCAACGTTGAGCGGGGTTCGTTTGAGTACCGGGTTGATGTCGCTGCCTCCCACCCAGAGCACGTCTTCGTCGTCGGCTTCAATGATGGCGTCGATGTCGTCGACGAGATGATTGCCAGCTTGGATCGCTCGGTCGATTTTGGCTTCAGCGTCGCCGCCTGGGGGAGGGTTAAGTTGGTGGAGTTTACGAACCGTGGTTTCCACCCGTTCGCGGGCCGCTACGAGGTGGGCAATGAGCTCGGACGAGAGATCACATCGGGCGCCAACACTGGGGCGAAGGAGGGCATCGAGGCCGTTGCCGTTGCGTTCGATGGCGGCAGCAGCTTCTTCGTCGGTGGAAACTGAACGCCAGCGTCGGGCGAGGTTGGCCAGGCGTCGGCCGCCGAGTTCGGTGCCACATGTTGCTCCGAGCGTGTCGACGAGTTGATGGGCCTCGTCGAAGATCACCACGTCGTGCTCGGGGAGTAGTTCACCTCCCGAAGCAAGGTGTACCCCGTAGTAGTGGTGGTTGGTGATGATTACGTCGGCCTCGTAGGCCTCGTTTCGGGCTCGTTCGGCGAAACATTCCTCGCCTTCGGGGCATCGAGCCGCTCCCGGGCAGTCGTCGGCACCGACGCTCACCGCCGACCACACATCGTGGGTGGGGCTCGGCTGCAGCTCCTCTTTGTCGCCGGTTGTGGTGGTCTCAGCCCATTCGATGATGGGTTCGAGGGCGGCCGACGGGTTCCGACCCCCCAACAATTGGAGCTGTTCCTCGTGTTTTGAACGGGTAATTTCACCCAATGCTTGGCGGCAGAGGTAGTTGCTTCGGCCCTTTAAAATTCGGGCTGATACATGTCGGTCTAGGCCGGTGGCGACGCGCGAAATATCGTGTTCTGCTAGCTGACTTTGGAGGGCGATGGTGGCGGTGGCCACCACGGTGCGTTTGTTGGCCGAAATGGCAGGAGTCAAGTATGCAAGCGACTTGCCGGTGCCGGTGCCGGCCTCAACCAGGAGGGTTTTTTGGTCGTCTATGGCCTCAGCGACTGCGTTTGCCATCTGTTCTTGGCCTGGGCGAAGTTCCCCACCGCCAGGTATGCTATTCGTAACTTTGTGGAGATCGTCAGAGGTGGACGTCACAGAAATTTCCCTAGGCGAGTATGCTAGTGTGAGAAGAAGTCCCACGAGAGGCTTTTGGCGGCGGGTGGTGTTGCTATGAGATCACAACCGACAATGTCCGTAACTCTATCGGCAACTCCGAAAGGGTCGGGTGCGCGTTGTGTCTGAGTCCGAACAACCGAGAGAAGGTGACTATCGCTTGGGTGGTCAGTTAGGCCATAGCCTCCACCAGCAGGTGGTGTCGCGAACTGGCTATTCGATGGGGCCTCGCTACGGTGAGGCCGTTTCGCAAGCCGAAGATCCTTTTGGTCTTGGAAGTGACTGGCAGGCCGTGCCGTCAGTAGATGGCCCGAGTGGGGTTCGTTCGCCCCCTCCATTTCCTCCCGGGCCTCCTGTTGGAGCTGGCGGGCCTCCTCCGACTCGCCAGAGTATTCCCCCGGAGCGTCAGAGTATTCCCCCAGTCTCCGCGAGTCCTCAACCTCCAGGAGGCTCCGAGCTTGGGGCCTTCTTTGATGAGAGCCCCGAAGAAGGCCTTGGTTTGTGGGGCGACCAGCCCGCTTCGGGCGACGACTTCGGGTTTTTGAATCCCACTCCCCGGACTACCCCAGCATCGGCTGGTGGTTTGTTCGCCGCTGAGGTCAATCCCGAACCGCCCGCTCCGGTGGTTGCATCCGCCCCGATAACGAGTGAACCTGGTGAGGGTTACGGGATGCATAGTGCCTACGGCGGGGAAGTGTTCGTCGATGAGGGGGCGCACTCTGCCCAACCTGGGTATGAGGCGGCCGCTAGTTATGGAACTGCTCCAAATCTCAGTCCCGACGCTGGCGTAGGTTTTGATCCTCTCGCATCAGCCCAGGTCGGCGGCAGTCGGTTGCTCAGCGACCGTACTGAGGTTCACTATGCGGTGCGACAAACCGACTACTTCGTAGATGATGGACCTGAAGGTCCCGGATCATGGCGAAACACGATCGATGAGCTAACTGAGCTTCCGTGGTTCGGTGTGGCGGTTGGGTTCGCAGGTGTGCTTTTTCTCGGGGTCTTCGTGCTTATCGGCTTCCAGGCTTTGAAGCCGGATCCACCCGCGGAACAGGGGAATTCCACCAGTGCACAAGGGGAACCGGCTTCCCCAGAGCTGGGACAGTCCGGGGCGGCCGGCGGACAAGAACTGTCCTCCAATAGTGGCAACCCCAATAGGGGATTTGTCGCCACTGAGCCGCCACAGGTGGAGCTGACAACGACCACCGAAGCGGAAACCACGACCACGGGCCCTGATACGAGCGCCGGAGCGACTACCACGACTGCTGAGGAGTCGACAACGACCACCACTGAGGAGTCGACAACGACCACCACTGAGGAGTCGACAACGACGACCGCTCAGGCAACGACGACCACTCAGGCGACTACCACGACCGAGGCGGAAACGACTACCACGACCGAGGCGGAAACGACCACCACGACCGAGGCGGAAACGACCACCACGACCGAAGCCGAAGCGCCACCTGCAGAGTAACCTCACCGCTTTTTGCGTTGGTTCTGGGTAACTGATGGGGGTGAGAACTGGTAGCGTGAG
>Ga0316189_10003943_pt1 | contig 14338 bp, 12 predicted proteins | sample LowCovwburrow_MG_FD_204930 | JGI IMG/M metagenome (GOLD analysis project Ga0316189, IMG submission 204930) | Coastal sediment microbial communities from Maine, United States - Lowes Cove worm burrow | ecosystem: Environmental > Aquatic > Marine > Coastal > Sediment | place: USA: Maine...
TGCCGTTGGTCCGGAAGTTGCCATTGACGGTGAGCGCTGCGCTCCCCATGGGCGCCGAGAGGATGCCGACCTGACCGTTGGCGAGGATCTGCGTCTCCTTGCCGATGCGGCCGAGGTAGAGGTTGGACTTTCCGCCAGAGTCTCGGTTGATGTAGAGGTGTTTGCCGTCGGTGTTGGCGTTGATGTTCCAACCGTTGGTCCAGCCGATGATCCGCAGCTCACCGCAGCCGGCCGTGGCGAACTGGGTGTTCACGAAGTCGGTGTTCGAGTTTTGAACGCGGAGCTTGGAGGGGCCGGGGTCGGTGCCGCCGACGACCAGGGTGCCCTGGGAGACCCGTAGCCCCTTGCCGCCGGTGACGTTCACATAGCTCTTGCCGTGCCCCGCGTTGTTGCCAGTCCCCGGTTTGAGGACGATCCCGGTCTGGAAGTCGAGCACGAGCTGCTGGAAGTTAGGCCCGTTCCAGGCGCCGCCCGAGCGACGAATGGCGTACTCATTGTTCGAGTGCCAGAAGATCCCGGCGGAAGTGTCCGTGGCGACGGTGTTCCCCTGCGCGAGCGAGATCTGGCCGCCAGCGCCGACGTGGAGCGGCCGCTTGGGATCGGTCGTGCGGACGCCGACGTTGCCGTTGCGGAGGATGTTGAGCGAATCGCTCCCGCCGGCGGTCCACAGGGCCAGGCGACCTCCTGGTCGGTTGGCGAGCTCGATCCGGTTGTTCATCCCCTCCTTGGTCGTGATCCGGAGGTAGGCTTGCGCGCCGGTCGACTCGAAGAGCCCGACGTCTTCGTCGGTCTTGACGTGGAAGAGGTGGGTGGGCGCGTTGGTGCCGATCCCGACATTGCCGGTGGTGGCCTGGATGAAGAGCCGGCTGGTCCCGGCGCCGTCGCTGATGCTCAGCCCGGCCTTGCCGGTCGCGGCGTTGTTCGGGTCGCTGCGGGGCTTCAGCTCGAGCGAGTAGACCGGACCATTGTCGCTAAAGCTGTCGTAGAAGTTGAGCACCTGCTTGCGGCTGGTGTCATCGCCGACGGCCTCGACGCTGAGGGGATCGCCTGAGGGCTTGGCGACCCCATCGCTCGCTTGGATCAGCGCCGCGTCGATCAGATCAGCGAAGTTGTTCTCTGTCGGGATCGCGTTCTTGACGAAGTAGGACTTGAGCTCGGCGCGGTTACGCTTCTTGATTTCCATCGGCCTCTCCTGCGAGTGGTTCGCCGGGTCACGCTCGAATCGGCCGGCGTTAGCCGACCACGAAGTCGAGCTCGACCTTCATGTTGTTGATTCCGGAGAAAAGTTCGGTGTCGTATTCGACGTCGGTGATGACGTCGATCTCGTGCTCGCGAGCGGCGACCAGGATCTCGTCCGGGCGCTCGGCGCTGACGTAGTAGCCGCCGCCGTCGCTCGCCGGTGTGACCAGCTCGAAGTCCATGCCGTCGCGGCTGCGGAAGAGCTTGATCGTCGCGAGGTGGTCGACGTAGTCGCGGCGGTCGACGAAGTCGATGATGCTGTTGGCGTAGATCCGGCCGCCGATGACGATGTCGGCGCCGCAGGCGTAGGCCCAGGGCGAGAGGAAGCGGCTGAGCTCCTCGCTGAGCTGCTTGCGGTAGAAGCCGACGTCGACGCCTTCGCGGAAGTGGACGCCGAAGCGGACCTTGACCTCGATGTAGCGGGCGTTGCGGATCTGGACCCGGGCGAAGGGGGGCGTCAGGGGGGCGATATACTCGCTGATGTCGGCGATCCGATCGGCGGGGACCTTGGGCTCGAAGGGGTCGAAGGGGAGCTGCTCGCGGATGTCGGGGATGACGATGATGTCGACGAGGCCGAGCTTGCCCGTGTCCTCCGAGGGGCTCGCGGGGATGCACTTGACCTTGTAGAGCTCGGGGAAGCGCTCGAGGATGAGCCGCTCGTAGTCCCAGGTCGTCAGCGCTCGCTGCTTGTGTCGGAGGCGCTCGCTGACGCGGACATGGAAGACCTCGTCGCGCTCACGGGCGGCGCCGCCGTAGGAGGTGTAGAGCTGCTCGACGGTCTTGAGCTTCGCCTCGCGGTCGAGGGGCGCGGAGATCGAGCCGGCAGGCAGCGGCTGCTGGTAGTGCTCGCGGGCGTTGCCGCGGTCGGAGAAGGTCGCGGAGACGGCCTGGGCCCGGAGCTCGACGACGTCGCAGACGCTCTCGGGCGACCGCGGGATCGACACCCGGAGCCAGTAGAGGGCCGGGTCGAGCTGGGTGCTCGGCGCGGCGGCAGGCAGCGAGAGCTCGACGATCCCGGTGTTGATAAGCCCGCGGGTGCTGTCCCGCAGGAGGTCGCCGTTGTGGAGGCTGAGCCAGCGGTCGCCGCTGAGATAGCTCCAAGCGGGCGCGACAGGCTCGAGGTCAGGGTCGGCGCTGCCCTCGGCGAGCTGGAGGAGGAGGGTGACGATCTGCGGCGCCTTGACCTCGCGTAGGCCGATGAAGAGCTCGCCGCCGCTCTCATGCGCGGGCAGGAGGCGATAGGCGAGGGCCCCCTCTTCGCGCTGGATCGGGTGGGCGCCGAAGACCCGGACGTGGAAGAGCTGCTCGTCGCCCGTGAGCTCAGCGCTGTCCAGGAGCACCTCGACCGACGAGGTGTAGTCGACCGTCAGCGACTTGGCCTTCGGCGTGTAGGGCGGGTTGACCGTGAAGTCGGCGGCGTTGACCGCCCCGCCGCCGGCGATCGCCGCGGAGAACTCGACGGACCTTTGGTTGGCGACGACGCCGTAGCGACCGTGCTGGAAGTCGAGCGGGGTCAGCTCGAGCTCGAGGTAGCGGTCCCAGTCGATGAGCTCGCGGGCGGGGCGAAAGTCGGAGATCCGACCGAGGCCCTCGGGGTTGGCGGCGAAGGTGATCGTGTGGGCCTTGCCCGCGTCGCCTGTGGCGAAGAGCTGTGCGGACTCTTGGAGGACAAAGCGCCTGCGGTGATCGATCGCGGTGATCGCCGCCTTGAAGCTGGCGTTGGTCGGCGAGCCGAGGCCGTAGTTGACGTAGTGGGCGCCGAGATCCGCCGGCGCGCCCATCCATTGGACGTGGAGCGAGACCGAGTCGAGGCTGTTGCGGGCGAGCTCGGGGTGGCCGATGAAGAGGCGGGAGCCGGCGGCCGGCGAGAGGCCGAAGGGCTCAAAGGGGCGCTTGGGGTTGAGCGGCCCGCGGTCGTTGCTGACCTCGATCGCGGCCAGGCCAGCGGCCTGGGTCTTGAGGTGCGCAGCGACGAGACAGAGCTCGGCGAAGGGCTCGTAGAGGGTGATGAACTCCTCCTCCTCGGCGTCCCAGATCTGACGCATGCGCAGGCGCAGCGCCGGCTCTGCGCTCTCTACACCAGAGTCGGCGTAGGGGAGGGGGGCGAGCGGATCGGCCTCGATCGCGAAGGTCAGGGTCAGGCGGATCGCCGAGAGCGGGGCGGTCAGCTCGCGCGTCGTCTGGCTCAGGGTCGCGTAGTCGCCGGTCGTGTAGTCGAGCGTCGACGGCGTCAGCCATGCCTTCTCGCCCGTGACCTCGACGATGAAGGCCTCCTGCTCCAAGGCCGCGAGGATCTTCGGCTCGGAGAAGGCGTCGCTGGCAAAGCCGAGGGTGAGGACGATCGTCCGCTCCCCCTCGCTCAGCGCCAACATCGGCGATGCGATCGCCCAGCCGAAGCTCGCCTCGGGCGGCGCGGCCTGATCGGAGCTTGAGGGCTTGGCGCCGAAGGTGTGCCAGCGCGGCGCCTGGGAGTCGGAGTCGAGGCCCGAGCGGACGCGGAGCTTGGTCGCGTCGGCGGCGGCGTAGAGGTTGCGCCACTCGATCCTGCGGGCGACCGGCTCGGGGAGCTGCTCGCGGATCCGCTGGGCGAGCTCGACGAGCTGGATCGCCCGCTCCCAGCGGTCGGCGTCGACGCTGCCCTCGTCGCCTTGGTTGTCGGCGAGGGTGCCGTCGATCTCCTCGAGGAAGGCGTAGTCGGCGGCTCGACGGACGTAGCTTTGGAGCTGCGGCAGCGGCGACTCGCCGCTCGAGCTCGGGTCCTCGCCGAGCGCGTAGTAGAGGGCCTTGTGCCAACCCTCGGCCTGACGGAGCTCGGCTAGGCGGGCGCGCCTGCCGGCGTAGACCTTGGCCCGGTGGGACTTGGCGAGCATCTCGTAGAGCCGCTCCCACTGCTTCGGGGTCGGCTCAGGCTCAGCTCCAGGGGCGGCCGCCATCACATAGGCGAAGGTCTCGGCCGACATGTAAAAGTGCTCTTCGAGGCTCGAGAGCGCCGCGTCGTAGCTGTCGATGCTGCTCACGCCCGCCGGCCAGGCGAAGCCCTGGCCGCCGATCGCCGCGTTGAAGTTCGCGGAGAAGGCCGTCGGGTCGCCGGCTTCGAGCCGAAACGAGCGGTCGCCCCGTCGCCGTTGACCGGCGCGCTCGAGGATGAGGTTGACCTCTGCCCACTCGGCGTCGCTGCGGGTCTTGAGCGCCATCATCCGGTCGAAGTCACCGAGCGTCTCAAAGAAGAGGCGATCGCGGATGAAGACGCAGACGTCGCTGTCGTGGTTTGCACCCTGCCAGGCAGCGTTCTCGAGCCTGTGCTGGGTGTAGAGATCGTCGACGCTGCGGACCTCGGGGAGGCCGGCGAAGAAGTCGGCGTTGACGGGCTCACCTATCGTCTTGTCGAGGTTCGCCTGGAAGTCTCGGGGGTCGGTCGGGCTCAGCTTCCAATTTGGATCGTCCCGCTTCGCTCGGCCGGCGATCTCGAGGTGGGCGTTGATCGCCGCCCACTCGTCGTCGGCGCCGTCTCGGCGGCGCTTGAGCTGGGAGAGGGCGCGGACCTCATAGAGCTCGAGGTAGAGCTTGGTCGCGGCGAAGTCGACCCGATCGCGGAGCTTTAGGAGGTGCTCTAGGTCGACCTCCGTGTTCTCGTAGGCCGGGACTGGATCGCCGACCATCGGCTCGCCCAGGGTGTAGGCGAACATCCGGACGAAGCGATCGTTGACGTTGGTCCCCGGATCGCGGCGCTCGTTGGCCTCGCGGATCCCGGTGACCCGCTGATCGACGAAGAGGGCGCTGAGGGTGTCGACCTCAGCCCGGTTGACGATCAGATCGCGGTCGCTGAGGTAGATCCGATCGACGCCGTCGCTGTCCTTGCCGGCGGAGAACTCGGTGCCTGCGGCGATCAAGACCGCGTCGACGTCGCTGGCTGGGGTGAGGACCAGGTTGACAGTGTCGGGCTTCGGGGCCCGCCGCTCCATCCGCAGGATGTCGGCGTAGAAGAAGTCTAGGTGGCGCCGGGTCAGGGCGTTGAGGTGCTCTTGGGCGATCCCGAAGAGGCGGATGAACGTCAGCAGGAGGGCGAAGTGCGGCCGGCTAAAGCGCTCTCGCTCTGCGACCGTCGCCGCCCCTGGATCCTCCATGAACGCGACGACGCGGTCGAGGTCGACCTCTCCGCCGGCCCCGTCGCCGAGGAGACCGCTCCAGTCGAGCTCGCGCAGCGGCTGCTCGGGATCGACGAAGCGGAGCTCGCGACAGAGCCTGGCGACGAAGCGGAGGAGGTCTTGCGGGCTGCGCTCGTCGACGCGGACGTAGCCCGGGTCGAGCGCCCGGGGGGCGCGCGTAGCCTGGCTCTGGCCGTCGCGGTTGCGATCCTGCGGTTTTGGGAAGGGGCGCGGCATCTGGCTATGGGGCCTCGGGCGTCGCTTCGTTGATGTAGAAGGGGAAGACCATGTTGTAGCGAGAGTTGGTCGTGCGGACCGTGTACGAGAGCTGGATCTCGAGGAGACCGTCGACCGTCGCGCTCTGATCGACGCGCACCTTGTCGAGGATGATCCGCGGCTCGTGGTAGAGGACCGAGTCGGAGATCGTCGCCGTGATCTGGTTGACCAGCGACTGGTCGAGCTCCTCGAAGAGCAGACGGTCGAGGGCGCAGCCGTACTCCGGCCGCATGGTCCGCTCGCTCGTGTAGGTCGTCAGGAGGAGCTCCAAGCTCTCATGGATATCGGCGACGCCGGAGGCCATCGAGACCTCGGCGCCTGCGCCGAAGAAGCGGGGCGGGAAGCTCCACCCGCGCCCGAGGAAGGCGGCCTCACTCACTGGCAGCGTTCTCCACCAGGCTCGCGACCGCAGCGGGCTCAGGCGCCTCTTCGCGGAGCTGCTCCTTGGCCTGGGCCTGGATCGAGCCGATCAGCTCGTAGACCTTGACGAAGGGGAGCTGGCCGAGGGCCTCGAGGATGAGGTTGGTCTGGTCGACGGTGACGGTGATGCTGATGTTGCTCTTGCTTGTCATTTTACTTCTACCTTTGTGCCGAGGATGGTCACGCTTCCGCCGCTCCCATCGATCGTCACGTCCTTGGCGCTCGTGAGGGTGATCCCGTTCTCATCGAGGATGATGGAATTCCCGTTCATGTCGGTGATGGCGACGATGCCGCTAGCGTCGTCAAAGATGATGTTCTGCTTGGCCGGGGTCTCGATAAAGGCGACCGGGTCGGGCTCGTCGACGACGCCGATCGTGACGCCTGTCTTGGTGACGATCCCCTTGAGGAAGTTGTCGGCGTCGATCGCCTTGAAATCCTCCGGCGGGGTGTTCGTCTTGCTGTAGAGCGAGCCGAGGATCACCGCTTGCCTGGGGTCGCCGTTGATGAAGCCGACGATCACCTCATCGCCCGGCTCTGGCCGGAAGAAGAAGCCGCGGCCGAGGCCGGCGTCGGGGCTGGCCAGGCGGGCCCAGATGAGCCCCTTGGCGGGATCGATGCTGGGCACGAGCACTTGGACCCGGAAGGAGGCGAGCGGGTCCTCCTCGAAGCCGGAGACGACGCCGATCTGGAGGCCTTGGATCCCCGGCAGGAGGCCAGCGCTGGACGGAGCTGTGACCTCTTGGTTGTCGGCGAGGAGCTCGGGCGAGAAGCCGAACTGAAGGTCGGTGGTCCAGCCGGCCTTGGTCACGCGGTGACGGATCCCGGTGATCGTCGAGGTGCCAGTAAACCGCTTGCCGACGCCGACGAGCTTGATCGCGTCGAGGAGCTTCGGCTTGGCGGTCCCTGGGATCGAGACTCGACCGCGGACCATCGACATTCGCGCCCGGGCGACATGGCCGTCGGCCCAGGCGGCGAGCTCCTTCGGGTCGATCGGCGCGAGGTGGCGGAGGACGGTGTCTTGGATGCCGAGCGCGGTCGCGACCTTGGCGGCGTCGAGGTCCCCGATCGGGTTCTTCTGCGGCTTCGCCTCGGTCTTGGCGGTGATCGCCTGCGTGTCGGGATCCCAGCCGACGCTCTCGACCGCGCCGGGCTGGTAGAGGCCGTCGGCCTCGACGTCGAGGCTGTAGAGCTCGTCCTTGCCGTACTCGAAGGTGTGCGTGGTCGCGCCCTTGGCCATCACCTCGGCGACCGTCAGGGCGCCGTCGGTGAGCGCGAGGATGAGGCCCTGGGCCTCCGCGCGGGAGAGGATAAAGTCCCAGTCGCTGACGTCGTACTGGACGAGCTGGGGGTGCTTGGTCGCGGCTGTCGTCGCGAGCTGCGTGACCTTCAAGCTGCCTGCTTTGGCGATGGTCTTGATCGCCTCGTCGTAGTCCTTGTGGAGCGCGCTCTTGCGCGGGCGGGTCAGGGCCAGCGCCTTGTCCTTGAGCTCGACCGAGAGGACCGAGCCGCGGCGGCTTAGGCTGAGGCCATGGCGGACGACCAGGCCGATGAAGACGACGACTGGGGGATCGTCGCCATAGTTGAGGGAGATGGTCAGCTCGGCGCCGGGCTCGAAGAATACGGTGTCCGAGATCGGGAAGGTCGACTTGGCCAGATCTCCGTCGAGGAGCTTTAGGCTGCATCGGGGGATCCGGTTGACCTCACGCTCGATGTCCAGCGACATGACCTCATAGGTCGCCGACATGACCTTCTTGGTCTTGTGGCTAATGGTCGCGGTGACGACGGACATCGGGGGGATCCTCGGGGTGCCTACTTCTCGAAGGGCGGGAAGAAGAGCTCGGTGCCTGGTTTGAGGTCGCGGAAGTTGTCGAGCCCGTTGATCCGGGCGACGCGGAGGTAGTGGGCGGCGCTGCCGTAGATCGACTGACAGAGGAGCGGCAGGGTGTCGCCGCTGAGGACCACCCGGGTGTGGGTCAGGTCGGGCGAGCTCCTGCCGTCGAGGCTCGCCCGCTTGCTCTTCTCGACGTCGGAGATGAACGTCGCCTTGAGCTCGGCGCGCAGCGGCTTGCCGTCGCGGCCGAAGGAGACGTAGTTGATGTCGACGTTGTCGAGGCGGCAGTCGAACTTGCCGAGGACGCCGTCGCCCCACTCCAGGCGGAGGAACTTGGGCTCGTGGATCACCCCCTCCATGTAGAAGCAGAGCTTGAGGAAGTCGTCGACCTGCTCGGTGACAGAGTCGGCGCCGCCGCCCAGGAGCTTGACCAGGGCGAAGTCGCTGACGCCGCTCCCGTCGATCACCAGATCGACGGTGAGGGTCTCGGAGCGGGAGTGGGAGTAGCGGGCCTCGCGACCGCTGGTGTTGATCCCCTGCAGCTCTTCAAAGACGTTCTGGTGGCTCATCTGCAGTGAGCTGGGGTTGTATTGCACCTTGAAGGTGTCGAACGAGATCGTGCTCCGGGCGCGGGTCTTCCAGGCGCGGATCGTCAGTCGTTGGAGCTTGAAGAAGGAGCTTAGGCTCATGGGTTATCGCTCCTTGCTGCGCCGGAGCAGGCGCATGACCTCGGCGACGCACTCGTCGACGAGGGCGTCCTGGTCGCTGCCGATGTTGCGGGTCGCCGCGGCCTTCGCGGCCCTGGACATGTGGGCCTTCTTGTCATCCTTCGACTTGACGACGACCGCCCGGATCACCAGCTCTTTGATCTCGACGGGCATCTCAGACTCTCATTATCACCAGGCGTTGATAGGCCAGCTCGAAGGTGTCGATGACGACGCTGCTCTCGCCTGCGTTGAGGTCCGAGGTCGACCAGCGGACCGGATAGGCCTTGATGCACATCCAGGCGCCGATCGGGATCGTGTTCTCGTTAAAGAGCATGATCATCACGTTCGACGGGGTCATCGTGTAGAAATTGAGGGCGATGTTGAATTCGATGTTGAGCGGCGAACCCACGACCATGCCGCGCTCAAAGGTGATGTTCTCGTGGGTGATCCCGTCGGGGAGCTTGTGGGTGAAGGCGTTTTGACCGCCCTCGCGGTGGTCGATCGTGTTGATCGTCGCGCCCAGCCCGGACACCCGCTGAAAGCGGATGTCGAGCGGGTTTGGCAGGACCCCTCCGACGAAGAAGAAGACGCCGAAGCGAAAGCCTAAAACCAGATCTTCGTAGGGCATCGAGGTGTCCGTGCTTCTCGGCTAGATCAGGCTGCGAAGCCCGTCGTCGAGGCCGAGGATGGTCGAGACGACGCCCTCATCGTCCGCGGGGAGCTCGTTGATGGTGGTCGCGGCGACCTTCAGCTCGAGGGTGTCGATCGCGACATCGTTCGACTTGGCGTCGAGCCCAGGCGCGTCGATCTTGACGACCAACGCCCTGGCGATGTTCCAGGCGACGACCCCCTTGCCGAGATCGTCGCAGAGGGTGATGGTGATCGGCCGCTCGCTCTTCTCCTCGAGCCACGAGTAGAGCGACTTCGCGCCGCGGAAGACCCCGCGGCGGAGGGTGAGCGAGGTGTACTTGGCGATCGTGTACTTGGTGATGTCCTCACCCTCACGGTACGAGAAGCCGTGCCGATAGGTCACCGTCTCGAACTCACGCTGGAGTCCGCTGACCTCTGCGAAGCTCGCAACCCCGCTACCCAGCGTGACCCTAAAATTGTAGGCCATCACCGGGTAGCGGGCCCGCGCGGCTGCGTTCGGCACGGGCATGGGCCTAGCTGGCCTCCTCGATCGTGACCCTGTCGGCCATCAGCTCCATCGACTCGACCGCGACGTCGTTCGAGTTGGCGTCGAACGAGGGGGCGTCGAGCTTGGTCGGGAAGGCGTTGAGCACCTTCCAGCTGACGACCGCGTTGCCAGCCTCGTCCATCAGGCGGACGTAGATGTCCTTCTTCTGGATCTGGTTGATCCGGATCGTGCTGATCCAGTTGTAGAGCGTGGCGATGCTGTCGCCACGGACGAGCCCCTTGCGGAGCGTGACGTTGACCCCGCTCCGCTGAGCCGGCATGTAGAGGATCGTCGGGCCGATCTGACCGGACGCCGTCGGGCTCTCCTTGTAGGTCGTCGTCTCGTGGCTGATCGAGAGCCCGGAGACCTCGGAGAAGGAGACGGCGATGCCGTCGATCTCGACCTTATAGTTATAGACGGGGAGCGGATATGATGCCTTGATGTCTGCGCTTTGAGTTGCCATGACCTGTCCTCACGCTGAGAGTATTCGTTGCGGTTACGCTCGCTGCGGCCTAGGCCTCTTGGAGCTTGTGTGAGAAGCGGAGGACGATGAACTCCGCGGGGCGAACCGCGGCGATCCCGATCTCAACGTTCATTCGCCCCTCCAGGACATCCTGGGGGGTCATCGTCTTGCCGAGGCCGACGTTGACGAAGTAGGCCGAGTCGGCCGAGGAGCCGGCGAGGGCGCCCTGCTCCCAGAGGCCGTAGAGGTAGCTCTCGATCATGCCCTTGACCTTGAGCCAGGTCGTCGAGTCGTTGGGCTCGAAGACCGCGAAGGAGGTCGCCTTCTGGCAGGACTCTTCGATGGTGATGAAGAGGCGGCGGACCGGGACGTAGCGCCACTCGTTGTCGTTGCCGGCGAGGGTGCGCGCGCCCCAGACCAGCGTCCCCTTGCCGGTGAAGGCGCGGATGGCGTTGATCGACTTGCCGCCGGTGGAGTCGACGTTGAGGCGCTCCTGCTCCTCATGGGTGATCTTGGTGACCGGGCCGATGATGGCCGAGACGCCGACGTTGGCCGGCGCCTTCCAGACGCCGCGGGTGCGGTCGACCTGGGCGTAGATCCCGGCGATCGCCGCGCTCGGCGGGAGGGTGACCCGCTCGGCCGCGAGGGCGGTGCGGACGCTGTTGTAGAGGGCCGTCTCCGGCTGCTCGCCGGACTTGATCGACGCGAGCGTCGTCGACGAGGCGCCGCCGCCCTCGGGGGCGATGAGGCTGTTGAAGGTCGAGCCCAGGGTGTCGAGGGCTCCGCTGCCGTCGCCGGCGATGCTGACGTCAAAGCCCGCGGCGTTGTTCTCGGCGGCCCAGGCGGTCCAGGCGGCGACGACGTCGTTGCCGGTGAGGTCGCGGACGTTGCCGATCGTCAGCTGGCGGCTGTTCGCGTCGACGCTGATCGTCACCTCTGCGCCGGCCTCTCCGAGGGTGAACTTCGCCTGCGAGGAGGCACCCTCCGCGCCGATGTAGCTGACCATGACCGCGGCCTCGCCGAAGGCGAGGGTCGAGGTGACGGGCTGGTTCGCCTCGCCGCTGTTGATCGAGACGCTCGCCTCGTCGTAGTGGCGGGTGATCGAGGTCTGGACGTAGGGGTGGTACGCCGCGCCGTACTTGAGGTTGTTCGCGCCGATCCCCGCGGCGCCGCGGAAGGCGTCGACATCGCCGTCCTTGACGTCGAGGATCGTGAAGCGATCGCCGAGCTTGGCGCATTGGGCGAGCGCCTCGGAGGCGACGCTGTAGTAGCCGCTGGAGTCGAGGTTGACCGCGTCGGTGAGGACGATGAGGGTCGGCTCATCCTCCTTCTCGAGGAGCGCGAGGCCGTCGCTGAAGTGGGCGGCCTCGGGGGCCGTCCCGAAGGCGCCGACCGAGACGACGTAGCAGCTGCCGCCGCCGTTCTTGAAGAAGTGGCTGAGGGCGTAGTAGAGGTTCGACTCGGGGACGTCGGGGCTGGTTCGCGAGATCGTGTTGATCACGCGCGACGAGTCGGCGCCGCTGCTCGTGGTCGAGACGACGTAGTCGCTCTTCTGAGGCCCGCCGAAGAGCTCCTCGAACTCGAGCAGCGTGCTCAGTCGATGGACGCCTTGGCCCTGCTCGGTGTACCCGAAGAAGGCTGGGATGGCGGTGGACACCTCGGCGACCGAGGGCGGGAGGGTTGAGATCTCTTCTACGTAGACACCGGGTGTACGATAGCTCGGCATGGTCTGGCTCTATCCGTTCGCGTTGATGGAGGCGGTCAGGTGCTTGACGACTCGAAACAGCGACTCCTGTCGCTGTGGGACCTGCTCGACGACCACCTCGCGTGAGGCGTAGTTGGCGAGCGGGGGATTGGGCAGCGTGAAGGGCAGGCGCTCGCCGTCGAGGTGGAGCTCGAGGTTGCGCCGCGGCGTCGCGCTGCAGGAGAGGTGGGCGTCCGAGGTGAAGCGCAGGCGCCTCAGCTCGGGGTAGTGCCCGGCGAGGGAGACCGCCTGCGGGTCGCCGAGGTCGGGGCTCTCCCTGAGGTCGCGGCGGTTGGCCTCGCTGAAGACCGGGGCATCGTCGTCGCCGGAGGTGTCGACGATCGTGAACTCGCCGGCCTCGACGTCGGTGATCAGGTAGTAGACCCAGTAGACCTTGAGCGGGGTGAAGCTGATCGTGAAGACGGCCGGCGACTTTGCTAGCCAGTCGGCGCTCTCCCCCGAGAGCTCGATCTCGGCGAAGGCTCCGCCGGGATGCGCAGCCCCGATCGGGTAGCCGAGGGTGAAGCTCTCGCCGGCCCCGAGAGCGCTGGTGTCGAGGGTGACGACCCGCGCTGCAGGGTCGTAGGCGACGAGGCTCGGCGCTGGATCGCCGCTGGCGATCAGGTCGGCGTCGGTGCTCCCGGTGCGAGGGCGGCCGCTGAGGACGAAGGTCTCGGCCGCGGACGGGGCCTGTGAGACGAGCGCTTCGCTGGCGCTGGCGCTGCGCGAGGTGAGGGTGAGGGCGCCGCCGACGGGAGCGTCGGTGTTGCTGAAGACCGGAGACTCAAGCCCCGCGAGCTCGCTGAGGTCGGAGAAGCGGCTGAAGTCCTGGCCGCGGAGGTAGAGCTCAAAGCAGAGCTTGGACTCGGCCCCCAGGGCGATCAAGGGCTCTCCCTCGCTGTCGACCGGCGCGAGGAGGAGAAAGCCGTCGCGGCGCTCCTTGAGGATCAGGCGGTGGCCCTGGATGATGCGATCTGTGCCTGGGCTCAGCCGGAGATCGAAGTCGGGGCAGCGACCGTCCCGGTGATAGGGGTGGCTGAGCTGGAGGGCAGCGAGCGGCACGTACTTCATGGCGCGACCGAGACCTCCTTCTCGCCGACGCCGGAGCCGCTGGCGGCGACGTCCTCCTGGAGGACGAGCATCCGCACCTTGTAGAGCATCGACGGGTGGTAGGTGGTCCGCAGGGCGTTCCACACCTCGTTCTGCTCGGCGAAGGCGAGGGTCGTCAGCTCCATCGTCAGGCGGTCGATCTGATCGCTGAGCGCGGGCGAGTTTTGGTGGTCGAGCACCCGGTTGGTCTGGAAGTACTCGAGGATCCGGGAGAGGTAGCTGAGCCCCTTCTCGTACTGCTTGAAGCGGGCGACGAAGAGAACGTAGAGGTTCATCCGGATGTCAGGCTGGACCCGCACCCGCGTCCCGTCGGGGGTGATCCTGAGGTAGGGGTCGGCGGCCCGGAGGAGCTTCTCCTCCTCGATGTTAATCAAGAGACAGGTGACCGCGCCGAGCTTGAACGAGATCGGGTCGAGGTTTTCGCCGTCGATGAAGACGACCTTGTCCTCGGCCTCGCCCAACGTCTGCCCCGATTGAGCACAGAGATGCTCATTGAGCAGGTCCTTTAGAAAGGATAATGCGTCGCTGATCATCGGGTCGAGAACCAACCAGTGGACTTGCTAGCCAATGCTCTTTCGCCCTAGGCGTCGAGGCGGTTGAATGTTTGTAGTGTGAGGTCCTGGTGTCAACGGCTGAATCTGAGCGGAAGAGCGCGAAAAGGGTCCTGCGGCCCGAACCTCGGGGCTGCCACAATTGCCGAGTCGCGGTTTTGCTCGGTCTGAGTCGCCGGGGCGCGAGAATGGCCAATGGCTGTGGATAACGATGATTCCGCGTCGCTGCTGTCACAATGGGCGGACATGGGTGCTCTTGTGTGAGGGGTTATGGCTCGTGGATCGGCACCCCTTTTGGCGGTGGCGAACGATGAAGTCGGCTGGTTTTGCCGGGGGCTGCACAGCTTGCACCGGGGAGAGTTCTCGTCCGGGACGCTGAAGCGCACCGCGGCGCTCGGAGGGGTCGCCAGATCTCCCGGCGGCCAGCCCGGCGACACCGTCACGGGGGGGGGAGGTCTCCCGTCTCGTCGGAAGAGCCGTAGCCCTGATCGCCGTCGCGATCGGCACAGGGGACGAGCAGGAGGCGATCCGTCACGGTCGGCGAGGGGCTAGAAGAGCGCTCGCTGGGGGAGAGTCGGCCTGAGCCTGGCGGCGACGAGGTCGACAAAGGGACGCAGGGCGCAGGCCGGTCCCAATTGAGGGAGGGGGGGGGGGGCGGAATCGCGGGGGGCGATT
>Ga0316189_10003944_pt1 | contig 14337 bp, 7 predicted proteins | sample LowCovwburrow_MG_FD_204930 | JGI IMG/M metagenome (GOLD analysis project Ga0316189, IMG submission 204930) | Coastal sediment microbial communities from Maine, United States - Lowes Cove worm burrow | ecosystem: Environmental > Aquatic > Marine > Coastal > Sediment | place: USA: Maine...
ATGCCAATTTATGAAGGCTTTATAGCTGCAAAAATATTTAATAAAGAAGTCTTGGATGGTTTTTTTATTAAGAAAAGTTTGAATAGAAAAGTACCATTTCATGCTGAAGGTCATAATAATAATAATAATCGATTTGATATTTCTGAAGAAGCTAAACACAATATCTCTGGAAATTGGGAAACGGTATTTAGTCCGAATTCTGAGGAAGATAAATATGTCGCTAAAGGTGTTTTTAAGCAAGGTGATAATAAAGTTACGGGTACGTTTAGGACCACTACAGGCGATTACCGGTATTTAGAAGGTATTGTTGATGGCGATCAATTAAAACTCTCGACTTTTGATGGTGCGCATGCTTTTTTATTTACCGCAACAGTTACCGACAGTACTATGCATGGTACATTTTACTCAGGAAACCATTGGCAAGAATCTTTTACTGCAAAACGAAATGAAACTTATGAGTTACCAGATGCTAACGCATTAACATTTTTAAATGATGGCTACGATAAAGTGTCGTTTTCTTTCCCTGATATAGATGGTAACATGGTATCATTAGACGATGAACGCTTTAAAAACAAAGTGGTTTTAATACAGATTATGGGAACTTGGTGTCCAAATTGTTTAGACGAAAGCAAATATTATGCAGATTTTTATAAAAAGAATAAAAACAAAGATTTGGAAATTATAGCCTTGACTTTCGAATATGCAAAGACTGAAACTGCAGCTTATAAAAACATAAAACGCTTAACCGAAACTGTTGGTATTGAATATCCTGTTTTATTAGCACAATACGGTTCTTCTAGCAAAAGAAAAGCACAAGAAAAATTACCCATGCTTAATCATGTATTAAGCTACCCAACAACTATTTTTATAGGCAAGAACAATGTGGTTAGAAAAATACATACTGGTTTTAATGGACCAGCTACAGGTGATAAATACGTTGAATTTAAGACAGAATTCGAGAGGTTTGTTGATGAATTATTAGGGGAGTAATTTTTGTGGTTGGTATATTGATTAGTAGTGCATTTGAGCAGCTAATTTAGAAAATACAAGCCGAATAACATCCGTGAGGATTTTTGAAAGTAGGTTTGAACAAGCAATTCATTATACTTTTTTAGATTCAGGAAATATTTCGGGTTGGTTTTTAATTATTTCTATTGATGAATCTAAATTTTTCAACAAATTCTTTTTGAACAGTAACAGACCGTTTTGAATTAGATAATCAAAAAGCTTATTCAATTTATTTTCGGCTGTTTTTGAAATAACAACTTCTCTACTCAATTATCTGTATTTTTCCATAAAAGACTCATAATCTGTTACTTTTCCGTTATCAATTTCGGCAGAAGTTTTTTTCAATTTCTTTATGGTGTTGCCGAGATAAATCATCCCAAAAGTCAGAAGTTTTTTCTTTTTTGAAAATATTTATAATGGATTCAATTATTTTGGGGTTTTCTGTATCCAAAAGCATTTTAACCAATTCTAGTTTTTCAGCTTATCAGAATTATTTTATAAAACCAAATAATATTTACTTTTCTAAGTGTATAATCTTAACAAGGGATAAATCCTCAAGCATCAAATTATAATCGTATTGCAAATCTTCATGCAACGTGGAAATAATTTTTTTAACCAAAAGGATTTGTCGATTATAGCTGTTTAGTAATTGTGCACTGTATTTTATACTTGGCGAAAACCCTTTTAATTTCTGACAGAAGTAGAGTAGTAGCTCTACTTCAGTTTCCTTTTTTTGAGAATATCGAATGTACTTTTTAATGTTTTTTAGAATTTTACGCACGCTTTTTCTAATATAAAAATAACTTTTAATATTTATAGCTTCAAATTCATCATCAATATAACTCTTAATGGATGTTATATACCCATCCTCATCTAAAGACTTAAATAATAAATAGGTAAGTAGTTCTTTGTTTTCTTTTTTAAAACGAGATAAACGCAAGCATAGTTCCATTAATTCATCAGCAGGCCGATGTTGCAATTCTTTTTTTATTATGGCTACTGATACTGCTTTCATCTATACTTTATAATGCTTTTTAATGGTTCGCTTTACGGCAAATAATCTTATTAATCCAATTATCAAGATTGCTGGAGACATGACTAATAAAATGATACCAAATGATTTCATTTCAGAAAAAAAATCTAATTTCAATAAGGTTAAGCCAGTTCCTAGGAAAACAATGAATGTTCTAAAATAAGCCAAAAAAGTGCGTTCGTTTGCTAATTTGGTACGTGCTATGGCTAGCCAATCTCTTGTTATTAAAGTTGTTTCTTTTTTCATAAATTTTTAAAACCTGTAGGTTCTTTAAAAAAATGTTCAAGCTATAAATTTAAAGCTTTTTTTGCTTTTTTATTAATATGTAAAAGCAAAAACCATTTCTTATTCGAATTTAAAACAAGTTGAAATGTAAAACAAAAGCAAGGGATTTCGACAAACACTAAAAGATACTTTATCTATCTCAATTTTGGATAATCTTCTGGGTTGGCTTCATGCATCACTTCATAAATAGCTTCAAAAATATCTTCAGCCGATGGTTTTGAGAAATAGTCTCCATCATTTCCATAAGCTGGTCTATGGGGTTTGGCAGTTAAAGTTTTTGGCTCGCTGTCTAAATATTGAAATGCTTTTTGAGTATTTAGTATGTCATTTAAAATATAAGCAGAAGCACCACCAGGAACATCTTCGTCTATAATCATAACACGATTGGTTTTGGCTATACTTTTAACGATGTCGTTATTTAAATCGAATGGTAGTAAAGATTGTACATCTATAACTTCGGCATCAATACCAATAGATAAAAGCTCTTTGGCTGTTTGTTCTACAATGCGAAGTGTTGATCCATAAGATACCAATGTAATATCTGTGCCCGTTTTTAAAGTTTCAACAACACCAATTGGTGTTTTAATATCACTTAAATTATTTGGCATTTTTTCTTTTAATCTGTACCCGTTAAGGCATTCTACCACTAAAGCAGGATTATCACTTTGCATAAGTGTATTGTAAAAACCTGCAGCTTTGGTCATGTTTCTTGGTACCAAAATTTGAATACCTCGCATTAAGTTTAAAAGACCTCCCATTTGCGAACCTGAATGCCAAATACCTTCTAGCCTATGACCACGAGTCCTTATAATTAATGGTGCTTTTTGTTTGCCTTTGGTTCTGTAATGCAGGGTGGCTAAATCGTCGCTTATTACATGCAAGGCATATAAAATATAATCTAAATATTGTATTTCGGCTATTGGTCTTAAACCACGTAGCGCCATACCAATACCTTGCCCTATAATAGTTGCTTCTCGAATCCCAGTATCGGCTACGCGAAATTCACCATATTTTTCTTGCAGCCCTTCTAAACCTTGATTTACATCACCTATACTTCCAGAGTCTTCTCCAAAAACTAAGGCTTCAGGGTTGTTTTTAAATAGAGCATCAAAGTTATCACGAATAATAATACGACCATCTACTTGAGTAGCATCATTATCGTAACTTGGTTTGATTTCATCTACAAGGACTGATGATTTTTCGGTTTCAGAATATAAATGTGAGCTAAATTTTGGTTGTGTTTTTTCAAAAATATTATTTATCCAGTTTAAAAGCTGTTGTTTGGCATCATTAGTTTCTCCTATGGTAAGTCTCAATGCTTTTCTAGCAAGCGATAATATATCTCTGCGTGTTGGCTCGTCTAAGACCGATACTTTTTCTTTAATAGGCTTAATAAAAACACCATTAATACTTGATGATACTAAATTATTTAAAATGGATATTAATTCTTGTTGTTCACTTTGTATTGGTTTTAAAAACGTAGTCCATGCATTCTTTTTTGTTTCTCTAACCTCTTTTTTTAAATTGCGTTCTATTTCGGTAAGTGTTTCATTGGTCGCAATGCCACTTTCAATAATCCATTCACGCATTTTTAAATTGCAATCATGTCTGTTTTCCCATTCTAACCGCTCTGGACTCTTGTAACGCTCATGTGATCCTGAGGTTGAATGTCCTTGCGGCTGTGTTAATTCTAACACATGAATAAGTACTGGTACATGCTCTTCTCTTGCAATAATAGAAGCTTCTTGGTAGGTTTCAATTAAGTTTGCATAATCCCAACCTTTAACTCGTAAAATTTCGTAGCCATTTTGTTCTTTATCGCGTTGAAATCCTTTTAATATTTCTGATATATTTTCTTTTGTAGTTTGGTGTTTAGCATGTACAGAAATACCATACTCATCGTCCCATATACTAATTACCATAGGAACTTGTAAAACACCAGCAGCATTAATGGTTTCGAAAAACAAACCTTCGCTTGTGCTCGCATTACCAATAGTTCCCCAAGCTACTTCGTTTCCACTATTAGAAAAATTAGCAGCATCGATACCTTTTGCTTGCCGGTATATTTTTGAAGCTTGTGCTAAACCTAGTAAACGTGGCATTTGACCAGCAGTACAAGAAATATCTGCACTAGAATTATATTGCTTTGTTAAGTTTTTCCAATTTCCATTATCGTCTAAACTATGTGTAGCAAAATGACCTCCCATTTGGCGACCAGCAGACATAGGCTCTAATGTTAAATCTGTATTGGCATAAAGTCCTGCAAAAAATTGCTCTATGGTTAATTCACCAATAGCCATCATGAAAGTTTGATCACGATAGTATCCAGATCTCCAATCGCCTTTTAAAAACGCTTTCGCCATAGCTAATTGTGGTATTTCTTTACCATCTCCAAAAATACCAAATTTAGCTTTCCCTGTTAATACTTCGCGCCGACCTAATAAACTACATTCTCTACTTTTTACAGCAATACTATAATCATTTAAAACTTCTTTTTTAAAATCTTCAAAAGAAATGTTGTTTTTCAAATCAGGAATTATTTGCATGTATTAGGGTTTTTTGCTTTTGCAAAAATAGTTAATTTTTGTTGTTTTTGCAATAATTACAGGCAGAAACAAATTGAATAATTCTTATAAATAATCATTTTTTTTTAATTAAATTATTAATAATTCAGAAAAATAGTTCTATAATTATAAATAAATCAAAAAATGCAAAGAAAACTAATACCATCGTCTTCTAAATAACCCTAATAAAGATTGTGGGTCTACTGTAAATTTAAATCTAATTCTTTGGTCGTAATGGGGTTGCCCAATTTCCCATCCAAGGTTTGAATAAATAGGAAGATAAATTTCAAAATAATCGGTCACTAAATTAATTCGAATCCCAGAATCGTAGACAAAGTTTGGATTGTTAAATTTGTTTTTAACAAAACCAACATCGCCATACGCCAAAACATATTTCCAAAGTGTTGTGCTAGCATTAAGTGTGCTAATCCATTGGTTTGCAAAAGGCGTTTCTAATTTAGATTTAAATCCCCCTTCGGCAGTTATGTATTGTTGACTAAATATGCCGCTGGCTTCAGACCGTCCTAAATAGCCATAATCAAATAAATAATCTGTTGGTCTATCTAGTGCGAAACTAAAGTAATCTGAGGTTATATTTGTTTTATTCCTTAAAAAAGCACCGGTATAAAAGCGTAAATTTAATTGCCTGTTACTTTCAAATAAGCGTCTGTATTCATAATTAAAGGATACTTTGCTAAACGTTTTAGCGATTTGTAAGTCTGTAGACCATTTACTAAAATGTATTAAATTATCGTTAGAATTTAAATAATTAACATTAAAAATGTTATAATTAGGCTCGGTGGTATTAAGTAAATTGTTTGTGTCTTCATCGCGGTTAATATCTACATATCTAAGTAATAACTGTTTTCTTTTGTTTGAACGAAAATCATTATCATTTCTAAATAAAAAGGTAGCAGATGGTATTATTTTTCTAACAAATAAATCGTTTGCATAAGAAGAGTAACTGCCTCCAATACCATAATTTATGGCGTACAGGTTGCTATTTTGTATATAGTGTGTTACCCATGCTGATGCAGATCCTGTTAAAGACTTAGATTTTAATGAGTATCGTGGTTCAATTTTATAATTAAAATGTTTTCGTAGTAATGTTTTGTTGTAAGCTCTTATGCCAAAGGTGAAACCATCGTAAATATTATTAAACTCTGCTATGGGCATAAAAAATACTTGATTGTAATTTGGGTCTTCAATATCTTTAAAAAATCTAAATTGAAATGGTTTGTTGTTAAATAAAAACCCTCTTAGCGACTTCCAATTATCTCTTAAATTAACTTCAGGGATCACTTGGTCGTAGTTTAAAACCAATTTATTGGCATTGTTTCGGGGTATGGTAATGGTTTTGGATTTTGTAACATTTTCTACCCATAATTTTGAAATTACACTATCGTTATTTAAGGTGTATAAAGAAATAGGCATGTTGTTATTTCTCTTATTCTTAATAGTTAAGGTTATAGAATCTTCAGTTTTTGTAACCTTTTTAATTTTAAAATCTATCTTCTTTCTCGTATTTAAATAATCTTTAAAAAACCAATCAATATCTTTTGATGTTTTGGCTTTTAAATAGGTTTCAAACGCTTTCGGAGAGGTTTGTTTTAGCTTGGTTTCTTCTAGATATGATTTTAAGGTGGTTTCTAAAATATTCGAATTAATAAAATCATCTAAATATTTAAAACCAACACCTGCTTTATATTTGTTGGATATATTGCTGTTAAATTTGAGGAGCGAATCTTTTGACATTGTTAATGGCTGATCCTTGTTGGTTCTTGCCATCGTCATAAACGTAAATGTGTATTTATCGTTAAAAGGCATGTCTGCTATATGAAATGAGCGAACACCCCAAAAATTGGACAAAGACCCCAAAAATTTCATGTTTGGGTAATAAGTTTCTACATAATTCATTAAATAATAAATCATTATACCATCAATTAACCATTGGTCTTTTCTTGGGTTTATAAGTAGTGTGTTTTCTAAATAGTTATGAAGCGTAACTTTTAATAATTTTAATTCATATTGAAAAGTATTTGGATAAAGTTTAATAAATTTTGGCAAAAAGTTTAAGCCATAAATGGGGTCTTTGTTATAATCAATATGGCTTAAGAGTAGTTTTTCATGCGGGTAATGACCAAGGTTTTTATAGATGAATTTTGTAACTTTTTCTGTTATTAAAACACGTTCTGGGTGCTCTAATTCGTCATCAGTTATATTTGAAATTATTGATAGCCCTTCTGATTGAATAACTTTAAAATCTGAAACTTTATTTAAAAATAATTTATTATTAACTCTATTTTCTCCTTCTAGTATAACTAATTGCTTTTTAGGTAATTGAGATTCTTTAATTAAATTTAGTTCTGAAGTTAAAGTGTAGTCTTTAGGATATGTAATTTCTAAATTCAAGTCTGCTTTAGGAATAAATAAATCGTCTAAGTTTTTATTGCTGTAATATTGCCATTCACCATTATAAACAGCAGGTGTGATATACCAATATTTTAGGCTTAAATCTCTTGATTCTGAAATACCATAATTTGTAAATTTATCTTTTGGAATTTGTACAATATATTCTAAATGGATGGTATAAGATTCGTTGGGTTTTAATGGTGTTTTTAAATCAACTTTTACAATGTCTGGTTGATTTTTTAGCTGATTGAAAACAAGAAGGTCATCATGTTGTTTTATTGATGTAATTACCGAATAGCCTCGGTCTTCATTTTTAGCCAAATGAAATTTATTATTGTACTCTTCAGCAAAACGAATTGCAAGTGGTGTTTTTTTAGTTGAATAACTATTATTCCAATCGTTTAAATAAATAGATTGAAGCTCATCTTGTGATGTGTTTTTATATTGAATAGTTTGCGAAATAGTGATTTCTCTGTTCTCAATATCAAAGTCGGCTTTTAAGTCAATTTTATTTTGACTAAAATTTGAGAGACATGAAAACATAAATACAAAACAGAAAAAAAGGTGTAATTTCAATTTATTTTATAACATTGATAAGATTGATAATATAAGGCGATGCAATATAATATAATATTTGGTTAGTCGTAAAACTCTTTGACCATAAAGGATTAATGATTAAAAATTAGGTCTTAAATTCGATTCTTTATAAAAAGAGTCTAATATTGCAATGACTTCTTCTTCTGTATCTACTAAATGAATCAAATCTAAATCTTTAGCAGAAATATTGCCAAATTTGTTTAGTAAAGTGGTTTTTACCCATTCTAAAAGGCCTTCCCAAAAGTTTGTACCTACCAAAATAATAGGGAATTTTTCAATTTTATGGGTTTGTATAAGTGTAATGGCTTCAAAAAGCTCATCCAAAGTACCAAAGCCACCTGGCATTACTACAAAACCTTGAGAATACTTAACAAACATAACTTTGCGGACAAAGAAATAATCAAAATCTAAACTTTTATCGGAATCTATATAAGGATTGTCATGTTGCTCAAAAGGAAGGTCTATATTTAGCCCAACCGATGTTCCTCCGCCTAAATGAGCTCCTTTATTACCAGCTTCCATGATACCTGGTCCACCACCTGTAATAATGCCATAACCTGACTCTACAATGCTTTTGGCAATGCTTACTGCCAGTTTGTAATATTTATGATCTGGTTTTGTTCTTGCAGACCCAAATATAGATACACATGGGCCAATTTTACTGAGTTTTTCATAGCCATTAACAAACTCACCCATGATTTTAAAAATAGCCCAAGAATCATTAGTTTTTATTTCATTCCAGCCTTTATGATGTTTCTCTTTTCTCATATATTTTAATATTCAGTATTCAATTTTTCTTTTTTGCAAACTCGCTAAGTTAATTCTTTTTTAAGAAATTTAGCGGTATAGCTTTTTTTATGCTTTATGATGTCTTCTGGAGCACCTTCAACAATTATCTGTCCGCCACCTTTTCCGCCTTCGTAACCTATATCTATAATATGGTCAACCGTTTTAATAACATCTAAATTATGTTCAATAATTAATACGGTATTACCTTTGTTAGCTAACTTGTTAAGTACAATCATTAACACTCTAATATCTTCAAAATGTAGGCCAGTAGTGGGTTCGTCTAAAATATAAAAGGTGTTTCCTGTGTCGCGTTTACTTAGCTCTGTAGCTAGCTTAATACGCTGCGCTTCACCACCAGAAAGTGTTGTGCTTTGTTGTCCTAACGTAATATAACCTAAACCAACATCTTTTATGGTTTTTAACTTTTTATAGATTTTAGGAATATGCTCGAAAAACGCTACCGCTTCATTGATAGTCATATTTAAAACATCGCTAATCGATTTTCCTTTGTAACGAATTTCTAATGTTTCTCGATTAAAACGCTTGCCTTGGCAGGTTTCGCACTCCACATAAACATCGGGGAGAAAATTCATTTCTATAACGCGTAAACCACCACCTTTACAAGTCTCGCAACGTCCCCCAGCAACATTAAAACTAAAACGACCAGCTTTATAGCCCCGAATCATAGCCTCTGGTATTTTGGCATACAAGGCTCTAATTTCTCCAAAAGTACCTGTGTATGTTACAGGGTTGCTTCGCGGTGTTCTTCCTATTGGCGACTGATTTATATCAATAACTTTATCAATATGTTCTAAGCCTTTAATACTTTTATATGGCATTGGTTTTTTAACGCCATTAAAATAGTATGCATTTAAAATAGGGTAGAGGGTTTCGTTTATTAAAGTGGACTTACCACTGCCAGATACACCAGTAACACCAATCATTTTTCCTAAAGGAAATTTTACAGAAACATTTTTTAAATTGTTTCCTGTGCAACCTTTAAGCTCTAAAAATTTGCCGTTACCTTTTCTGCGTTTTTTTGGAATTTCAATTTCTTTAGTTCCATTCAAATAATCTGCGGTAAGCGTATGGTGTCTTTTTAATTCGTCAGGATTTCCAATACTTATTATTTCGCCACCATGTTTTCCTGCTTTTGGACCAATATCAATCACATAATCAGCACGTTCTATCATGTCTTTATCGTGTTCAACGACAATAACAGAGTTCCCTATATCTCGCAATGATAATAATGAGTTTATAAGTTTTTCATTATCACGCTGATGTAAACCAATACTCGGTTCGTCTAAAATATAAAGCACACCGACTAACTGAGAGCCTATTTGAGTCGCTAAACGGATACGTTGTGCTTCGCCACCAGATAAAGATTTAGAACTTCGGTTTAGTGATAAGTAATTCAAGCCAACATCTAATAAAAATTGAAGCCGAGATTTAATTTCTTTAACGACTTCTTCAGCTATTTTTAATTGTTTTTCTGATAAGTGATTATGTAAATCGTTAAACCAATTTGCGAGTTCATTAACGTCTGTATTAGCAAGTTCGGCTATATTTTTGTTGTTTATTTTAAAATAAAGTGATTCCTTTTTTAATCGCGAGCCTTCACACACAGGACATTTAATTTTGTCCATATAATCTTTCGCCCAGCGTTTAAGCGATCTAGATTCTGCAGTTTTGTATTGATTTTCTATAAAATTGGCAACACCTTCAAAATCTATTTTATAGTCACGGGTAACACCTAAAGTTTTACTTTCGACTGAAAATTTATCATTACCTCCGTAAAGGATGATTTGTTTAGCCTCCTCAGGGATATCTTTATAGGGGTCAGATAATTTAAAATTAAAGCGTTGCGCAATGGTTTCAAACTGTTTAAAAATCCAAGAATTTTTTTCTGGTCCATGTGGCGATAATGCGCCATTTTTTATAGAAATCGAATCATCTGGAATAATTTTATTCTCGTTTACTTGATACAATTCACCAATACCATTACAGTTAGAACAAGCTCCCTTTGGTGAGTTGAATGAAAAGTTATTTGGCTCTGGGTTTGGATACGATATTCCAGAAGAGGGACACATTAAATTTCGACTAAAATAGCGTGTTTCTTGAGTGTCTTGATTAATTACCAGCAACACATCGTTACCATGATACATGGCGGTATTGATAGTTTCGGTAAGTCGTTTCTCATTATCTGTGGTGGTATCAATTACCAGTCTATCAATAACAATTTCGATATCGTGAGTTTTATAACGGTCGAGTTTCATGCCTTTAACAATATCTCGAATGTCGCCATCGGTTCGCACTTTTACAAAACCTTGTTTTCCAATTTGCTCGAATAGTTCACGGTAATGCCCTTTACGAGAGCGTACAACTGGTGCTAGAATGTTAATTCGTTTTCCACTAAAATCATTTATAATAAGTTCTTTAATTTGCTCGTCGCTATAACTTATCATTTTATCGCCAGTGTTATAGCTAAAGGCATCACTAGCTCTAGCAAAAAGTAAGCGCAAAAAATCGTAAATCTCAGTAATAGTACCAACAGTAGATCTTGGCGACTTGCTTGTTGTTTTTTGTTCGATAGCAATTACTGGAGAAAGACCATCAATTTTATCGACGTCAGGACGCTCTAAACCACCTAAAAATTGTCTGGCATAAGCCGAAAAAGTTTCAATGTAGCGACGCTGTCCTTCGGCATAAATAGTATCGAAAGCTAAAGACGATTTTCCGCTACCAGATAAGCCTGTTATGACCACAAGTTTCTCTCTAGGAATAGATACATCAATATTTTTTAAATTGTGTACTCGTGCTCCTTTTACTTCAATAAATTCGTCAAATTGGCTCATAAATAGGCAAAAAGTGCAAAGTTACAATTTTAGATTTTAATTTCTTGTGAAGTTTTATTTAGAAATATGGATATTACAAACCGAATATTAATACTATTTAAAACAAAAAAAGGAATTGTTCTAGTTTTCCATGATTAACCGCTTGTTTACCAAGTTTCCAACTTTTCTACCTTGCCCTATACCTAATTCAACTGCTGATCTGTAGTGAATTCCACCATACATCCTGCTTATGGCTGCTTCTTGAGCAGCAGCGTTAAATGATGTAAATGGGCGAATTGGTAAGCCATAAGTAGTTTCGGTATCATCTAAAAAATTAAAATTATCTCCAAAAACATCCGTTAATGCGGTTGCTGCAGCGTTTGAAACTACAGAATGTCCGCTTGTATATTCTGGAAATGGTGGTGTTTGTAAAATAGGTTTCCAATCGTCATCCCAATATTTATTAATAAGTGTTTCGGGCCTTACTAGGTTGCTTCTATATTTTTCATCCCAACAACTAATAAATGCATCAGCAATAGCAATAGATGTTTTTGCGTATGCAAAAACAGTGCGATTAAAATCGGTGTTTTTCGTTTTACAAGCAATTTTAGTAATCCCAATCCAATGGGCTCCTGGTGTTATTTTTTTTACTGCAAACATTAAATGCCCTCGTGTAACAGAAACATAAGGATTACAATCCCAAAAGCGCGCTATTAAAACTTCTTCCGATTCGTCGCCATCTTCAGTAATTTGATTGCTTATATTATATACTTCTTTTAATTCTTTATGAAAATCTGAACCTTCATTCATTGAAAACGGTGGAGGAGGGACAGGTTTAAATTGGGAGGCATAATCTATAACAAATGGTCTAATTTTCCCCCAGTGTGGTTCTAATCCATCCATATAAGCTGGTGGTGTAGGTTGCCATCGTTCTTCATTTTCTGGTTCAATGTCGAATTTAGACATGGTTCGTGTTTGATTATAATTATCAGCATTCATCCATTTTGCAATAAAGCTTGAAACGTTAAGTGCGTACTGCTTTGAAGCTTCAAACTCTAACTTGTTTTTTGCTTCCCAAATTTGGTAAAGGCTATCACGAAAGGTTTTTATACGTTGCTCAGAAAAAATTAACTTCTTGCTAACATCAATATGAGCAATTAAAGCGGCGAGTTGATAATTGATATTTTTACCGCCTCTAGGAATCCGGCTTAAATGTTTTATTTGTCCTTTAAGTGAGTTATAAGTAGAATCATTTTGTGCCATAATTTCGTAAGCTGCTATGTTGGGATAAGCAAAAATTCTACTAGCTACAGGTGGCGAAAAAATATCGTGTACCATAACCTCAATAGCCTTATCTACCGAAGCATGAAAATCGTTAGAAGTTATTATAATTGGTTTAGGGTTGTCTTCATTACAAGAAAAAGTAATGAGTACTACTAAAAACAGTAAAACAGCGACTTTTATAAATCTCATTTTTAAAATTTAATTATTTTATTAGCTCGTAAACTTGAGCTTTATCGTTATTAATAGTCGTTAATAAATATGGTTTTTTATTTAGATAAATAATGTTTAGTTTTTTAATAGCTTTATCACTAAAATCGAGTCCGATTTTGTTTCCTAAAATAATATCGTTTTCATTTTTTATTAGTGCTCCAGGAAAGGAATCGAATTTACCATGAAAAGGCGTAACGCCAAAATAATTTCCTGCTGCTAAAACTTCATTATTACCATCAGAATCAAAATCAAAGCTTAAAAACGAGGTTATTGGAGAAACTTGTAATTCGTTTTTAAATGGCACGAATGTAAAACGGTTATTTTCATTTTTTAAATACCCAGACTTAAGTTCCTCAACTTCTAAAAGACTTTCTTTCTTTATTAAGTTTTTACCTAAAATGGCCTCAATGGGTTGTCCTGCAAAATCTTTATAAGATGTAAATATTTTGTGTAAACTTACCATTTGCCCTGCAAGGTCGTCTAATCCGAGCAATGGATAATAAGCACCCTTTTTATAGGTACAGACTATTGTTTCGGTACGTCCGTTTTCATCAAAATCACCATGATACATGCGCATTGGGTGTTCTGCAGATGCTTTAAATTTAGAGTTAGTTCCCCAATTCCCTAAAAGGTAATCTGTATCACCGTCACCATCAATATCAAAAGGCTCAATTTGTTGCCAAAGTCCTTTTAGTTTTGGATCAATAAGGTGTTCTTCAGTAAAAACACCATCATTATTTTTGAAGAATTTTGGAGCCATCCATTCGCCAACTACGATGAGATCTTCTTGTCCATCATTATTAAAATCATTCCAAATGGCATCTGTAATCATGCCTGCTTTTTGCAATGTTTCATTTTGGGATATTGAAAAATCACCATTATTATTCGTTAAAATATATGAGTTAGGAATATTTCCAAAATCGTTTGACACCGAATTGCTTCCTATAAAAAGATCCAAATCGTTATCATTATCAAAATCATTTGCAATGATTACCGAAGCATTTTCATAAAATTCAGGAAGCTTTCTATTTTTAAAAAGCTCATCTTTTTGAATAAAATAACTATCGAGTAATGGTTTGGTTTTATTTGAATAATCTCCACCACCAGAGCCTATAACTATATCGTTTATGCCATCGTTATTAAAATCTGCAATAATAGCTTCTACATCTTCTTTTATAGAATCGTTTGCAAAACTATTTATTCTGTTTTCGATAAAAGTAGTGTCGCTTTGAAAAAATACTTTTGATACTATTCGCTTAGAACCTCCAAAGTAAATGTCGTCTTTTCCATCATTATTCAAATCGCCAACGGCGACCGCTGG
>Ga0316189_10003947_pt1 | contig 14328 bp, 15 predicted proteins | sample LowCovwburrow_MG_FD_204930 | JGI IMG/M metagenome (GOLD analysis project Ga0316189, IMG submission 204930) | Coastal sediment microbial communities from Maine, United States - Lowes Cove worm burrow | ecosystem: Environmental > Aquatic > Marine > Coastal > Sediment | place: USA: Maine...
AGAATCCTTTAACGCCAAAATTAAAGCCTTTAGAGCACAGTTTAGAGGTGTAAAAAATATAGAATTTTTTCTTTTTAGGTTAACTAGGATTTTTGCTTAAACACAACAATTGTTCTTGACCCTAATATTGCTTGATCCATAATTGATATCAACTGAAAGTAAGTAAAATGAAAAAGTCCATAAACATTACGTTTATGGACTTTTTGAATACTATTGAAGTGGTTCTAGTGACCGGGCTGGGGCTCGAACCCAGGACCCTCTCCTTAAAAGGGAGATGCTCTACCAACTGAGCTACCAGGTCAGTGTTTAAATAGGGCTAACATTATTGCTGTTAGCGGGTGCAAATATAAAATGTTTAATTAATAAAACAATACTTTTTTTAAATAAATTTTTGTTTTTTTGCACCTCATAATTGTATGTTTTTAATAATCAATTTATAGCGAAAAAATGAACATAGTTTTAATTGGGTATATGGCTTCTGGAAAGACATCGATTGGTAAGAAATTAGCAAATAAATTGAATTACGATTTTATTGATTTAGATGATTTAATAGAAGAAAAGGAAAATTTATCGGTTACTCATGTTTTTAAGTCAAAAGGAGAGATTTACTTTCGCAAGCAAGAGCATATTTACTTAAAGGAAGTTTTAAACACTAAGGATGATGTTGTTTTATCTGTTGGAGGTGGTACACCTTGTTATAGTAATAATATGGATATAATTGCTAACCAAGAGCATGTTAAAAGCATCTATCTAAAAGCATCAATTCTAACATTAACAGAAAAGTTGATGAGGAAAAAAGCAAGCCGTCCTTTAATAGCACATATAGAAACCGAAGAGGCTATGACCGAGTTTATTGGAAAACATTTGTTTGAGCGCATTCAATTTTACAATCAAGCAGAATTAAAAGTTTCTATTGACGGGAAAACTAAAGATGAAATTGTAGAAGCTATCGTTTTAGAATTATTCTAAAACTGCTTCAAAATTTTTGCCTTCTAAAACTACGTTTACATGTTCATGTAGCGATGTAGATAACGAAATACCCTTAAAATCTGCTTTAACCGGGTATTTTTTATGATTTCTATTCACCAGAACCGCAGTTTTAAATTGTTTTAGTGGTACATCTAAAAAATGTTTTACACCATAAATTAGTGTTGTGCCAGAGTTTAAAACATCATCAATTAAAACCAAAGATTTGTTTTTATAATCGTTTGCAGAGATAGATGTTTTAATTTCAGAAGAAGGATGTTTTTTATCAATACTAACCTTGCAAAGTGTAGGGTTTATATTAGATATTTTGCTAAGAGCCGCTTTTAACTTTTTTGCAAGGATGTACCCATTACTATCAATTCCAGCTAAAATCACCTCAGTTTCATTTACATTATTCTCGTATATCTGAAAAGCAATACGCCTAATTTTATGGTTAATTTCGGTATGTGTTAAAATTATATTACTTGTGGTAGTCATATTCAAAATGTTATATTAAAGTTTAAAATTACTCATTTTCATCAGTAAAATCATCAATGTCGCGTCTATCTTTTTTTGTAGGTCTACCAACACCTTTTTTTCTATAATAATCTTTAGCATATTTTAAAAATTCTTGGGCTTCAAACTGCTCTTTCGGTGTTATATCTGTTCTATAAAGGTCAACTAATTTTGCGCCAATTCTGCTTTCGGGAATATCATTAACCTTTAGTTTATAATTAATTTGATTCTTCCTTAACTCAATAATATCATGCACAAATACTTCTCTGCTAGGTTTAGCAACATTGTTATTTACTTTTACTTGCCCTTTTTTACAAGCCGTTGTGGCTATCGATCTGGTTTTATAATACCTAACACACCATAAATACTTGTCAATCCGCATACAATTATTCTAAAAACTACGTTAATGTTGTTGTGCAAAACTATATTAAAATTGTATCTTGCGCCTCAAAAATAGTCAATAATGAGAAAAGGAAAAATAGCTTTATCTATTTTATGTCTAGTATTTGGTTTTTTATCTTGTAATAAAGATGATGGAGGAAATAATATTCCTGAAATTGTATTAGAAGACAGAACAGAACAACAAGCTAAAGATAAAGATTCTATAGTTAATTATTTAAACGAACATTATTATAATGCTAGTGCATTTGTAAATAATCCAGATCCTAGTATTAAAGATTTAATAATTACTACGATTACCGATGAAGTTATCTCTAGCGATGCCGATTCGTTACTAATGAATGCTGTAGAGTTAAAAAAAATTACTTTTGCTGAAGCAGAATATGAGTTCTACATACTTAATTTAAACCCAAGTGCTACTGGAGATGCTCCAAATTTTTCAGATGAAGTTTTAGTAAATTATGAAGGATTTACTTTAGATAATCAAGTTTTTGATAGCGCTGTAACTCCAGTAAATTTTGATTTAACGTCTCTAGTGCCTGGTTGGAGAAAAGCAATGCCGTTTTTTAATAGTGCAGAATTTGGATCGTTTGTTATTCAAGGTGATGGTACTGTTGATTATATGAACCATGGTGTAGGCGTTATGTTTTTGCCTTCTGGTTTAGCTTATTTTAATAATTCTGTAACAGGAATTCCTTCATATACATCTATTGCTTTTAAATTTGATTTGATTCAAACCTCAATAACCGATCATGATAATGATGGTGTACCTTCTTATTTAGAAGATGTGGATGGTGATGGAGAATTGTTTAACGACAATACAGATGGTGATTTTAACCCCAATACAAGGAGTGCTCTATCAAATTATTTAGATAATGATGATGATGGGGACGGTGTATTAACTAAAGATGAAATAGTTATAAAAACGTATAATAAACCTACAAAGGCTGAAATTGAAGCTATAGACTTAGCTTCTAACGAAGAAATTATAAGTATAGTTGAAGAACAAGATGGCACATTTACGGGTACCACAATTACTTTTACAGATACAGATGGAGATGGAACACCAGATTATTTGGACGCAGAGTAAAATAAACGTATACATAAACAAAAAAACCTCGCATTTAGCGAGGTTTTTTTGTTTAAAAGCAAAGCTTTATATTTATTTTATAGAATAAGTGATAAACTTAAAATTAATTGATTTGGACGTGTGTCTAATTTACCACCGTCAACATTTACTCCGTTGTTATCTAAAAAAGTAGCTTCATTTTTGCTAAACCCTCTCTCATATCTAACATCAACACCTAGTTTTTTAAGGTTAAAACCTACTCCAAAATTTAGCCCAACAGTAAAATCATTTTTTATTTTATTAATTGAAAGACCAGAAGCTTTAAATTCAGAATCTAAAATATATTGAAATGATGGCCCTGCAAAAACACTTAAAGGGCCTAATACTTTTATACCAACTAGTATTGGAGCATCTAATTTTTTCATACTAAAAGTATCACTATCATAATCACTTTTAGTGCTTGTGTAAACTAATTCAGGCTTTAAATATACATCCTGACCAAATTTTCCAAAAACGCCTAAATGATAACCTGTATTTCTCTCTGGGTGTTCTATATTGTTACTTGCAGAATCAAAATAATCTCCATTCGCATTGTAGTTTAAACCTGCTTTAATACCAAAGCCACTTTCAGATTGAGCGTAAGTAGCAGTTGATATTGATGCTAAAAATAATAAGGTAATAAAAAATAAATTCTTCATAATTGTTCGTATTTTAAGATTTCGAGTATAGCATCAAAAACGTTGCCAAACGAAAATTATTTCTTAAACCAAATATTAATTTAAAAATAATAAGATGCATTAATAATAAAACCAGTTATTTCCTTTTAATAACTGCCTGTGCTTTTTCAACAATTGAAGCACTGTTTAAGCCATATTTCTCCATAAGTTGCGCTGGTGTTCCAGATTCTCCAAAAGTATCATTGGTAGCCACAAACTCTTGAGGTGTTGGGTTATGTAACGCTAATGTTCTTGCAACACTTTCGCCTAAACCACCTAAAAAGTTATGCTCTTCGGCAGTAACTATGCAACCCGTTTTTGCAACAGAGTTTAAAATGGTTTTTTCATCTAAAGGTTTAATCGTGTGAATGTTTATGACTTCTGCAGAAATACCTTTTTCATATAGTGCTTTAGAGGCTTCTAAAGCTTCCCAAACTAAATGTCCCGTTGCTACTAGAGTAACATCTGTCCCTTCAGTAAGTTTTACAGCTTTACCAATTTCAAATTTTTGGTCCTCTGGAGTGAAAATGGGAACAGCAGGTCTTCCAAAACGTAAATATACTGGTCCGTCGTAATCTGCAATAGCAATGGTTGCTGCTTTTGTTTGGTTATAATCACAGGTGTTAATTACGGTCATACCAGGAAGCATTTTCATCAAACCAATATCTTCAAGAATTTGGTGTGTAGCGCCATCTTCACCTAAAGTTAATCCAGCATGCGATGCGCAGATTTTTACATTTTTGTTTGAATAGGCTATAGATTGGCGAATTTGATCGTAAACCCGACCTGTAGAAAAATTTGCAAAAGTACCTGTAAAAGGTATTTTTCCACCAATAGTTAAGCCCGCAGCAATACCCATCATGTTGGCTTCTGCAATTCCAATTTGAAAGAAACGTTCTGGGTTTTCTTCAATAAATTGATTCATTTTTAACGACCCAATTAAATCGGCACAAAGTGCTACAACATTTGGGTTTGTTCTACCGAGTTCTGTTAATCCAGCACCAAAACCGCTTCGTGTATCTTTTTTTTCTGTGTACGTGTATGTTTTCATTTTCCTCTCCCAACCTCTCCAAAGGAGAGGGGTTTTTGGGCTTTTATTTAGTTAATATAATTACAAGTTCTTCCTTTTGGGAAGGATTTAGGATGGGATTAATAATCGCCTAAAGTTTCAGGGTTTTGAGTTAAAGCAATTTCTAATTGCTCGTCGTTTGGCGCTTTACCATGCCATGCATGAGTGTGCATCATAAAATCAACACCATTGCCCATCATGGTTTTTAGTAATACACATACAGGCTTTCCTTTTCCCGTTTTAGCTTTTGCTTCAGCCATGCCTTTTAAAATGGCGTCGATATCATTGCCTTCTTCAATGTCTATAACAGTCCAATCAAAAGCTTCAAATTTTGCTTTAATACTTCCCATTGGTAAAACATCATCTGTGGCTCCATCAATTTGCTTTTCGTTTAAATCTATGGTAGCAATTATATTATCTACTTTTTTAGCAGAAGCGTACATAATAGCTTCCCAATTTTGACCTTCTTGTAATTCGCCATCGCCGTGTAAAGAATATACTAAATGGGTGTCGCCATTTAATTTTTTTGCTTGAGCTGCTCCTAAAGCAACACTCATACCTTGACCTAATGAGCCAGAAGCTATGCGAATACCTTCCAACCCTTCGTGCGTTGTTGGGTGTCCTTGTAAACGTGAATTAATTAATCTAAATGTATTTAATTCATCTACCGAGAAATAACCTGTTCTTGCCAGTACACTGTAAAAAACAGGTGAAATATGCCCGTTAGAAAGAAAGAAAATATCTTCACCAATGCCATCCATATCAAAATGGTCTTTTCTATCCATAATTTCACTGTATAATGCTACGAGAAATTCTGTGCAACCTAATGAACCTCCTGGATGACCAGAGTTTACTTTATGTACCATTCGTAAAATATCTCTACGAACCTGCGTTGTTAAATCTTTTAATTGTTGTGTGTTTGGCATGTTTAAATTGTTAGTTTTTGCGCGACAAAAATAATCTTTTAAATACCCTTAACAAAATTGAAATGATGCATTTATTAACGAAATATGAAGATTTGCTAACAATTATAAAATTATTAATAAATTAATGAAATTTACTTATTTATCTTTGCTGGCTTATATATTATATTGATGACATTTGAATTAAATGCTAAAGATACTCAAAGTAAAGCTAGAGCAGGAAAAATAACAACAGATCATGGTGTTATTGAAACGCCAATTTTTATGCCTGTTGGTACAGTAGCTACTGTAAAAGGGGTGCATCAACGAGAGTTAAAAGATGAAATTAATCCTGATGTAATTCTTGGAAACACGTATCATTTGTATTTACGTCCGCAAACACATATTATTGAAAAAGCTGGCGGATTGCATAAATTTATGAATTGGGATAGAAATATTTTAACCGATTCTGGCGGGTATCAGGTATACTCCTTATCTGCCAATAGAAAGATTAAGGAAGAAGGCGTAAAATTTAAATCTCATATCGATGGTAGTTACCATACATTTACACCAGAAAATGTTATGGAAATTCAACGCACCATTGGAGCAGACATTATTATGGCTTTTGATGAATGTACACCATATCCTTGTGATTATAATTATGCAAAACGATCCATGCACATGACGCATCGTTGGTTAGATCGCTGTATAAACCATTTAAAAAACACACCCCTAAAATACAATTATAATCAAGCTTTTTTTCCAATAGTTCAAGGTAGTACTTATAAAGATTTGCGAATGCAATCGGCAGAATATATTGCAAATGCAGGAGCTGTGGGTAATGCTATTGGCGGTTTATCTGTTGGAGAACCTGCAGAAGAAATGTATGCCATGACCGATGTGGTTTGCAGTATTTTACCAGAAGACAAACCACGCTATTTAATGGGTGTTGGTACTCCAATCAATATTTTAGAAAATATTGCGTTAGGTGTAGATATGTTTGATTGTGTGATGCCAACGCGTAATGCAAGAAACGGAATGCTTTTTACGGCTCATGGCACCATAAATATTAAAAATTTAAAATGGGCAGACGATTTTTCGCCTGTCGACGACATGGGAATTACTTTTGTAGATACCGAATACAGTAAAGCCTATTTAAGGCATTTATTTACGGTTAATGAGCTGTTAGGTAAACAAATAGCAACTATTCATAATTTAGGATTTTATTTATGGTTGGTTCGCGAATCTAGAAAACATATATTAGCGGGAGATTTTAGAGCATGGAAAGATAAGATGGTAAAACAAATGGATAATCGCCTTTAAAAAAAATTAGAGAAGAGAAGATAGAATAGGGATGAAATTGATACAATTTAATGAGTATTTTTTCTAGTATCTTTATTTCTTTATTCTCAAAAATAAATATGAAATAGAATTGAAAATACTCGACTGGTACATATTAAAGCGCTTTTTGTTTACATTTTTTATGATGTTGCTATTGTTTATTCCTATAGGAATTACGGTAAGCTTAGCCGAAAAAATTGGAAAAATACTAGATAATAATGCCCCCTTTAAAGAAGTTGTTGTATTCTATTTAGATTTTACGATCTATTTTGCACATCTATTATTTCCGTTATTTTTATTTTTATCAGTCATTTGGTTTACCTCAAAACTAGCTAATAATACAGAAATTACAGCGATTTTAAGTTCTGGAGGATCTTTTTATAGGTTTTTAAGACCATACATTTACGGCGCAACAATAGTCGCTATTTTAGCAATAATACTGGGGTTTTATGCCGCACCTAAAGCAAGCAAAGGATATAATGAATTCGAGTATAAATATTTTTACCCTTATAGAAAAACTGCTGAAAACAGTAATGTTTTTAGACAAATTAACGATAACGATTTTATTTATGTAAGTCGTTTCAATCTTAAAAATAAAACAGGGAATAATTTTACTTTAGAACATATAGAAGACAATAAACTGATTTATAAAATAAATGCTAGTTCTATTAAATATATAGAGAAAGATAGTCTTTACGAATTAAGAAATTATGAGAAACGTATTATTGGCGAATTTGATGATGTTATTGAAAGAGAGACTAAAAAAGACACTTTATTTGCTTTTGATGTAGAAGATTTAACACCACTTATTTATGAAGCAGAAATTTTGCCTTATAGCGAGCTAGTAAGCTTTATTGATAAAGAAGTAAAACGTGGCTCATCAAATATTGGGCGTTATCAATTGGTGCTTTATAGAAAATGGAGCTTACCAGTTTCTGTATTTATTTTAACTATTATTGCTGTTGCAGTATCGTCTATAAAACGACGAGGAGGCATGGGGGTTAACCTTGCTATAGGTATATGTATAGCTATGATTTTTGTCTTTTTTGATAAAATTTTCGGTGTTATGGCGCAACAATCAAGTTTTCCGCCACTTATTGCGGTGTGGTTTCCTAATATCATTTTTGGTATTTTAGCGATATATCTTTTACGTAATGCCAAACGCTAAACTCAAAAACAATTTACACCTTCATTTTTTAGTTTTTATTGCAGGTTTCACAGCTATTTTAGGGGAGCTAATTTCAATAAGTGCCATTCCTTTAGTTTGGTTTAGAATGGTAATAGCTTCTATTTTAATGTTTATTTATATTAAAATAGCCAAGGTTAAATTAAAAGTTTCGTTAAATGCTATTATTAAATTTTCGCTAGCAGGTATCATAATCGCTTTACATTGGATTACCTTCTTTGGAGCTATAGATGAATCTAATATATCAATTACTTTAGCGATGTTCTCCACAGGTGCGTTTTTTGCGTCTTTTATCGAACCTATTGTTTATAAGAGAAATTTTATTTGGTACGAGATTTTTTTTGGAATAATCGTTATTATTGGTGTTTTTGTGATTACGCAAAGTGAATTCAAATATATTAATGGGATTATTTTAGGGATATCATCGGCCTTCTTTTCGTCATTATTTGCAGTTCTTAATGGTAGTTTTTTAAAACAACATACCGCTACGGTTATTTCATTTTACGAGTTTTTAAGTGGCGTATTATTCATTACAATTTACATACTCTTTTTTTGTAAAGGTTTTTCATCAAGTTTTTTTAACCTCAATGCCTCAGATTTTGGGTACCTTTTTATTTTGGCATCAATTTGTACAGCTTATGCATTTATTGCATCTGTTTATGTTATGAAACTTATAAGCCCTTATACCGTAGTATTAACCTATAATTTAGAGCCTATTTATGGTATTTTATTGGCTATTTTAATTTTTCCTGAAAAAGAAAAAATGTCACCAGAATTTTATTATGGTACGGTTATAATTATTGTGACAGTTATATTAAATGCTATTTTAAAAAAAAAGAAGAACACCAAAAAGAAAGCAATGATAGCAGAATAACAAAATTAAAGTTTTTATATTTGTAGCCTAACCAAAACTAATAGTTAAAATAAAAAATTCTTATGGAATATTTAGAATTTGAATTACCTATAAAAGACCTAGTAGATCAGTTGCAAAAGTGTAAAGTAATTGGAGAAGAAAGTGAGGTTGATGTTACCGAAACCTGTGCACAAATTGAAAAGAAACTAAAAGAGACCCAAAAAGATATTTATAAAAATTTAACCCCTTGGCAACGTGTTCAATTATCTCGTCATCCCAACAGACCATATACATTAGATTATATAAATGCCATTTGTGGAGATACATTTTTAGAACTTCATGGAGATAGAGGTTTTAAAGATGACAAAGCCATGATAGGTGGTTTAGGGAAGATTGGAGACCAAAGTTTTATGTTTATTGGTCAGCAAAAAGGGTTTAATACAAAAACGCGTCAATATAGAAATTTTGGTATGGCGAATCCAGAAGGCTATCGCAAAGCGTTGCGTTTAATGAAATCTGCCGAGAAATTTGGAATTCCAGTTATTACACTTTTAGATACCCCAGGAGCATACCCTGGATTAGAAGCAGAAGAACGCGGACAAGGCGAAGCTATTGCTAGAAATATTTTGGAAATGACACGTTTAAAAGTGCCAATTATTACCATAGTTGTTGGCGAAGGGGCCTCTGGTGGTGCATTAGGCATAGGTGTAGGCGATAAGGTACTTATGCTAGAAAATACATGGTATTCTGTAATATCTCCCGAATCATGCTCATCAATCCTTTGGAGAAGTTGGGAGCACAAAGAAACTGCAGCAGAAGCTTTAAAATTAACAGCTAGTGATATGAAAAAATTAAAGCTAGTTGACGAAATTATTAAGGAGCCACTCGGTGGAGCACACAGAGATAGAGAAAAAACATTTGCAACAGTTAGTGCAACTATTTTAAAAACTTTTGAAACCCTAAAAAACTTATCACCAAAAGATTTAGTATCTCAGCGTATGGATAAATATACGCAAATGGGAGTTTATAAAGGGTAAGCCTTTTAAAATCATAACATAGTAAAATCTGAAGTTGTTAACTTCAGATTTTTTTTATGGTTATCGACAATATTTGTAAGTTATTAACAGTTAAATTGTTAATGACAGGTTAACAATCGGAATTCAACAAACCTTCAAAATTAATTACTTTCGTATATATGAAACAACCTAGTCAAATCCAAGGATACAAAGTAGATAAGAGTACCATTATTAGCCTTGAAAAAGGAAAAATACCACCACAAGCACTTGATCTAGAGGAGGTTGTGTTAGGAGCGATGATGATTGATAAAAAAGGAGTTGACGAAGTTATCGATATTTTAAGTCCCGAAGCATTTTACAAAGAAGCACATCAGCATATTTTTGAAGCCATTTTCCATTTGTTTGAAAACAGCGAACCAGTCGACTTATTAACCGTTTCTACGCAGTTAAAGAAAAACTCTAAGCTAGAATTGGCTGGTGGCGATTTTTATCTCATTTCTTTAACTCAAAAAGTATCATCTTCGGCACATATAGAGTTTCATGCGCGTATTATTTTGCAAAAATTCATTCAGCGAAGTTTAATAAAAATTTCAAGTGAAATTATTGAAGATTCGTATGACGAAACCAAAGATGTTTTCGATTTATTAGATAAAGCTGAAGCTAAATTATACGAAGTAACTCAAGGCAATATTAAAAAATCGAGTGAAACGGCACAAGATTTAGTTATTCAAGCCAAAAAGAAAATAGAAGAAATTTCAAATAAAGAAGGTTTAAGTGGTATTCCAACGGGGTTTAATAAACTTGATAAATTAACATCGGGTTGGCAACCATCTGATTTAATTATTGTAGCAGCACGTCCAGGTATGGGTAAAACGGCTTTAACCTTGTCTATGGCAAGAAATATTGCTGTCGATCAAAATATACCAGTCGCTTTTTTCTCTTTAGAAATGGCATCTGTTCAATTAATAACGCGTTTAATTTCGAGTGAAACGGGATTATCTTCCGAAAAATTACGTACAGGAAAACTTGAAAAGCACGAGTGGGAACAACTTAATGTAAAAGTTAAAGGCTTAGAAAAAGCGCCATTGTTTATTGACGATACACCCTCACTTTCTATTTTCGATTTACGTGCTAAAGCACGTCGTTTATCATCACAACACGGTATAAAACTAATCATGATTGATTACTTGCAGTTAATGACTGGAGGAAGTAGTCATGGTGGTAATCGTGAGCAAGAAATCTCGATGATTTCAAGAAATCTTAAAGCCTTAGCAAAAGAGTTAAATGTTCCTGTGATTGCCTTATCACAGCTGTCGCGTGCTGTAGAAACTCGTGGCGGTAGCAAACGTCCGTTGCTATCAGATTTACGTGAATCTGGGGCTATAGAGCAAGATGCCGATATTGTAAGTTTTATTTACAGACCAGAATATTATAAAATTGATGAATGGGATGACGACGAGCGTTCTCCAACCGAAGGGCAAGCAGAATTTATTGTAGCAAAACACCGTAATGGTGGCCTAGAAAGTATTCGTTTAAAGTTTATTGGACACTTAGGTAAGTTCGACAACTTAGATGATTTTGATTCGCCTTTCGAGTTTCATTCTAAAATGAATGCTGCTGCAAATGATGATACTTTTAAAACAGACAACTTTAAAGCAAGTCCAGACCAAGCTTTTGGTAGCTCGTTTAATGATGATGATGAAAGTGATGTGCCGTTTTAAAATGTAATCTTCTGTTAAATCATTCATAATATTTTTAATTTTGAGTATCTTTCGGTTTATGAAAAAGATTGCTGTTTTAATATTATGTTTATTTATTTTTGCGAATACTTACGCTTCTTATATCCTTATTCCTATGGATGCAGTGAGTCAAAAAAACCATTTAAAAGCCTACGGAATTACCTATTGGACACTAAATAAGCAGCTTAAAGTTAAATGGTTACTTAATTACAAAGGAGGTGCTTTTTTACTGCCAGATACAGAAGAAATTCAACGCGAATGTCAAATACGAGGGGTTTCCTTTGAAGTTATTTCCAATTCAAAAGCAGAAATTATTTTAGAAGAAATAAGTAGTCCAAGTAAAAATATGGAAGCTGTAGTTTTAGAAAAAGCACCTAAAATTGCTGTATATACACCCTACGGAAATCAACCTTGGGACGATGCTGTAACTATGGTCTTGCAATATGCTGAGATTCCTTATGAAACCATTTACGATGAAGAAGTTTTAAACGATGGTTTATTGCTGTTTGATTGGTTGCATTTACACCATGAAGATTTTACAGGACAGTTTGGTAAGTTTTACGGTGCGTATAAAGCAGCCAATTGGTATATACAAGAAAAGAAAGAGGCTGAAGCATTGGCTAAAAAATTAGGCTACAATAAAGTTTCTGATGAGAAATTAGATGTCGCTTTAAAAATTAGAAACTATGTGGTTGGCGGTGGTTTTATGTTTGCAATGTGTAGTGCGACCGATAGTTTTGATATCGCCTTATCTGCCGAAGGTATTGATATTTGTGAACCCATGTTTGATGGTGATGGAAGCACTCCTGGATATCAAAACAAAATAGATTATAATAAAACGTTTGCTTTTACAAATTATATTTTAGAGCGAAGCCCAAATATGTATGAGTTTTCTTCAATCGATATGACTAGGAAACGTTCAATCCCTAAAACAATTGATTATTTTTCGCTTATGGAATTTTCAGCAAAATGGGATCCAATACCAACCATGTTATGTCAAAACCATACTGCTTTGGTAAAAGGTTTTATGGGGCAAACAACGGCATTTAAAAGAGATGAAATTAAATCGAATGTATTGGTAATGGGCGAAAACAAATCTAATGCAGAAGCGAAATATATTCATGGTATTAAAGGGAAAGGTTTTTTTACTTTTTATGGAGGTCACGATCCAGAAGATTATCAGCATAGGGTAGGAGACCCTAAAACCGAACTCGATTTGCACCCTACATCTCCGGGATACCGACTTATATTAAATAATGTCTTATTCCCAGCTGCTAGAAAGAAAAAGCAAAAAACTTAGTTTTTATTGAGATATTTTACTAAACACTCGAACACTTTTTGTAATGCAATAAACAGGCTCTTTGCAAGCTTTGTAGCATGTAAAAAATGATTGGTAGGTTAAGCCTTAACATTATTACTATAAAAGGCAGTTATTCTACAACTATAGTTTCTGCTTGAAAGGAGTAAATAAAGCCATCAGATCCATCGCCAGTAGACATTTTATTTTGATCGATTACTAATAAGTTTTGAGAAATTTTGAAGTTACCAAATTCATTCTCATCTATAATTAGATAAAGCTCTTGTTCTAATTCTAAAACATCATAATCGTAGCTACCAGAGTCTAGTGCATCTTCAATAGTAATATTATCATTATTGTTCTCAACAACAAGTTTTTTGGTAGCATCATCAAAAGACCAAGTAATAGTGCCTCTACTAAACTCTTCATCTATTGCAGCTATACCACCAGTTACTTTAACCAGATGCCACAAATATTCTATTTTTTGAGGTTCTATAGGATCTTGATTATCTGAACAGTTTGAAAATAAAAAACAACAACTTAAAACAATTATAATACTCTTTTTCATTATTGATAAGATTTTGGGTTATATATGTAGATGTAAAAATATATAAATGGTTGCGTATGTTTATGATAAATTACTTTGATTATTTTTGAAAAAAAAAGAAATGAAGTTTTTTCAAAAGGAAATTGACTTAAAACCATACCCACGAGGGTTTCATTTGATTACTAATGAGGTGTTAGAAGTGACTCCAGAAATTAGTCAAATTAAAATAGGGCAGATGCAAGTGTTTATAAAGCATACATCAGCTAGTTTAACTATTAATGAAAATGCCGATTATACGGTAAGAACCGATTTTGAAAGGCATTTTAATAAAATGATTCCTGAAAATGCGCCGTATTACGAGCATACTTATGAGGGTTCTGATGATATGCCAGCACATATAAAAGCATCGGTTTTAGGCACTTCGGTACAAATACCTATAAGCAACGGAAAATTAAATTTGGGTATTTGGCAAGGAATTTACTTATGTGAGCATAGAAATAATGGTGGATCAAGAAAAATTGTTATTACTATATTTGGTAAATGATTAAAATTTTTTTTATTTTTTTGAATTGAATTTCTAAAAGCTAAGTAGATGCCAAAGTAAAAATCACACCTTCTTAGAAGGTGGCTTTGGATAGCCCCCATAGGGGGCGACTAAGATTTAGAATTTGAATTTTTGTTGTTCATCTTCCATAGTTCTCTCTTCTTTTTC
>Ga0316189_10003948_pt1 | contig 14328 bp, 15 predicted proteins | sample LowCovwburrow_MG_FD_204930 | JGI IMG/M metagenome (GOLD analysis project Ga0316189, IMG submission 204930) | Coastal sediment microbial communities from Maine, United States - Lowes Cove worm burrow | ecosystem: Environmental > Aquatic > Marine > Coastal > Sediment | place: USA: Maine...
GCGCAAGCAGTTTTCAGCCCTGATCAGGCGCAATCCGCGCAACTATATCGCCCAGCCCACCCTGGGTATCTCGACGGTGCCGACCGTGGTGGGCCATACGCTGGAACCGCGGCACGTGGATCTGCGGCCGTTCATCCTGAGTGGGCGGGATATCTCGGTGACCACAGGCGGGCTGACCCGGGTGGCGCTCCGCAAGGGCTCATTGGTGGTCAATTCGTCCCAGGGTGGTGGTTCGAAAGACACCTGGATCGTGGATACTGGGAACTAGATTATGCTTTCGCGTGTTGCTGAGAATATCTACTGGCTTGCCCGCTACGTCGAACGTGCAGAAAACACTGCACGTCTGGTACGGGTGAATTCACATCTGGAGCTGGATACGCCACGGGGAATAGCGCCGGGTTGGGAGCCGCTGGTGGACATCACCGGACTGCGCGACCATTTCGTGTCGGTTGAAAGGGAACCGAACGAACGCAATATCGTGCGTTTTCTGATCGGCGATGCAAGCAACCCCGGTTCGATCCTCAGTTCGCTGGCGGCCGCGCGCGAGAATTGCCGGACCGTGCGCGAAGTACTCCCACGCCAGTCCTGGGAGAGACTCAACGAGCTGCATTTGTTCGCAAAGGAGAATATCCAGTCCGGTCTGACCAAGGGCGGAAGGGACGGTTTTCTGGACGGTATTATCACGGGTTCTCAGGGTATTACCGGCTTGCTGGGATCGGTCATGTACCGTGATGAGGCCTGGCATTTCGCGCGATTGGGTCGCAATCTGGAGCGCGCCGACATGACCACCCGGATCATCGATGTGCGTTCTACCGATCTGTTTCCGGATGACCTGCCGGAGTCGCGCTCACTCGATACCCTGCAATGGATCAGCGTTTTGCGCTCCCTGAACGGATATCAGGCCTATCGGCGCCAGGTGGCGATTCGTGTCAGCCGCCCCGATGTGCTGACGTTCCTGTTTCACGATGCAAAATTTCCGCGCTCTTTCATGCACTGTCTGGACGCCGTCGATGAAAGCGTTTGGGCACTGGACAACGCGAGGCCGGCAACGCGTGGAATTCGCGCATTCAAGCGCAAGCTGCTCAAGATCAACGTGGGCGAAATGAATCAGGGATCGCTGCACGAGTTTATCGATGAACTGCAGATCGATATCAATCGATTGCACAATCATCTGGCCAAAACCTTTTTTCCACCGCCTCTGCAGCTGGAGGAAACCGCGTGAACGGTTTTTTCCGGCCGGTCTGAGTCTGCCTGGCGTCAGCCGCGCGGCGCTTGCCCGCTCATGCTGAGCACGATGTCTTGCAGCAATAGCCATGGCTGCTGAGTACCCAGGCCCTTGATCGCGCGGTCCGCCTGATGGCAGGAGTCGAGCAGCGCAAGCCATTGTGCGGTGCGCAGATGTGACAGGGCCTGGCGTACCAGAGAGGTCCTTTTGCTGAACACCTTTGCCCGCGTGATCGCATGGTCGGGGCTGAGGCCTTTGGCGATATCTGCCGATATTTGCGCCATGCTGCGTACTTCCCGGTGCAGGGCCCAAAGTACGACCGGGGGTGCGATACCCTCGGCGCGCAGCCCGTCGAGAATATGGATGCAGCGTCCTGCCTCACCGCGCAGTGCGCTGTCGACCAGTTCGAATACGTCATAGCGGGCGCTGTCCGCGACGGCTGCAGTCAGCTGGTCCGCGTCCAGCGGCCCCTGCCCGTGCAGAAGCAGCAGTTTCTCGACTTCCTGGCGTGCCGCAAGCAGATTGCCTTCGACCTGATCTGCGAGTACCTGTACGGCCTCCCTGGTTGGTTGGATACCGGCAGAACGCAGGCGTTGCTCGATCCATGCCGGCAGTCGCTGTTGATCTATCGGCCAGACCTGGATGACGACGCCCAGGGCGTCCAGTGCCTTGAACCACTTGCTGTTCTGTTGCTGACGATCGATTTTCGGCAGGCTGACCAGCAGCAGCGTATCCGGGGGCGGGTCTTTGCAATAAGCGATAAGCGCCTTGCTGCCCTCGGCCCCTGGTTTCCCGTTCGGGATGCGTAGATCGATGATCTTTTTTTCCGCGAACAGCGAGAATGCCGCGGCCTCGGCAGTCAGTTGTTGCCAGTCGAAACCGGAACCCACCTCCAGAACCTCGCGCGTCGTGTGCTCGGCTTTGCGTGCGGCAGCGCGGATGGCGTCGCCGCATTCGCCCAACTGCAGGGGCTCGTCACCGCTGACCAGGTACGAGGCTGCGAGTTGTTTGCCCAGATGGGCGTTCAGCTTGTCCGGATAGACCCGCATCGGGGGCTCATTGTGCGGCGTTTCGCTGGACGGTCAGGCGCTGCACAATGCGTCCGGCTAGCTCTTCACGCATGTCTTGCCGGAGCAGTTCGGCCTCGCGGCCACTGCCGAGCACCTCCAGCTCCGGTCTGTACTGGATCCGCAGCACGCTTACTTTCTGCGGCGCAACGAGTTCCTGTCCATCTGCTGAGTGCAGGGAAAAGCTTGCCCCCTCCGTCAGCTCGAATTCGACGGCCTTGTTGCGACTGTTGACCGACAGAAGGCGTGAGTCACGTTCCACGTCGCTGATACGCAGCGTGGAGGCGCTTTCTGCCGCCGATGCTGCGATCTCGGCACCGGCTATCTTCAGCTGGCGGTACAACTCCCGGTGGAGGTCTGAATATGTGGCGATGCCGCTGATGTGAACCGGGTTGGGTATACCGTCAAGGCTCAGGGAATGGCCACGCGGCTGGAAGCCGCAAGCGCCGACGAACATGACGGCGAGCAGCAGCGCGAAAACGACGACCTTGGGTTGGGCAAGCGTTCTGGACATCCTATACAGCTCCGTCAGTTGGCCACGATATTGACCAGTTTGCCAGGCACCACAATCACCTTGCGCACCGTCATCCCGTCAGTGAATCGGCATACGTTTTCATTGTGGCGTGCGGCCTGTTCAACGGCCTCTTTGTCGGCGTCGGCAGGCATCTCGATCTTGCCACGCATCTTGCCGTTGACCTGCACGACATAGGTGGTGGTGTCCGATACCAGCGCCGACTCATCGACTGTGGGCCAGCCTGCATTGCGCAAATCACCGCCGTAGCCGAGTTCCTGCCACATCGTATGGGTGATATGCGGTGCGATCGGCGACAACAGGCGCAGGATGATGCCGACGCCTTCGCGTAGCAGACCGATGGCCGCAGGCGAGTCATCCAGCTTGTTGAGCACATTGACCATGGTCATGCAGCCCGAGACCACGGTGTTGTACTGTTGACGTTCATAGTCGAACAGCGCCTTCTGCAGTGCTGTGTGCACTTCGCGGCGCGCGTCGGCGCAGTCAGCCGAGTTGCCGGTCACGCTGTTGGCATCGTCCGCCAGTCTTACCCCCAGCGCCCACAGGCGTTTAAGGAACCGGTGCGCCCCTTCGACCCCTTCGTCGGACCATTCGAGTGACTGCTCCGGTGGTGCGGTGAACATGGTGTAAAGGCGCACGGTATCCGCACCGTAGCGGTCGATCATGGTCTGCGGGTCGACGCCGTTGTTTTTCGACTTCGACATCTTTTCCACCCCGCCTGGGGTGACCGGCTGGCCATCGGACTTCGCCACAGCCCTTATGGCCCGACCCTTGTCATCACGTTCCACTTCCACGTCTGCCGGATTGAACCATTCTTTGGAGCCGTCAGGCTGGGCGCGGTAGTAGGTCTCGGCAATGACCATGCCCTGGGTCAGCAGACGGGTAAAGGGCTCGTCGCAGTCGACCAGGCCTTCGTCCCTCATCAGCTTGTTGAAGAAGCGGGCGTAAAGCAGGTGCAGGATCGCGTGTTCGATGCCGCCGACATACTGATCGACCGGCAGCCAGTAATTCGCCCGCTCATCCAGCATGCTGGAATCCGCGCCCGGGCAACAGTAACGTGCGTAGTACCAGCTGGATTCGAAGAATGTGTCGAAGGTATCGGTCTCGCGTTCGTCGCCATCGCCGAGATCGTAGAACTCCGGCATCTTTTTTAATGGTGATCCCGAGCCGTCGACCACGACCTGCTCGGGCAGCCGTACCGGGAACTGCGTGGCGGCTTCGACCGAGCCGTCGGCCTTGTGGATGACCGGGATGGGGCAACCCCAGTAGCGCTGGCGTGACACGCCCCAGTCACGCAGGCGGAAATTGACCTTCTTTCCCCCTTTTTTGTGTTTCTCCAGCCATGCTGCGATGGCGTCGAATGCGGCATCGGATGTCAGACCATCGAAGGGCTCAGAACTGGCCAGCACACCTTTCTCCAGATACGCGGCTTTGTCGATGCTGCAGTCGTGACCATCCGGGCAGAAAATCACCTGCTTTTTCGGGATGCCGTATTTCTCGGCGAACTCCCAGTCTCGCTGGTCGTGTGCGGGTACCGCCATGACGGCGCCCGTGCCATAGCCCATAAGGACGAAATTCGCGGCGAAGACCGGTACGCTTTCTCCGCTGACCGGATGCAGGGCGTTGATACCCAGGGGGATGCCCTTTTTTTCCATGGTCTCGAGTTCGGCCTCGGTCACGCCGCCCTGCCTGCATTCATCGACAAAGTCCGCGATCGCCGGATTGCCTTCAGCTGCGCGCAGGGCCAGCGGGTGTTCGGCCGCGACTGCCACGTAGGTCACACCCATCAGGGTGTCGGGGCGCGTGGTGTAGATCTCCAGGAAATCTTCGGCGCCCGCGATGCCGGCCGCTCCTGAGCTTCCTGCGCCCGCGGCATTCGTCCCTCCCTGGACAGCAAACTGCATCTGTACGCCCAGTGAGCGACCTATCCAGTTGCGTTGCATGGTGGCCACCTGCTCCGGCCATCCGGGCAGTTTGTCGAGGTCGTCGAGCAGTTCCTGGGCGTAGGCCGTGATCCGAATGAACCATTGCTCGATATCGCGTTTTTCAACCGCGGCGCCAGAGCGCCAGCCCTTGCCGTCGATCACCTGCTCGTTCGCCAGGACAGTCTGGTCGACCGGGTCCCAGTTGACCGTTGCGGTTTTGCGATAGGCCAGGCCCTTATCGATCAGGCGCGTGAACAGCCATTGTTCCCAGCGATAATAATCCGGGCTGCAGGTTGCGAGTTCGCGGTCCCAGTCGTAGCCGAATCCGAGGCGCTGCAACTGTCCCTTCATGTAGTCGATATTGGCGTAAGTCCATTTTGCGGGCGGCTGGGCATGCTTGATTGCGGCGTTTTCGGCTGGCAGGCCGAAGGCGTCCCAACCCATTGGTTGCATAACGTTTTTCCCCAGCATGCGCTGATAGCGGGAGATTACGTCACCGATGGTGTAGTTGCGTACGTGCCCCATGTGCAGTTTTCCGCTGGGGTAGGGGAACATCGACAGGCAATAGAATTTTTCCCTGTCCGGGTCCTCGACGGCCTTGAAGTAGGCATGGTCTTCCCATAATTTCTGGGCAACGTTCTCTATCTGTTCTGGCTTGTACTGCGAATCCATGGATGGCTTGGTTTTTTAGACGGGAATTAATCGGCGAAGGATACCGCAGGGCGGGCGGGCATGCGATATGGCTCAAGTTTTTGCGCTGGGTTAAAAACTCTCTATTTGATATTTGCCCACGACAGGCTAGCTTATCCATAGTACTCGTGGGGGTTTGCCTTCAAACTATTACTATAAATACCGCAAAGCGGATGGAAGAGGAAAAATATCATGGTCAGTTTTGAAGAACTGCATCGACAGAATCACAAGATTACGGAACTCACCAACATCCTGCAGCACTTGCTCGGGGACCGTTCGCTGTGTGACTCCGATGTCACCTGCGGCCTGTTTTTCGAGTACGTGACTGCCGTGAAAGAGCATATGGCCGTCACTGACAGTGGCATGTACTCCAAGTTGCTTGGTTCCGGTGACCAGAAGCTGAATAATATTGCCAATCGTTTCATGGGCGGGTCGCGTGAGATCAACCGCATTTTCTCTGCGTATCTCAAGCGCTGGTGCAAGCTCAAGAACAAGGAGCTGGTGATCAAGGAATACGACGCCTTCATGCAGGATACGCAGGAAATGTTTGAGATCGTTCTCGATCGCATTCAAAGCGAAACCGAGCATCTCTATCCGGCTGTCCGCAAACTTGGTGGCGAAAGTCGCGAGGTGGCCTGAACCGTGTGATGCGCGCGCCAATGAATGGTGGGCGCGCTAGAATGACCGTATGGGTAGTTGCCTGAGGAGTAACGGTCATGAATGACAAGCAAAGAGATACCGTCGACCGCTTGGTGGACGCTTATGAGGCCATGCTCGAGCGCGTGCATGAGGCGGCCGACAATGCGGAACAAAAGACCGCCCCATGGATGCGCGAAGCGCTCGGCGACGCACGTGACAAGGCGGTCGAGCTCGGAGAGCTGACCCGCGAGGAGGCTGAAAAGGTTTCGCACTACGTGGAACGAGACCTGCATGAAGCGGCGAGCTTCATCGCCGAGACCGGCCAGGAATTCCGCGACTGGCTCAGTTTCGACTGGCAGTTGATGCAGAATCGCATGCTGGACATGTTTGCCGGTATGGCGGATCAGACCAGTGCGGCCATAAAGGGATTTGCCGAGCAGGCGCGGCAGGCCAGCCTGTATCATACGGGAGAGATTACGGCCCCCGGCGTGTTGCAGTGCACGGAATGCGGTGAGGAACTGCATTTTAAGAAGACCGGACATATTCCGCCTTGTCCGAAATGTAACGCGACCAGTTTCCAGCGCAAATCCGGCCGGCCAGTTACCTGAAAGCGCGGCCCGCCCGATGCATAACGGTTCAGTGGGTATCTGAAGAAGGCGCTGGGGCGGCCAAGCGGACGATGCGCTCGGCGAAAGCGTTGAAATCGATGCCCCAGCGCTTGCCGCATTTTTTAAGCGTCGTTCGTGACGGGATCTGCGGGGCAGGCGCGCGAAATGCTGATACCAGCAGGTTGTCATGATCCGGGTTGCTCAATAGCTGCACCTCTGTACCAAACACCTGGCGGATCCTTTGCAGCGCCTCGCTGACGGCCTGTTCTTCGTCGGTTATGAGGTTGAGTGTGAGGACGCCCTGTGTGTTCAGGCTCCGGCGGCAGTTCTCGAGGAATTCAAACCCGGTTACCCATGCCGGGGTGATCTGGTTGTCCTCCAGGTCGACCAGAATGAAATCATAGTTTTTCTCGCTCAGTGCCAGATATTCGCGCACATCTTTGACCAGCAGCCGCCAGTTGCTTTGGGTGGACGGAAAATCAAAGTATTCGTAGGCCAGTCGTGCCACCGTCGCCGACAATTCGACGGCGTCGCCCTTTACCTTTGGCGCGCGCGCGTGCAACCAGCGTGCAACAGCACCACCACCACAGCCGGCCAGCATTACCGAGTTGAGTGGCAATTCCAGCATCAGGTGGGCAAGCATGGCCCTGTTGACAGGATTCGGCAGAACCGCGGGGTCGTGGATGTGTATCTCTGACTGCAGGATTACGTCGTCAAACCAGAGGCTGCGGCAATCGCCTTCGTCCCAGATTTCCAGGTGCGACTCCTCATTTTCCTCGCGATAGATGCAGCGTCCGATCATTGCGGGGGGCGGGTGAAGGTTCTGAATTCAGCTGAGGTACTCATCTGCAGACAGGGACGCGGATCATTGGAACGGTGTTTAGAGTTTAGCCCGCATGTGGTGTGAAGGGACACTTTGCCCGCGATTGTCGCCACTTTGGCGAGACAGCAGCCGGACGCGGCAATAGAGACACTATCGAATGACGCCCAACTGCTCAAGTCGGGCAGCCGGGTCAGTCAGGTCAAGGTTGTCGAGCGCACGCCCCACGGTTTGTGTCAGCTCATGCGCATCCAACTCCCGGATCTGCTCCCGCACATCCAGCAGGGCGGCAGGCTGCATGCTGAATTCGCGCAGCCCCATACCGATCAGAAGTGGAATAAACCTGGCCTCATTCGCCATTTCGCCGCACATACCCACCGTGACCCCTGCGGCAGCGGCAGCTGTTATCACTTCTCTGATTAGGCGCAATACCGCCGGGTGTGCCGGATCGTAGAGATAGTTGAGTTCGTCGTCGACGCGGTCGATGGCGAGCGTGTACTGGATCAGATCATTGGTACCAATCGATAGAAAATCGAGGCGCTCGGCAAACGCACGTGCATTCAATGCAGCGGCAGGGACCTCTATCATGCCGCCGACCGGAATATGGTGATCGTACTCTTCGCCATCGGCATCCAGATGGTGCATCGCCTGCTGAATGATCTTTTCGACCTGCTCGACTTCCCAGGTGTTGGTGAGCATCGGCAGCAGGATGCGTACCGGCCCCAGTGCAGAAGCACGCAGGATGGCGCGGATCTGGGGGTAGAACAGCTCGGGTTCCTTTAGGCACAGACGGATGGCGCGCAGGCCCAGGGCCGGATTGCTCGAGGCCGCGGTGTGTTCGGCACCACCGGGTTGCTTGTCCGCCCCGAGATCCAGGGTGCGTATGGTAATCGGGCGGCCCCGCATACCCTCAACCACTGCACGGTATGCCGCGAAGTGTTCCTCCTCGCTCGGTGGTGTATGGCGATTCATGTACAGAAACTCAGTGCGATAGAGCCCGATTCCCTGCGCGCCGTTGGCGCGTGCGGTAATGACGTCACCGGCAAGCTCGATATTGGCCAGCAGCCGGATGGTCTGTCCATCCCTGGTTACCGCTGTTTGCGCACCATGGCGGCGCAGCTCGGTCGCGCGTGTGAGATCGGCTGCGCGCCGTTCCTCGAAGTGACTCAGCATATCCTGGTCACAGTCCGCGAGAACAATGCCGGTCGCGGCGTCGAGTATCAGTTGTTCACCATGCTGCAGGCAGCGGGTGGCTCCGCGCGTACCGACCACGGCGGGAATATCCAGGCTGCGAGCTAGAATCGCCGTGTGTGACATGGGGCCACCGTAGTCGGTCACGAACCCGGCAACCCCCTGATTCTTCATCAAAATCACATCTGCCGGGGAAAGGTCCTCGGCAAGAATGATCTGTCCACGCAACTCATCGAATGGTGATTCATGTTGTTCGAGCAGTATGTTGAGGATCCGGTCCACCACATGATCGAGATCATCACGACGGGTTCGCAGATAGGTGTCTTCCATCTTTTCGAACACCTGGATAAGTGCATCCCGGTGTTGCTGCAGGGCCCACTCGGCGCTCAGGCCCTCCTTACGGATCAGGTGAATGGGCTGACTAGAAAGCGCTTTGTCCTCCAGCATCAGAAGGTGCGTATCGATAAACTCGGCGATGTCGGAGGGTGTATCACCGGGAATCTGTTCGCGCACACCGCGTAACTGCCGGCCCGCGACCCGGATGGCCTCTTCAAAGCGCTGAACCTCCGGCTCGATGTTGTCAGTCTTCACCCAGCTTGGGGTGACGCAGACGGGTCCTCGGCATAACAGGAAAGCATTTCCTGTCGCCACCCTGTCTGCTGTGCCGACACCGATCCCGGCACAGGCGATGGTCATTCGGCCTCACCGAACTTGTTGTCAATCAGATCAACCAGTGCCTGTATCGCTTCGTCCTCTCCTTCACCGGAGACACGGATCTCGATAACGGTGCCCTTGCTGGCCGCCAGCATCATGACCCCCATGATGCTCTTGCCGTTGATCTGCTGGCCCTGTTTCTCCAACGTGACCTCGGCCCCGTAGCCATTTGCAACGCCCACGAGTTTGGCTGCGGCACGGGCATGCAGGCCGAGTTTGTTGGAGATCGTGACTTCGCGTGTCGGCATCAGTCTTGCTCCTGGGATCTTGCGATGGATTGCACCGGGCAGCTCATGATTCCCCGGCTTCCGCCTTCCGCCGCCTTGCTGGTGAGTGTGTCCAGATTGTCGTCGGGATAGTTGAAGATCCGGATCAGCATAGGCAGATTCAGGCCCGAAAGGACATTTGCCGTGGGTTGTGAACAGGCTACTTCCTGCGCGATGTTATGCGGAGTCGCGCCGTAGAGGTCGGTCAGTACCAGTACACCGGCCCCGCGGTTCAACATGTTCAACATGCTGTTGGCGCGTTCGCAGACAGGTTCGGTTGCCGCATCCGGCGGAACCTCCAGGCACTTTATCGGTAGCGTGTTTCTACCAACGATCCGCGTGGCTATGTGCAACATGGCTGACCCCACACCGGGGTGTGTGATCAGCAACACACCGACGCTCACGGCAATTCCCGGTGACTGCACACGACGTGGTGTCCTTGTGACTCGAAAAACTGATTCAGCCGTTCGACCAGGTAAACGGAACGATGCTGGCCGCCGGTACAGCCGATGGCGATCGTCAGATAGCTGCGGCCCTCATGTTCAAAGCAGGGGATCCAATGCGTGAGAAAGTCCGAGATATGACTGAACATTCCGCGCACCTGCGGGTCTTTCTCCAGGAAGTTGGCCACCGGTTCATCGCGGCCCGTAAACGGACGCAGGTCGCTGTGCCAGTGCGGGTTGGGCAGGCAGCGCGCATCGAATACGAAATCAGCGTTGCGCGGCACCCCGTGCTTGAAACCGAAGGATTGCAGCATGATCGACATCTCACCGCTATCGCGGTCAGCAACACGGGCGCGAATGATTTCGCGCAGTTCGTGCAGCGTTGTGCGGGTGGTGTCGATCTTCAGGCGTGTGAGGTCCAGCAGAGGCTCCAGCATCTCCCGTTCCAGCTTAATGGCCTGTTCGAGAGTCCGTCCGCCTTCCGTCAACGGGTGACGCCTGCGTGTCTCGCTGAAACGCTGCATGAGTACACTGTCTTCGGCATCAAGAAACACCACTTCACAGTCGACGCCATGGTCCCGCAGGCGTTTAATCAGGCCGGGAAGCTGGCTCAGTTCGACGCCGGGGCTGCGCGCGTCTATCCCGATGGCGGTCAAGCCGCGTGTCTTGGCCGGCTGTACCGTGATGTCACGTACGAGCGCCTCGAACAGACTGGCGGGGAGATTGTCGATGCAGTAATAACTCACGTCTTCGAGTGCGTTCAACGCGATACTCTTGCCGGATCCCGACAGGCCGGTGATCAGGACGACGCGCGGTGGTGCCGTGTTGGTATTTTCGTTTGGCATGGCTGATTATCGGTAGGTTGTTGCAGGCGGAAAGGGTTTGCTCAAGAAGTTTAGTGCAGGTTCCCGACGGACCATGGTCGGATTCATTGTTGTTCCAGGATGGCCTGCTGCTGGCGTTCTATAAGGACTTCCGTGGCATCGTAGCCTTTGAGTCGCAGAAGGTGGTTACGCACAGCGGATTCGACCAGGACCGAAAGGTTGCGGCCGGGGGCGACTGGAACGGTCACATGCGGGATCGAGACCCCGAGTACATCGAGGTTGGCATGTGTCCCGGACAGGCGGTCCATGCCGGATATCTGATCAGCCGACATGCGTTTGAGGTGGACGATCAGACGCAGGTATTTCTGTCGCTTGATGGAGCTGTCGCCGAACATGGCCCTTATGTTGAGAATCCCCAGGCCTCTGACCTCGAGAAACTCGCGTAGCAACGGCGGGCAGGTACCACTGACGATGTCGGGTGCAATACGGGTGAATTCAGGGGCATCGTCGGCGACCAGGCGACTGCCGCGGGTGATCAGGTCGAGTGCCAGTTCGCTTTTGCCAACCGCCGGATCACCGGTAAGCAGGACGCCCATGCCCAGCACCTCCAGGAAAACACCGTGCAGGGTGGTCTTCTCCGAGAGGAACAGCGACGCGTAGTACTGCAGGTTGTCCAGCACCTGGGCGTCGGGCAGTGGTGAGCGCATCAAGGCAACGCCCGCATTGTCGGCCATTTCAGGCAGTTCGGCGGCGCCTTCGGCATTGTTTACCAGCATGACAAGCGCGGGCTGTTCTTCGAACAGCTGCCGCAGGGCCTGTTGCCGGTTGGGTGCGGGCAGGCCCCCGAGGTAGGCTTCTTCTGCGGGTCCGATGATCTGGACCCGATTGGGATGGATGTAATTGAGCGGTCCGGCGATGATGCCGGTGCTGGCATCGGTATTCGCGGATAACAGGGTGCTGTCTGCACCCGTTTCTCCCGCAACCCAGGTCAGATGCAGCCGCTCGCGCAGTGCTTCATACAGGTCCCTGACCCGGATGTTATGCGGCATGGGTGCTGGATTTTCCGGTCAGGATAGCCATCGCTTCGTCGCCCTCTGCTCTACGCAGCCGCTCGCGTAGCTCCTCTTCATTAAACATTGCTGCCAGCTTGGCCAGCAGCTGCAGGTGTTCGTCGTTGGCATTCTCGGGTACCAGGAGTGCAAAGACCAGGTCGACCGGATTGCCGTCGAGGGCGTCGAATTCGACCGGCTGTGCGAGTTGCAGAAAGGCGCCACGACTCATTTCGAGACCGGGCATGCGGGCGTGTGGCAGGGCCACGCCGCCCGCGAGTCCGGTGCTACCAAGACGTTCGCGCTCGAGCAGGCGCTCGAATATCTGTTCCGCATCTGGCTCGTCAGCAGACCCGGCAAGCAGTCGTGCGGCCTGCTCGAGAATGCGTTTCTTGCTCGATGCGGGGTCGGCAACGCTGATGCTGCCGGGTTCTAGGATGCCGTCAGGTAGCATGGTTCTATCTAATCAGATCACCCGGCGATTTCGATGGGTTCCTTGTTACTGTTACCGCGGTGTTTTTTAATCTTTTCCTTGTGCTTCAGCACCTGCCGGTCAAGTTTGTCTACCAGGGCGTCGATCGCCGCATACATGTCTTCGTGGACCGAATCGGCAAACACGTCTGCGCCGGCGATGTGCACCGTGGCTTCGGCCTTTTTGTTCAGCTTTTCAACGCTCAGAATGACGCGGACATTGGTGACGTGGTCGAAGTGGCGTTCGAGTCGGGCAATTTTTTCGTCAACATAGGCACGCAGGGCGTCAGTGACATCGACATGGTGACCGGACAGGTTGACTTGCATGGTTTTTCTCCTTGCTTGATTGCGCTGTTAAGCCAAGCGCTTGCGTTCGTTCGATGGCGGAATGGCCATCGATTCACGATATTTGGCAACAGTCCTGCGTGCCACGTTGATCCCCTGATCAGCAAGTATGGCCGCGATCTTGTTGTCGGATAAAGGTTTATTTGGCTTCTCCGCGGCGATCAGTTTCTTGATCAGGGCACGAATGGCCGTGGCAGAGGCCTCACCGCCGCTGGCGGTGCTGACATGACTGGAAAAGAAGTATTTGAATTCAATGGTTCCACGCGGGGTGTGCATGTATTTCTGCGTGGTTACCCGGGAGATGGTCGATTCGTGCATTTCCAGCACCTCGGCGATATCGCGCAATACCAGGGGCTTCATCGCCTCTTCGCCATATTCGAAGAAATTGCGCTGAACGTCGACGATACGGGTGGCTACCCTCAGCAAGGTGTCGTTGCGGCTCTGCAGGCTCTTGATGAACCAGCGAGCCTCCTGCAGGTGGTTTTTCATGGTGACGTTGTCGGTGCTGTTGTCCGCGCGTCTGATCATGCCGGCGTACTCCGCATTCACCCGCAGCTTGGGCGCCGCATCCCGATTGAGCTCGACCCGCCATTGATTATTGTGTTTGTAGACAAAGACGTCGGGCTCTATGTAGCTGGGTGCCTGGTTTGCGACGCTGGTGCCGGGGCGCGGGTTCAACGAGCGGATCAGGTGAATGACCGACATCAGGTCGTCGCTGTCCAGCTTGAGCTTGCGCCGCATCTGGGTCTCGTCCTGATGCGCCAGGAGGTCGAAATGCTCTTTAACCAATTGGATTGCCTCGGCGCGCCAATCGAACTCCGCCGGCAATTGCTGCAACTGGAGGAGCAGGCACTCGCGCAGGTCGCGCGCACCCACTCCGGTGGGATCAAATGCCTGCACCCGGTGCAGCACCGCCTCGACCTCTTCGATCTCGATGTCTGCGTCGTCCATACTACCGACGATATCCTCGAGAGGGGTGGTCAGATAGCCGTCTTCGCTGATGCTGTCGATGATCGCCTCGGCGATGGCCAGATCGTTCGGACTGAAAGGTGTCAGCTGCATCTGCCAGATCAGGTGATCCTGCAGGGATTCGCCCGCGGTCTGCTGATTCAGAAAATCCTGGCCATCATCACCGCCAACACTGCCGGAGCTTACTGGTGTCACGCTGTCGTAGATATCGTCCCAAACCGTATCGACGGGCAGTTCGTCGGGCATGGCCTCGGATTCAATCTTGATCTCGGTCTCGTTGTTGGGGTCGTTGCTCGTGTTTTCGCTGGCCGGCTGGCTGTTGTTGGTCTCGTTATCTGTCTTGATGCGGTCGGTTTCCGCGTCGTCGCGCCGGGTGCCTTCTTCCTCGGTCTCAAGCATCAGGTTCGACTCGAGCGCCTCCTGAATTTCCTGTTTGAGGTCGAGCGTAGACAACTGCAGCAGTTTGATGGCCTGCTGCAGTTGCGGCGTCATTGTCAGGTGCTGGCCCAGTCGGAGCTGGATCGTGGGCTTCATTCAGTTATTTTCTGGT
>Ga0316189_10003949_pt1 | contig 14325 bp, 6 predicted proteins | sample LowCovwburrow_MG_FD_204930 | JGI IMG/M metagenome (GOLD analysis project Ga0316189, IMG submission 204930) | Coastal sediment microbial communities from Maine, United States - Lowes Cove worm burrow | ecosystem: Environmental > Aquatic > Marine > Coastal > Sediment | place: USA: Maine...
GCGCCTACATCGACGCGGCGAAGTCTGGGCAGCAAGATCAGGTGGTCGCCAACCCGATCGCGCCCACCGGCAACGCCTTCTTCGCCTACCCGGTGATCAAGGATCGCCTGGTCCTCGGCGCCGGCTTCTACGTCCCCTACGCGGCGGCGCTGAACTTCCCGAAGACCGGCGCCCAGGCCTGGCAGGTCCAGCAGGCGTTTATCGTCTCGTCGAACCTCACGGGCTCGGCGGCGGTCAAGATCAACGACTACATCTCCCTCGGCGCCGGCGTCTCCTACGTCCTCGGCTTCGCCGAGCTGTCCAAGCTCCAGGACTTCGCCAGCGTCCCGGAGTTCGGCGAAGGCCTCAGCAACCCGCCGATCGGCCAGGACAACTCCTTCGGGCCCAACGCGCCGAGCGATGTCCGCGAGCTCGAGGTGCTCTCGCGCCCGTTCTCGCTCAAGCGGGCGATCTCGCACTCCGCGACGTTCAACGTCGGCCTCGCGGTCAACCCGACCAAGAAGCTGAACCTCGGCCTTAACTATCAGCACAGCACGAACATGAACTACCGCGGTCGCTTCGCGATCGACATGAACGACTCGTTCTTCACCCACGACCTCGCGTCGCAGGGGGTTCAGTTCAAGCCGCTCGTCGCCGGCGATGCCGTCCTCGCCTTCAAGCTGCCAAAGCGGCTGACCGCGGGCGCCGGCTACACGATCAACGATCGCTGGCGGGTCGACGGCTTCTTCTCCTACATCTTCTACTCGGACATCCAGAACTTCGCGGTCACGACGACATCGCCGGACCTCGCCCAGCCCGCGCTCGGGATCGGCGACACGCTATCGGTGAACCTGCCGCGCAACTGGCAAAACACCGTCTGGGTCGAGGGCAACCTCCGCTTCCGCCCGACCGAGCGCCTGCTCCTCTCCGGGACCCTGGGCTACCAGTCCTCGGCCTCGCCCGACAGCACGGTCGACACCACCTCGCCCGACGGCAACCGCCTCATCGGCGGCGTCGGCGGGGTGCTCCAGGTCAACGAGCGCCTCGGGCTCATCGCCGACGCGCGGATGCAGGGCATCCTCCCGCGGACCGTGACCGACTCCGACCACGACCTCGGAAACGGGACCTACAAGCTCTTCATCGCTGCGATCGCCGGGCACCTGCAGTTCCGCTTCTAGGGCTCCCGGCTTCCGGCTTCCGGCTCCCGGCTCCCGGCTCCCGGCTCCCGGCCGGACTCCGGCCCGGGAGTCTGGCCCTCGGCCCAGACTCCCGCCTGCGCTCGCACAACACCCGTCGGTGGCTCCGAATGAGTCCCCTACGCAGCCGCTAGGGTGCACGAGGCGCTCGTCACAACGCTCGTCGGCTGCGAGGCGAGCGGCGTCGTGAGGGCACCCTCCTATCCGCCAAAGAAGCGGCTCCAGAGATAGTAGCCGGCGAAGAGCACCTGGAAGGCGATGCCCGCGAGGGAGTAGCGGATCATCCACCGCCGTGGTCGGCACTCCAGGGGCATCGCCCGGCTCTGGACCGCGCGATGGTTGAGCACCGCGAAGACCGGGGCTGTGAGGAACGAGAGGGTCGTCGCGAGGCCGACGAGCTGCTTGAGGCTACCGCCGAGGAAGGCGATGAGGCCGAGGGAGCCGCCGCCGACCACCAGGAGTATGAGGCGGTAGGTCTTCGTCGAGGCCGAGGCCTGGAGCTCCGCATGGTGGGGAATCTCGGCCGCGCGAAAGCGCTGGAGCAGGCCGCTGAGCGCCCGAGGGAAGCCGTCGACGACCGTCAGCACGGTCGAGAGCATCACCCCGAAGGCCGCCGCCGCGATCACAGGCCGGCTCCAGGCGCCGAGGCTCAAGGTGTAGAGGTCAATGAGCTGGTTGGCGAAGCCGCCGGCCGTGCCGTCGAAGGGAATGCCCTTGCCGTACATCACGCCGGCCCCCATGACGAGGAAGCAGAGCGCCAGCACGGCGGTGCCGATGTAGCCGATGTTGAAGTCGAGCAGGACCTCGCGGACCTTCGGCACGTGCCCCGTCTGGTGACGCCGGGCGAGGGTCCACAGCGAGTGCCAGACGCCGATATCGAGCGCCGTCGGCATCCAGCCGACGAGGGCGACGACGAAGAAGAGATCTTTGTCGGTCCAGCTCGCGCGGTCGGGGACCCAGGCGATCGAGCCCCAGGCTATCTCAGGGATCACGAGCGCAGTCGCGACCACGGTCGCGAGGGTCAGGACCACGACCACCACTTTGATCAGGCGATCGAGGAGGCCGAAGGAGCCAAAGCCGTTGATCGCTACGGCGAAGAGGGTAAGCCCGAGGGCGTACCCGAGAACGCTGACCCCGGCGCCGAAGAGCGCCTGAGCGAGCCCCGCGGCGACGACGACGACCGCCGCCTGCACCGCGAACATCGTCCCTAGGGTCACGAGTCCGTAGAGCGCGAGCGCCCATCGCCCCTGCCGACGATAGGCCTCGAGCAGGCTGGTGCCGGTGGCGGCGGCGTAGCGCGGCGCGAAGGAGAACGCCGGATACTTGAGAACGTTCGCGACGATCACAAGGCCGACCAGCGCGAGCCCGTACCCCGCACCTGCGCGCGTCGACTGGACGAGGTGGGAGACACCGACCGCCGTCCCCGCGAAGAGGAGCCCAGGTCCGAGAGACTTCCAAAAATTGGTCGAGGTCGCTTGCACCGTCGGTCGTCCTCGTGACCGTAGCGGCGCCCTCGACCCTTTGGCAAGCGACCTCCGCGACCGAGCTCGCTCCTCCCCCGAGAGACATCGTCCGAAGTGTCTGTCGAGACAGACACTTCGGACACCGCGCGAGCACGCCCGCGACCGCCCAAGCTCGTCCTCATCCGCCTTGACACCGCTTTCACCGGCCTCGTAGCCTATCAAGAGGCCTTCTAGGCCGCTGTTTGGGATGGCTCTACGACTCGCAGAGCGGCTGGGTGCGCCGGTCTTCGACGACGATGAACGGACTCGAGTCGCCGCGCTCCTCCACGTCGTCTACATCATCCTCCTGCTCCTCCTGAGCGCGGTCTTCACCCTCCGCGTCGCCACCTCGGGGCTTGAGGGGCACTGGGTCACCTACCCGGTCCTGCTCCTCTTCTCGCTCGGCCTCCTCGCCGCGCTCCGCCGGGGTTACATCTACAGCGGCGCAGTGCTGATGATCGGGGTGCTCCTCTCCTATGGGCTGGTCGGGACCCTCACCTCCGGCGGCCTCCGCTCGCCAGCACAGCAGATGCTGATGATGGCCGTGATCTTCTCGGCCCTCCTCGGCGTCAGCCAGATCATCATCGCCGTGACCATCGCCTCGCTCGCCGTGCTCGCGACGATCGCGACGATCGAGCTCAGCGGCAACCTCCCGCAGATCACGGCCATCCACACCCCGCTCTCGGTGCTGACCGGCAATCTCGCCAGCCTCACGAGCAGCGGGATCGGTCTTACCCTGATCATCCTCAGCCTGAAGAGGGCGCTCCGCCGCGCCCGCGCCCACGAGAAGCAGGCGAAGGCGATGGCCGACCAGGCCGAGCAGGCCCGCCGCCTCGCCTCAGACGTGATCGCCTCGATGGTCGAGAGCGTGATCGTTCTCGACGGCCAGGCGAGGATCCGCTCGCTCAACGCCGCGACGACCGCCCTCCTCGGCTTCAAGGAGGAAGAGCTCGTCGGCGCCGCGATGGATCGAGTGCTGGTCGACGACCGAGAGGGCCAGGACTCGATCGTCTCGTCGGTCTGCGCCCACCGCGAGAAGACCTACCGAACGCGGGCGGGCGAGCACGTCGCGGTCCGCTTCTCCAACGCCCTCGTCCGCGATGACAGCGGCCAGCTCAGCGGGATCGTCTGCGTCGCCAGCGATATCCGCCGCGACAAGGAGCTCGAGCGAAACCTGCGCGAGGCCAAGGAGCTGGCGGAGGACGCCAGCAAGGCCAAGAGCCGCTTCTTGGCGAATATGAGCCATGAGCTGCGGACGCCGCTCAACGCGGTGATCGGCTACACCGAGCTGCTGATGGACGAAGCCGACGAGCGCGGCTTCGCCGAGTCGGTCACGGATCTCCAGCGGATCCAAAGCTCCGGCAAGCACCTGCTCGGGCTCATCTCCGACATCCTCGACCTGTCGAAGGTCGAGGCCGGCAAGATGGAGCTTCACCTCGAGACCTTTGACGTCAACGATATGCTCGAGAGCGTGCTCAACAGCGTGCGGCCGATGATCGAGCGCAAAGCGATCACCCTCAAGATCGAGATCCCGGAGAGACTCGGCTTCATCCACGCCGACCAGACCAAGATCCGACAGGTCCTGATCAACCTCCTCGGCAACGCCGCCAAGTTCACCGAGAAGGGCGAGATCCGCTTCGCCGTCCGCCAGGGCCTGCGCGAGGGGCTCCAGCGGGTCCAGTTCTTCATCAGCGACACCGGCATCGGCATGAGCGAGAGCCAGATAGGCCAGCTCTTCGAGGCCTTCACCCAGCCCGACGCGTCGGTCGCCCGGCGCTACGGCGGGACCGGCCTCGGCCTCGCCCTCTCTCGGGTCTTCACCGAGATGATGGGCGGTACGATCACCGTCCGCAGCGCACCCGGCAGGGGGAGCGCCTTCAAGGTCGAGCTGCCCTATCTCGACCCGACCGAGCTGACGATGTCGGGCCTCGCCCGGCCCGAAGCGGTCTCACGCGCCCTCGGGATCGTCGACGCCGAGGCCCTCCTGCCCCGCACACATCGGCGCGAGAGCGAGCCCAACGAGGATCCCCCCACCGCCCGTGGTGTGACCTATGCACCGGGTCCGCGGCCCTCGTGGGAGGTCAAGAGCACCGGCGGCTCTGCCCTGCCCTCGACGACCAAGACCCCCGGATCGTAGTCGCCGACGTTCGCCCCGTCATTCTTCGTACACGATCCTCGACCCACGATTGAGCGGGACATGGTCCAGGTACTTCGAGATGGCGATGTGGGCGAGCCCGAGACGCCAGCGTCTCCCTCGTCAACTCGCGATAGCGACGATACACAGCGAACACGCCGCGCTCCTGCAGTCGCTGCCGCGCGTCGAGGTCGAGCTGGTCACTCGAGCGGACGAAGAAGTCGAACGCCGCGTGGTTCGGCGATGCGAATCGGACCGCCGAGGTGTCCCTGGTCCAGGCCACGCGGGCCTGAGCGCAAGAAGTCTGCGAGCGCGGCGATCCGCACACGTGGCGACGATGTGGCCGCGGCCGGGCGACGTTCCTACGCCCGTCGGCCGTCGACGCTCGACGCTCGACGCTCTCGAGAGAGCGTCGACGGGCGAGCCCCTCGTCACCCAGGAATTACGTCGGGCGATGACAAACACGCAAAGCCGGTCGCCACACCACCCTCGTCGACGCCAAGGAACTTCGTCCGGACGATGTGACCGGAGTGTGTGTTGCGGATCGTCACTCGTCGGGCAGGCGGGCCGTCACCGATGTAGGCTGTGAAGATACCGAGTTCGGAGACAGCTGGACCCTCCTGAGCGGCGCACGCACGGACAAGGACATGGTCGAGCGCCTCCGGGTAGATGCGCGACATCAGGATGTAGGCGGACTTCGCCCGCTCGTCGAGAGAGGCGAGGACTTGGCGCATCTCCTCGCCATAGAGGTTGTTGCCGCCGCCCTCTCGCTGCGGCTTTAGGACGTAGTTTCGCGGGTGGTCGAGAGCATCTTGTTGGACCTCGACGGTTTCAGGTGAGAGCCGCCAGAGGCCGGCGAATGAGCTCGATAGGCGTACACGATCGCTCTCTTCGTCGACGAGGTGCTCGAGCTCACCGGCGCCCGCGAGCGCCTGCTGGACCTTCTTCGTCCCGACGAGGTGGTATGCGATCGACGGGCACTTGATCGCGAGCGAGCGCTCGATCGTCTCGCGGGCTCGCCACTCGCGCTCGCTCGGGTGATCGCGCGGAGAGTATCCCGCGCGAAAGTAGACGACCGAGACCTCGGCGCCGCCGACCTCGATCTGCGCTCGCGGTCCAAGCTCTACTGATGCTTCGATCTGGGCGAGCGAGCGCCGCTCCACCCGGACACGATGGGCGCGGAAAAGTTCGTACTCGAGGAAGAGCTGGTCAAACGTGTTGGACTCCCCCTCCTGGACGACGAAGAGCACGACGGCGCTCTCTGGGTCGATCTTCTGTTGGGCGCAGTAGCACGCGTGAGCCTGAGCAATCGCCGCTGGCAACGCCTCGCCGGCAGGATTCTCCGGTAGTGATCGCGAGGGCAGGTGATAGCGCTCTGCGAGGTACCTGTGCATGCGGCTGACCTTCGCAGAGAGACAGCCGAACGAGGACGCTATCGTGTTGAGCTCGACCTGGAGCAGCCGCCCGGTCGCAGCGTCGACCATGTAGTCCGAGCGGTGGAGCCCGAGCGTCAACGGTTGGGCGGAAGGCGCTGTCCTCCACAGGTCGATCAGGCGGTTGGTGAACTCATCCGCGCCCTCTAGCTCCGCGAGCACGTCGAACAACCACTGCTCGCTGTGCGCGACCCTGTCGACGAGCCGGGCGAAGATCGGCCCCAGCGCGACTGCCTCGCTCCAGGCGTCCTCCGGGATCGGAGTCGGGAGAAGGGAGAACGGCGCATGGGTGAAGCTCAACGGCCGCCCCGCGGCGAACGGCTGGGCCATGCAGATCCCGTGGGCGAGCGCGTAGGCGATGCCTTCCCGGAGGAGCGCGTCCCTCGAGGGAGCGGCGACGGCCTCGGGGTCTTGTACGTTCGGCGAATGCACCGTGGGAGAGTAGCGCATCTCTGCGCTCGCCTGAGGGCTCTCAGCTCTCAGCGACGGCGACCCCGTCACGGCGGAGGTCGGGCGCGGCCAGGCCCTACCGCCCCCCACAAGAGCCCCGTGGTCGACCGAGGCGACCCATTCATGGCTCGCCTCGGTCAGCGGATCGCGGCCACGCCGAAGCCGCGATGTTCAGCGATCCATCGTCTAGCCACTCTCTAGTCGGCTGTACTCAATCAGGGGATCCGCAAGTACCTGGTCTCCGAGCGAGTCGTAGATTGACGTCGCGACGCGGGCGACGGGGACGAACGGGAGCGGCTCGCGGCGCAGCCGCAGCCACGCACGGGCCTCGACCCACGGCGTTCGATCTCGGTGCCGAAACACGCTGCCTATCTCGACCTGAGGCAGAGCAGGAACGTCATCGCCACGCTCGATCCGCCGGAGGAGCTCGACCAGACGGAGCATCGCCAGCTGATCCGCGCGACAATAGAGCATCTCGTCGTCGTCTCCGGGGTACATCGGCGGTCGCACGACCTCGACGAGCGCACCGCCGTCGAGCTGGGCGCTGACCTCGTGAATACTGGCGCCGATCAGGTCGTAGCGGCCCTGTGCCAGGGCGAAGAAGACCCCGTGGTTCCCCTTGTACTCCGGTAGACATCCGCCGTGGATGTTGAACGCACGCCCCGCTGCGAGAAGCACACGACTGCGCACATAGTTGGTGCCGCAGAGAATCGCAATATCAGGGCTCCAGCGATCCATCGTCGAGATCGCGTGCTTGGAGTTGATCCAATCGACCTCTACCCGCTCGTAGAGGTGAGCGCTGGAGGCGAGCGGGGTGAAGCTCCGCACGCGGATGCGGCTATGGCCGTTGAGGCTCCGGCGGATCCCGTGGTAGCGGCGCGACATCCAGTCGACGTAGCGGCGGCGCCGCCAAAGTCGGTCCTTCTGGGCGCGTCCAGGCTCGACCAGGACACCGCAGACGTCAAACGCAGCGTCGAGCAGGGCGACCAGATAGTCCTGGTGCGGGTCGTCGGAGACGAGCAATGCGATCCTCATGCGAGCCCCCGTCCGGGGGCGAAGGTCGACTGCATGGCGCAAGCCTGACCGCGAAGGGTCCGCACGACAGCGTCAGCGACTGAAGGAGCCTGGGCAAAGCCGCCGGTGTTGTGACCTCCGGTGATCAACACCAGCCCGTCCGAAGACGCGAACCCGTCGAAGAGTCCGAGCCCGGTCGGCGTGAACGCGCGTACACAGCCGCGGGGGCACACGCGCCATCCGACCTCAGGCCCGAGCTCGTGCTGGGCAGGAAAGAAGCGTCGGACCGTCTCCAAGAGCGCTCGGTAGAGCGAACGGATCTCGGGGTCATCGAGCTTGAGCTCGCTTTGCTGACCCACGATCGCGTAGCCCGAGCCGAGGAGCAGAACCTCACGCCCCTCGTGATCTAGAGCGATCGTCACGTTCGAGTCCTCACCGACATGCCCCTCGCGGTGAATCTTCAGCGAGTGACGGAGCGGAGGGTCGAGGTTGGGCAGGACCATCCAGAGCCCGGCGATCCCCGTCACGAGACCCTCGCAGCGGGTACCGACGAGCAGATCGTGGCCATAGGCCCCAGGCGAGGCGACGTAGTGGTCAGCGCTCCGGAGGGCGCCGCTGTCGAGGCGAACGCCGACGACGACGTCGTTCTCCCGCTCCCATGTGGCGCGCGTGTCCCAGGTGATGTGAGCGCCATGCGCCTCTAGATGGGTGATCAAGGCATTGACGAAATTGTGGATGTTGAGCGTGAAGCCGACGACCTCAATACCGCCAGCGATAGCTCCTTGAGCGCAGGCCGCGGCCAACCCCGGATGTGCTCGGCTCAGCTCTGCGGGCCTCAGCGCGCGGCGCAAGGCGCCGACGCGGGTCTGAGTCGCAACCGCAGCCTCAAAGGCCTCGACCTCGGAGTAGACCCGGAGCACACCGTCGATACAGACAGCATCATCGAAGAGTGTTCGGTGAGAGTCACGCATCTGGGACCAGAGCGCTCCGCTCGACCGGTTGACCCCGTGGATATCGTCGGCGAAGATCTTCGCCCGCCACGCCGGTACTGACTTGAAGTGATCGACCCAGCTGCGGAACTCCGCTGCGCGAGTTCCCTCGGTATCGACCAACCAACCTCCTTGAGAGATCCGCCGGCTTAACGCAGAGAACATGTCTGCGTACACCTTGTCGCCCTTCTCGTTGTAGTTGTCAGCCTCCGTAAGGCAGAACATCCGCGCGTTCGCGCCCCCGCAGGTCGCCCCGTGACGTCGCCAGTCACCGCCCAATCGCGGATCCGGCCCGGCGTCGACAACCTCAACCCTATAGCCAGCCTCGCTCAGCGCAAGCGCGGTCATGAGGTTGACGATCCCGGCGCCGAGCAGACACACCGAGCGACTGCCAGACCAAGGGGCGCTCGCCCCTCCAACACCGAGCGCCCGCCAGCGAGGATCGCAGATCCGTCGGAGCTCGGCTCGCTCAGCCGCGGCGAGGAGCGCGAGATCGAGGGACCGACCACCTTGGGGAGCGCAGGGGCCGAGAAGCTCGACGCCAGCCCTCGCGCACCCCTCGAGCACACGGCGATCTTCACCGATGAGCGCCGGCCTCCCCCCGCGGGCGAGCACGGCCCTGCGCCACGACTCGACTACGTTTGCGGTGACTCCAGGGTGGACGATCCAGACATCCTCGCGCTCGCCGATGCGGGCCGCGCCGAGCTCATCCGCGAACTCAGGCCGGTACTCGACCCCGTGACCAAGCCCGGACTCGACAACATCAGAGGACAATCTCTGGGATATGAACATTGGACAGCTCCGACCGCTTGGATGCCAAGAGTGACCGCAGCATGCATGCCCCTTCGCGTGACAATGAAGCTGATCTTCGCCGAGATTGGCTGCAAACTCAAGAGTTCAGGGGCCCCGCGCGCGGATGCGATGAAGAGGCTGGTCTTGCGACTGAAGCGCTCTCAGCAGGGCTTCCGCTGCAAGGACGACAGAGCCCCTCGGCACGAAAAGATGGCGCTCTCGGCCCGGTAGGAGCGAGCATCTCTCCTCTGGCGCCTTTGGACCGCGTTGTCGTCTCCGTACGCGACGCGCAAGAGCAACCGTCACGGTCAATATGAGCAGTATCGGCCGTTCGGCGGGAGTTCGTTGATCTCGCTCCGGGGATCCGCCGTGGTCTCGCCTAGCAGAGGAGCTGCCGCCAGCTCTAGCCGCCGCACTGGGGCCGAGCGACCGCCCGCGGAGTGCCCCCCGTCGCCTCGATCGCGCCGACCTCGACCGTCGCCGAGCACTCCCAGGTGAGCGTCGGGCTGAAGCAACCGATGCAGGTCACATCGTCGATCTTGGCCCGAGCGTCGGCGTGGACGAAGACCGCAGCGTCTCCGCCAGCGTTGCGGAGACGGAGCCCGCGCAGCTCGCTCTCGGGGGTATCCAGGCCGCCGTAGAGGTGGATCGCGTCCCAGGTGCCGCGGCGGTCGTTGAGCCCGAAGATCTGCACAGGACGCCCCTTCTCACCCGCGACCCGCAGCGCCGCCGGCTCCAGCTTGCCTATCTCGAGGCCGAAGCCGTCGCGGACCATCAGCTCAAGCCCGGCCGAGAGGGTCAGGGTCGCCCCCTCGACGGCGATCGGACCGCGGAGCTCGACCGGCGCGCCAGCGTCGTTCCAGACCGTGTCCCGCTCGATCACCCCCTCGTCAATGATCACTCGCTCACCGCCGAAGCTATTGCCCGCTCCGACCGCCGCGAAGACCTCCGGATCGATCATGAGCGGCCGCGGCGTCCGCTCGAAGCGAACCCCGGTGAAGGCCTCGAGCTGGATCTTATCGTGATAGAGAACGATGCCAGAGCGATTGTCGCGGAAGGTCACGTCGCGCAGGGCAACCCCGGCCTCGCTATTGGCATAGAGGACCCCGCGATCGACATAGCGGGCCCCGTGCTCAAAGACGGTGTGGGAGAAGGAAGCGCTCGCGTGCTTGTAGAGGTTCACGCCGCGCCACGCACCGGGTCCACGGCCCCCGTGGGAGGTCAACAGCACCGGCGAGTCTGCCCTGCCCTCGACGACCAAGACCCCCGGATCGTAGTAGCCGACGTTGATGTAGCCCCCCTCGTCGAAGTGGAGCTCGAGACCAGCGCCAAAGGTCACCTCCGCCGGGGTCTCCCGGGTGCCCGCGATCTCGACCCGACCGCCGATGATCACCGGCACGCCCGGGTCGACCCAGCGATGCACTCCCCGGAGATGATCGCCGAGGAGGCGGATCGAGCTCCCGGCGGGCAGCTCGTTGTCGTCCTTCAGCGCCCGCATCGACGCGGCCGGCAGGAACATCGACGTCGGTCCGACAAGATCGCGGATCCGGTTGCCGGCGAAGCTGCGCAGGCTGCCCTTGGAGTTGACGTAGACCGCGAGCCCCGCGACCCCGCGCATCTCGACCTCTTCGATGGTGACGCCTTGGCTCTCGATGTAGATCGCCCCGCGATCCGGATCGCCGACCGACTCGAGGATGACGTGCTCGATGACCGCGTTCGAGGCCCCCTTGTAGAGGCGAATCCCCGGCCATCCTCGCGGCTCCGTCGACACCTCGTCGGGCTCCTCCGGCGGAGCGGGGCGCATGATCACCGGCGACCTCGCGGAGCCGAGGAGCGCGACCTTGGTGGTCTTGAGGAAGCCGAGCGCGAGCTCAGCACCCGCCTCAAACTCGAGGACTACCCCGGGCTCGACCGTCAGCGACCCGGCGTCCAGGCGATACGTCGCATCGATCCGTACGGGGCCGCAGTCCTGAGGGATCACCCGATCGACGGTCTCGATCCCGACCAAGCGCTCAGGACAGACCTCGACCCGGGTGTAGAGCGACGGCGCGACCCTGGGCGCCGGCGGGCTCTTGCCAGGGACCTCCTCAGGGGGCTCTTCGACGACCTCGACGTCATCACCACATCCGCCCAGACCGGCGACGCCGAGGATCAAGAGAGCGGTGACCCAGGACGAGCGCACGCTTCGCTCATACCAGGGGCCTACCGTCGCCAGCAAGCGAGTGAAAGCGCCCCACCCGCCGACGAGCGACGCCAGAGCCCCTCGTCGGACCCACGGAGGTCCCCCCACAGCGCTCCCCTCGGCCCGAGATGGAGCGCGCCGCAGATGGCGGTCGCGCACAAACAACAACCCTCGCTCGCCCAGGGGCAGCTCATGAGGTCGTCGCCTTCTCGGCCCGCTCCCGAGCGCTAGCGCAGGCTTGCGCGGCGGAGGCGGAGCACCCTCGTCGCGCGCTCCTGGACCCGCTGCGCCGACCAGGCGATAGGCACGCCCTCACCGCGACGCCACAGCTCGAGCATGTCGCTGTAGTGAGGCGAGAGCGGGTTCCCGGACTGACCGCCGGGGAGGATGAAGCGAGCCTCCTCCCAGGCCCCGACGTCGACGACCATCCGCAGGGAGGCGATCGCCATCGGATCCCCCAGCGGATCCAGCGGCGGAGCGCTCGCCTGGGCGATCGTGTTGCCGTCACCGCCGCAGGGGAAGGGCCCGAGGTTGAAGAGCGACGCCAAGGTCCGCATCTCGCCGACCGGATGGCGGAGGGTCAGCGGACGAACCTGTCCCCAGCGCCATGCCGCTGGATCACGGCCGAACTCTCGCCCGAGACGGCCGAGGAGATCGTCGAGCGCGCGGGTGATCGCGGGGTCCCAGCCCTCCGCGAGGAAGTCGGGACGGTCGCGGATCAGGGCGACGAGGTGGCTGGTCCGCCGAAGACAGAGGAGCGAGTGCGGCGTCAGTCCGGTGAAGCCGCGGCCGAGCATCCAGGCGAAGGAGCGCGGCGCCTTCTCCTCGGCGACCTCACGGTAGAGGCCGGCCAGGAGGAGCTCGAAGATCGTCGCCGCCGCCGAGTCGGCGCTGGCGATGCCGTCCCAGTGTTCGAGGAGGCCGCGAGCCGGCTCGAGATCGCGACGGCCGACCAGCGCCCGGAGGATCGGTGTCCTCAGCTCTCGCCAGGGGATCACCGCCTGATCGAGCTGCATCGCCATCGTCGCCCCCACGTCCCAATCCTCGCGCCCCTGGAGGAGCTCGGTGATCCTCGCCTGGCGGTAGCCGTCGAGCCAGTCGACCCCGAGGAAGGGCTGATCACCTGCGGCGACGGGCTGGTTGTTGGCGGTCGCGACGAACCCCGCCGCGGTCGCGTCGACCCAGGGCATCTCCGCGTAGGGGACGGGCGTCTCCTCCCAGCCCACCTCAGGATCTGCGGCGGGCATCGGCAGCGTCCCCCAGCCCTTGCGTCGCCGCGGCACCTGACCGACGAGCTGCCAGCCGATGCTCCCGTCGGTGTCGCCGTAGACCAGGTTGAGCGGCATCGCCGGCCACTCCTCCAGGCGTTGACGAAAGTCGGCGAAGGAGCGCGACCGATGGACCTCGAGGAGGCCGCGGACCGGCTGCGGCCGCATCCAGGTCGCCTGGAGGGCGAGCACGCCGAACTCTCCGTCGAGCGCAGGGCTGATCACGGGCCCATAGGGGGTCTCTAGCACCTCCTCGACCACGGACGCCTCGCCCTTGACCCGGATGACCTCGCGACGACGCAGGCAGGGGATCCAGCGCTCCCCCACCCGCACCCGCTCGCCGCCCCGATCGAGCTCGAGGACGAAGAGATCGGTGTTGTCGACGTGAGCCGCCGTCACCCCCCACGAGGCGAAACCGTTGTGACCGGCGATGATCCCAGGAGCCCCGGCCAGGCTCGCGCCACAGGCCGCCCACTCGGGGGTCCGGATATGCGCGAGGTACCAGTGGGCTGGCAGCATCGGCGGCAGGTGAGGATCGTTGGCGACGATCGGCCGACCGCTCGCCGTTCGGGCTCCGGCCACCGCCCAGCTGTTGGACGCGCCGCCGACCCCCAGCGTCTGCCGGAGGATCGCCAGATCATCGCTCAACCGATCGAGCGCGGGCCCGGCCTTCACCCCCGGAGGCGACGTCGCCGGCAGCCACCCCGGATAGACCGGGTCGACGGCCGCGAGCGCCTCGGGCCCGTCGAGCTCGAGGATCTTCAGCCGAGCGAGCTCGATGTCCCAGTTGGACGCGAGGAGAAAGCTCTGGAGCAGGAGCACCCCGACAACATCCGCGCCGGACCAGGCCGTCGGCGTGCTCCGGAGCAGCGCGAGCTCATGCGGCGGCTTTGGAGCCCCCCAGCGAGCGCCAGCGCTGACCCCCGCCGCGAACGACTCGAGATAGCCGCAGACATCGCGGTCGACCGCCGCCAGGTAGGCCGCCGCCAGCCGGTGAAAGCCGATCCTCCGCGACAGACGATCGAGGCTGAGCCCCTTCGGCCCCAGCAGCTCCGCCATCCGCCCACGCCCGAGGCGGAGCAGCAGCTCCAGCTGAAAGCCCCGATCCTGCCCCTGACAGAAGCCGAGCCCGAACCACGCATCCCTATCGTCGACCGCCTCGACATACGGAACGCCGAACCTGTCCCGACGGATCGTCAGCGTATCCGCGATCCCTGGGACCACAACCTCTCCCGAGGTCGTCGGCAGACGCCGCCCTAGGAGGGCCTGAAAGAGCTTGCGGCGGCGACTCATCGCCCGCGGATGGTCTCCCATGCCACGCCCCGAAACAACCGCAAGCCCGACCAACCCCACGAGCCTCCACCCCCCAACAGCACCGCCCGACAA
>Ga0316189_10003952_pt1 | contig 14321 bp, 12 predicted proteins | sample LowCovwburrow_MG_FD_204930 | JGI IMG/M metagenome (GOLD analysis project Ga0316189, IMG submission 204930) | Coastal sediment microbial communities from Maine, United States - Lowes Cove worm burrow | ecosystem: Environmental > Aquatic > Marine > Coastal > Sediment | place: USA: Maine...
TTCGTCGATGAACACGAAGGGCACAATGGAAATGCTCACCGATATCGACGAAGCCACCGGTGAGTACCGGATCCCCCATATCATCTACTCGGATGCCTATGCTTCCGAAATGGTGTCTTACGCCGACCTCGTGTTGCCCGACACCACTTACCTCGAGCGCTGGGACTGCGTCAGCCTGCTGGACCGGCCGATCAGCACCGCACACGGCCCGGCAGACTCGATCCGCCAGCCCGTGGTGCAACCGGATCGTGACGTTCGGCCTTTCCAGGACGTATTGATTGAACTCGGCGCCCGCCTGGGACTGCCGGCATTCAGCAATGAGGATGGATCCGCCGCCTGGCCCGGCGGATATTCAGATTACCTGGTCAACCATGAACGCATGCCCGGTATCGGGCCCCTGGCTGGCTGGCGCGGCGCAGATGGCGATCAGCATGGCAAGGGCGCCCCCAACCCCGCGCAACTGGATCGTTACATCGAGAATGGCTGCTTCTGGAAACATGACTTGCCGGAATCACAACAGTATTACAAGCACGCCAACAAGGAATACCTGGAATTCTCACACAGCATGGGGTTCATTCCCTCGTCTGACCAGATCGTCATGCAGCTCTACAGCGAGCCCCTGCAGCGCTTCCAACTGGCGGCCAGGGGGCATGGCTCTGTCCAGCCACCGGAAGAATTACGCGAGCGCATCGGGAAATTTTTCGACCCGCTGCCGATCTGGTACCAACCGATCGAGGAAAGCATGGTTCCACTGGATGAATACCCGATCCATGCGATCACCCAGCGGCCGGCCGCCATGTACCACTCATGGGGGTCACAGAATGCCTGGCTCAGGCAAATCCATGGTTATAACCGGTTGTGCATGCATCGTGACCTCGCCCATGAACTGGGCGTGGCGGACGATGACTGGGTGCACGTGGAAAGCCATCACGGGAAAATAAAAGCCCAGGTGCGAACCATGACCGGCTGCGAGAAAAACACCGTGTGGACCTGGAATGCCATCGGCAAACGCCGCGGCGCCTGGAACCTGGAAGACGATGCCGCCGAAGGTGAAAAGGGTTTCCTGCTCAACCATTTGATTTCCGAGTTGCTGCCCATCGATGACGATGGCAAAAAGCGCCGGATGAGCAACTCAGACCCCGTCACCGGGCAGGCAGCCTGGTTCGACCTGCGCGTGCGTATCAGCAAAGCCGAAGCCGGAGAGCAGGTTAGTGAACCGCAATTCGAACCGCTCAAGCCCGTTCCAGGCGTTCAAAAGAGACCGAAAATTCTCCGTTTCGGCGAGCAATTCCTGCCCAAAGGCAGTTGGCGGCGGAAGGATCAGTCATGACCAGCTTACCTAAAACAACTCAGAAGAAACTGGGGCTCGTGACCGACCTCGACATTTGCGTGGGATGCCATGCCTGCGCAGTCAGCTGCAAGGAATGGAATGCGGGCGGCCATTCGGCGCCACTGACCGACAGCAACGCCTATGGCAAGGACCCGAGCGGTGTGTGGTTCAACCGCATTCACGTGTACGAAACCGATGACGGCCAGAACACCCGGACGGTCAATTTCCCGCGGTCCTGCCTGCACTGTGAGCAGCCGGCCTGCGTGACCGTGTGCCCCACCGGCGCTTCCTACAAGCGCGAGGAAGATGGCATTGTCCTGGTCGACGCCGAAAAGTGCATCGGCTGTAAGCTCTGCTCCTGGGCCTGCCCTTACGGCGCCCGCGAGTACGATGCCGATGATGGCGTCATGAAAAAGTGCACCCTGTGTATTGACCGCATTTACAACGAAAACCTGGAAGAGAGCGAGCGCCAGCCTGCTTGCGTCATCGCCTGCCCGGCGCGAGCCCGCCATTTCGGCGACCTCGGCGACCCTGGCTCAGAGATTTCACAGCTGGTTGAACGGCGCGGGGGCTTTGCCCTGATGCCGGAAACCGGTTATCAACCCGTCAACAAGTATCTGCCGCCGCGCCCGCGCAAGGAAACAGCGGGCGATACCGGCACAACCGACCATCTCGAAGCGGCTGAAGACGCTGCCTCCGGCGATTCATTTTTCCATTGGCTGGACAAGGCGCTTTCGCGGTAGAAGAGGAGAGACACACTCATGGATCCGGCATATTCCGTCATTTTGTTCACCTCTTCATCCGGCGCAGGCTATGGCCTGATCGCGTGGCTGGCCTTTACCCGGCTGAGTGGTATGTGGCAACTGAGCCCGATGGCTGCGGTAGTAGCCTGTCTTGTAGCACTGGTATTGATCACAACCGGACTGCTGTCATCTACCTTCCACCTGGGTCATCCCGAAAGGGCCTGGCGCGCCATCAGCCAGTGGCGCAGTTCCTGGCTCAGCCGTGAAGGTGTATTTGCGATCGTGACCTATCCGGCAGCCCTGGTTTTCACAGCCGGCTGGGTATGGACTGCAATTCCCCAAAACATCATGAATCTGGCGGCCGCGGCAACACTGGCGCTGTCGCTGATTACCGTGATCAGCACCGGCATGATCTACGCCTCTTTGAAGACCATTCCGCGCTGGAATAACCACTGGGTGGTGCCGGTATACGTCGCTCTTTCTATCGCCAGCGGCGGCCTGCTGTTTACCATCGCCCTGGCCGTATCGGGCGCGGCCAACCAGCCAACCCTGATCCTGATGGTGGCAGTTTTGCTGCTGTCCTGGTCGACCAAGTGGGCCTACTGGCGATTCATCGACCGGCAGGAGCCGGTCAGCACTCCCGGAACGGCGACCGGCCTTGGACACCTCGGCAAGGTAAACCAGCTGGAGTCGCCGCACACGTCTGAAAATTACCTGCTCAAGGAAATGGGTTTCACCGTCGCGCGCAAGCACGCGACCAGATTACGCCGCATGGCACTGAACTTCGGCCTGCTTCTGCCCGGAATTTTCCTGGTGCTGGCAGGCGTATCGGATGGCATGGCCCAACTGGTTTTGCTGGCCATCGGCATGGGTCTGGGGCTGACCGGAATCGTGGTTGAGCGCTGGCTGTTCTTCGCCGAAGCCCGGCATGCAGTAACGCTGTTTTACGGGCGTTCGCTATAACTCTGACAGCTATTGTCTCCGGACGATGGCAGACGGGGTATGAGCTGGCGCGTAGTCTAAACGATTCCGCGTTTTTCCAGCGCCGCGATTTCTTCAGCAGAAAGCCCCAGTAGTTCACCGTAAACTTCGGCATTGAACGCACCGACCTCGGGTCCGGGCCAGTCCGTGCGGCCAGGCGTCTCACTGAGTTTGGGCACCATGGCCGGAATTTTCAGCGGCTTACCGTTGACATCGACTTCCTCGAACAATCCGCGGGCAATGAAGTGCGGATTAACCATCATGTCCGCCACGCTGTAGATCGGACCGGCAGGCACACGGGCTTCATCCAGCAGCAACAAGGCTGACGTCGAGTCCAGTGCCCCGGTCCATTGTGCTATTGCTTCATCGATTTCCGCCTCATGCTCGACTCGCCCGGCGTTGTTGGCAATGCGGTCGTCTTCAGCCATGTCCGGCCGGCCCATTTTTTCGCACAGGCGCTTGAAAATGGAGTCGCCATTGGCTCCGATGATGATGAATTTGCCGTCTGAACAGCGGTAGGTGTTGGTTGGCACGATTCCGGTAATGGTGGAGCCGGATGGTTCGCGAATAACACCGGCGCCATCATATTCCGGCACCACGCCTTCAAGAAGATTGAAAGTGGCTTCATACAATGCCGTATCGATGACCTGGCCTTTACTGCCCGGATGGTTTGCCTGGTACAGGCAGGCCATCAAAATCCCAAGCGCCGTGTGCAGGCCGGCCATCGTGTCACCAAGGCTCAGGTTGGGGCGCATCGGCGCTTCACCAGGCTTGCCGTTAACATAGCGCAAGCCACCGAAACCTTCACAGACCGAAGCGAAACCGGGCTTGCTTGAATAGGGCCCATCCTGCCCGTAACCGGAGATGCGGGCATAGACCAATTGCGGGTTCTCTGCCCAAAGGTCGGCCGGGCCAAGCCCCCATTTCTCCATCACGCCCGGCCGGAAATTCTCGACCAGCACATTACATTTGCCCGCCAGGGTTCGCACCAGGCCGCGGCCTTCTTCGTTGCGCAAGTCAGCCGTGATGCACTTTTTGTTGCGTCCAATACTGCGCCACCAGTAGGAAGTGCCGTTTTCATCCAGTTCACGCCATTGCCGTAAAGGATCACCGGCACCCGGCGGCTCTACTTTGATCACCTCGGCGCCGTAATATCCGAGGATGCTGCCGGTGAACGGGCCGGCCAGTAGCTGTCCGACCTCGAGCACCCGGATTCCATCCAGCGGGCGGCTGCTTTTACTCATTTGTCTGCCGTTCTGCTCAGGTCCTGAAAACCCGGTCCCAGAAATAGGAAGACACGCCGAAACCGAGCCGCGTATCGCGGAAATGATGAGCCATGTGATGGCGGCGTATTTTTCGGAACAGCGCGAACTTCGAGTTTTGAACATGATGAACCGCGTAGTGCATCATGTCGTAAGAAACATATCCGACGCCAAATCCGGCGAAAAATCCCCAACCCGCATCACCCATCGTTGAAACAAAAAGCAGGCTGAACAACACCGCCAGCGGAATGCTGACCGTGATCGGCATTACCAGCCGGTCCTTATCATTGGGATACTGATGATGGACCCCGTGGATGGTAAACAGGAGCTTGTGCTGGAATGGCGTCGTTGCGTTGAAATGAAACACGAAGCGATGGAAGAAGTATTCAAAAAACGTCCAGAAAACCGCCCCGGCCAGCACCAGGCCGAGTGTCGGCAGCACGCCCGTTCCGCCGGCTATGCTGAGGTAGATACTGATCGCAATAACGGGCAGATATACAATCAGCACCGTGGTGGGCCGCATGCGGCTCATGCGTTCGAGAAAACGATTGTTCTCGAACATGATGAGTTCACCCTGTTGCGGCGCCAAATGCTCCGGTATGGGCTTGTTCGTGTCTGTCATGGTCTTCAAAAGCTCCACGTATAGCTCAAGTCATAGATGAACTGATCTGACTCGATTTTCAAGGTCTGGCTTGTATCGAAGCGGTTTTCCGAAACCTGAGACTCCTCTTCCGAGTAAGCCACTGAAAAATTCAACGCGCGATTTTGACCCAGAGAACGGGAAAAACCCAGTGTGTAATGTGCTTCGGCGAGATAAGGGGTCAACAGGTTGTTGGTCGTCTCACTGAGCTTGATCGGCTGGTCCGTGAAGCTGAAACCGGCCAGCAGGGTCCATTTATCCGTAACGTCCCAGCTTCCCCCGATCTTGTAGATATTCATGCTTTTCCAGCCCAGTCCCCCGCCATTCTTGCCACCGAGACAGGTATCGAGGTCCGTGCCGCCGCGATTGGCGGTGGGGCATCGCAGGAGGTCGTCCAGCGTATTACTCAGCGCATCCACACCATTGTGGAAAATGCGCTCTGCATCAAGGCTGAAGGCCAGGCCCTCCAGCGGCTGCCAGGTGAATCCAATCTTGAGATTTGCCGGAATGTCCAGCTTTCCGCCGTCGGGCAACAGATCCGAGTAATCATCCAGATCGCTCATGTAGATCTTTGACTGGTACATCACGCCAAAACTGATCGTGGGCGTCCATTGTGCATGCAGACCCACTTTGATACCGGCGCCATAGGACCACTCATATCCGTTGCCGGACAAATCTTCAGGCATCAGCGAACCACCGCTTGCAGCATAGGTATGGGTCAGATTCGCCAGCCTGCCCAACCCGTTGGCTTTGAATGTCTGTGTTGCCAGCACGGCCGACACGCCCAGCGCAATTTTTTCATTGAGCTGCCGTGCGTAGGTCATGTCCAGCAGGGCCTGGGTTAACCGCCACCGGGCATCTCCGTCACCCAGTGTTCCAGGAAACGTCTGAACAGGTTCCGGGCCATCTCCGTCAGGGTCGAACGTTGCCGAACCGCCGCGATAAGCGACATTCATACCTGCGCGGGTGTAGAGTGAAACTGCAACAGCAGAATTATCCTGGAGTTTCGCGCTGGTCGTGAAGTAGGGAAGCCAGCTGGTTTCATTATCAGCGTCGATTCTTCCCTCATCGATGGTAAACGCGCCATTTGCACCGTTGTTGGTGCTTTCGCCGGCATAATAACGGGCGCGTGGATGGTAGACGGACAAGCCAGCCTGCATCTGGCCGGCCACGGCCAAGGCAGTTGCCGGGTTGTTGATTACCGCCGAAGCCTCTTTGGGAAATGCGATTCCCGCACCGCCCATCGCCTTGTTCCTGGTGCCGTATCCGTGCGGCGTCAAGCCATTTTCTGCGAACGCGGTGACCGTAAAACTCAACCCGGCCGCCACGGCAAGACAAAGCCGGAAGGCATTTTTCAGGTCTTTCACTTTGCGGCCCGTTTCTTTATTTCTGGTTCTCACACAAAATCCTCAATTCAATGAATACCCTGATGTAGAGTATATAAACAATCCTGGCCCCGAGTTCTGTTTGAAGCCGTGAATACCATCCGTGCGCTGCTGCTAGCCCTATTGCTTCTCGCCCTCGTGTTGAGCGCCATTTTTCTGCCCGTTGAGCAACTCATCAGCGGCATTCAAAAGTGGGCGGCAGAGAACGCCTCAACCGCTTTTGTAGTAGTCACGGCGGGCATTATACTCGGAACGCTTCTGTTACTCCCCCTGTCCTTGATGCTGGGGCTGGCGGGCTTCCTTTTTGGCCTGGCCCTGGGCTTCGCTTCCGTTTGGATTGCCGGCCTGGTTGCATCCACCGCTGCATTCTGGATCGGGCGCCGGGTTGCCAGGCCCTGGATAGCCCGCCGTATTCAGCAAAAGCCCGTATTCATCGCTATCGACAGGGCCGTCCGGCGCAAAGGATTCCTGGTGGTACTGCTGAGCAGGCTGGTCATGCTGCTGCCCTACCCCATGCTCAACTACTCTCTCGGCCTGACCAGCGTCAGCCTCAGGGACTATGCCCTGGCAACCGCCATTGGCTCAATACCGGCATTTTTTCTTTTTGTTTACCTCGGCACGACGGTCAGCGACATCGCTGCAGTCATCAACGGCGACATCCACCTGGAAGGAATGGAATTATTGATTGCGATCGCGGCGTTGACTGCAGTGACGGGCCTTGTGCTCCTGATCGTCCGTATAGCGGGCAAGGTGCTCCGTGAAGAACTGGCCGCCGCAAGGGAATAGCGATACCCGTACTTACTTGACCAGGTAATAACCCCGATAGTATTGCGGTTGCAGCCTGGTGTAATGGGAATGCAGAAACTCCACAACGTCGATCAGTTCGGCCACAGTCATTTCCTCACCGTAGTAGGGCATTGGCGAAATCAAGGCTTCGCGATCCGCACGCTCCAGCATCGCCTTGTACTTGGGCGAAATGATGTGGTCGGGGTTCACGATTGCCGTCAAGAGCTCACCGTAATTCCTGACACGGTAAACTTCTCCGCCAATTTCCAGGATAAACGGCGGGGTAAACTCCACATCCGGAAACTCGAGGCCGGGAATGCTGTGACAGGCGTGGCAATTGAAGTCGATAAACACTTGCTCGCCTTGTGCGATATCACCTTCAGGCAGGGTAAATCCTTTCACCGGCCTGCCTTCATCGCTACACGCCGAAACAACCAGGACAGCAAACAGGGACAAGATGACGGAGAGCGCGTATTTCAATCCGCTATGGGTAGACATGTCAAACCCTCCCTAACAGAAGAGACAACTCCAGTTTGAGCGTCAGGACTGGATTTGCAAATGTCCTGGGTCAGTCATCGGCCATGTTTCACCCGGCACAAAAACCGGCGCCGGCGACCGGCGGCCCGACAGCGGCCGGAAGACATCCTGATCATCATAGAAATCACGATTCTGTTCACCCGCGCCCCACCAGCCCGGAATCCCCATCAACGGCAGGGGAGACAACATGGCAGGGGACTGCAACCACCGTGGTTTACTCAATGAAGAACCCAGCAGGCAGTCGATTTCGCCGCGGGACATCACTGAGGGGGTGTGCAGAAGCAGGGCGTGGGCCGTGATGGATTTGTAGGGCTGGAGAAATTTTTCCAGGATGGCGTGACCGCATACCATCACCCGTGTCTCCTCGGCCCAGCTTGCCCGGTGCGTGATGAATGCAGCATGCCAGTCCCTGTTGGCCAGCGCATTGAGCAAGTCGATATTTGAACCCGCTACGATAATGCCGCTCTCATCGAGCAGGGTCAGTGCATCCCGCAACCTGCCGCGCTGCCCGCCGTGACTTAGATCCAGATGTTCATAATGCAAGGCGTTCATTGCGACTTTCAGCCGCGGCAGACGGCACCAGACCAGGGCATTGAACAGGTCATGCCAATTTTTTTCCCGGGTGCTTACCTCGCCCGTTTCAAATATATGCCGCTCGTAGTCCACGCCCGGCAGACTCGCGGCCGGCTGGAAACGAATGGGCGCGCCATGACGACTGCAAATACCCTGCGTCAATTCCGCAGAGAGGGTTTCAGTACCCGGAAAAGACTCACCAGGCAAACGCTCCAAAAGCTCACGGTACCCGTTCCAGCAGGGATGTTCCAGGTCGATGTCTGGTTTCCAGCAGTTCATGACCTCCAATGCTAATCTATTGGTTCTTGACGGACGACCGGGATGAACAAAAACAGATGAAAAAATTTACGCTAGCCATGACGGCCCTGTTTGTTTCATTGAGTGCACAGGCCTCCGGCGAACTCGGCAACGAGATTGCCCTGATCGATGCCTGGCTGGAGGCGCAAAGAGCGTATGACCGCGTGCCCGGCCTTTCGGTCTCCATTGTGCATGACCAGAAACTGCTGTGGAGCGGCGCTTCCGGTTACGCCGATATGGAAAGCGGGCTGGCAGCAGAGGCCGACACCATTTACGGCATCTGTTCCATTTCCAAGCTATTTACCGGAATCGCCGTAATGCAGCTCAGGGATCAGGGGATGGTCCGGCTTGACGACCCGGTCGCCAAATTGCTGCCCTGGTTCAACCTCCAGCAGAGCCATGGAGGCAGTCCGGAAATCACCCTTCAGGCGCTGCTGACGCATTCCTCGGGACTTCCGCGGGAGTCTGATTTCCCATACTGGATGGGACCCGGCTTTGACTTTCCGTCAAGGGAAGCCATCAGGGAAGAGCTCGGCCACCAGTCCACTCTTTATCCCGCGGACCGCTACTACCAGTATTCCAACCTTGGACTGACCCTGGCGGGCGAAATCGTGGCTGAAAAATCCGGCCAGGATTACGAAGCGTACGTCAAAGAACATATCCTGGCGCCGTTGCAATTGACCGATACGGACACGGGATTTCCATCCGATGACAGGGCCTCACGGATCGCGACAGGCTATGCCTTTCCCGGCCGCAGTGATGTCCTTGAAGTGATGCCGCGTTATGACGCCAGGGGCATCACGCCGGCGGCTGGCTTCACCTCTACCGCACTGGATCTGGGCAGATTTGCATCCTGGCAGTTTCGCGTGCGCGGCGGCAAGACCGGCGAAGTGCTGGAACCCAACACGCTGCGCGAGATGCAGCGTGTTCACTGGATGGACTGGGACTGGAGTGTCGCGCGGGGACTGGCTTTCGGTACCTACCGCGTAGGCGATCGCACACTGACCGGCCATGCGGGCGACTGCCCGGGATTCAACACCCGACTGTTCCTCGACCCGCTGAGCCTCTATGCCGTGAGCGTTCTGGCCAATCGCAACCGTGTCGACGTGGACGGCTATGCCGGAGTGATTTTCGACATCCTGGAAGCGGATGGCTCAGTGCCGGAAGACCCCGCCGAAGCTGAAACCGGCAATTTGAATGACTACATAGGCAGTTACGATTTGAAACCGTGGGATGGCGAGAACCTGGTGTTCCGCTGGAAAGACGGGCTGGCCTTTGTGACGCTCCCAACGATGGATCCAGTCAGTAATATGACTTTGCTGAAACGCATCGAGGGTGACCGGTTTCACACCATCAGAAGCGATGAGCAACCCGGATACGAAGTGCTATTCCAACGCGATGAAAACGGAGACGTCAGCCGCATGGCTTCCCACGCCATGGCTCTGCCGCGGATGTAAGCCGGCTACTCCGAAATGACGTAATGTGCACCCTTGCTGCGCGGATTAAGCGACGCCGCATGCACGACCAGCAGAGCAGTCTGGACGGCATTGCGCAACTCCACCAGCGCAGGCGTGACCTGGCAGTCACGATAGAACGACTGAATCTCTTCCCGGGCTTCCAGCAGGATGCGGCGGGCGCGGGTAAGCCGGCGCGGTGAGCGGACAATTCCGGCATAGTTCCACATCGTTTGCTGCACCAGGTTCAGATCCTGGGCTACCAGCGTCGGATCCGCTGAGGTCCGGGGTCCTTGCCACGGCCTTGGTTCCGGTTGCTTGAAATTCAGTTCGGCGATATCCATTGCATCAGCCCGCGCCGTGAATTTTGCGCTGGTCAGGCACTCCAGCAAGGATGTGCTGGCCAGCCGGTTCGCTCCATGAAGCCCGGTGCAAGCCGTTTCGCCAATGGCGTTCAAGTGCAGAATATTGGTGCGGCCCTCCAGGTTGGCATGTACGCCTCCGCATGAATAATGCGCGGCCGGCACAACCGGTATCGGGTCTTTGCTGATATCGACACCGTGCTCAAGGCAGCTATTGAAGACCGTTGGAAAACGCTCTCGCATATGGTCCTTGTCCATCGCGCTGAGGTCCAGGTAGACGCAAGGCTCTCCGCTGGTCGCCAGTTCCTGGTGAATGGCCCGCGCCACAATATCGCGGGGTGCAAGGGAAGCCCGCGGATGAACCGGATCCATAAACGGTTTTCCGTCAAGGTTGACGAGTACGGCTCCTTCGCCCCTGATGGCTTCGGTAATCAGGAAACGCGGCGCGTGCTTGCCGTAAAAAACGGTCGGGTGAAACTGGACATACTCGAGATCGATCAGCCGCGCTCCCACCCGGTAAGCCATGGCGATGCCATGCCCGACCGTCCCCGGGTAATTGGTGCTGTGCTGGAAAATCTGGCCAAGACCACCAGTGGCCAGTATGGTTTTCTTCGCTACGATGGCGATGGGCTCGCTGGAACCGGCTGGCAATACGAATGCGCCAAAGCAGGTCAAAGGCGCATACCGGTCTGCTGCATTGTCGGTGTTGTGGGAGAGCGTCAACAGGTCAATTGCAACCGCGCCTTCATGTCTGGTAATCCCGGGTGTCTGTTCCACGCGCTGCGCCACGGCGGACAGGATGGCGTGACCCGTCAGATCCTTTGCGTGAATGATGCGGCGGGCGCTGTGCCCACCTTCACGCGTGAACTCCAGCGTACCGTCTTCATGGCGGTCAAAGTTAACCTGCAGATCATTGATCAGGAAATCATGGACTGCTGACGGCCCTTCAGTCACCAACTGCTCTACAGCGGCCGGGTTTGCAGTACTGTCACTTGCCTCCATGATGTCTTTTTGCAGCAGTCCGGAAGCGGAATCCGTGTCGTAAATAATGCCGCCCTGCGCCCAGTCGCTGTTGGCGTTGTTGGGCCCGCCGAGGGAAAGCAGGTGAACCGACAGACCAGCCTTTTCGGCGTGTAACGCATAAGCCGCTCCGGCCAGGCCGGCGCCGACCACGAGACAATCAGTTCGTATTACTTCCATGGGAACCGAAGTTACCGGCTTCCCCGGGCCGCGTCAAAAACCATTGACATCAACCGGATCAGGCAGCATCTGTTTTAATACCGTAATTCAACCCGAGACTGTTTGAATGAACCGTTCAGCCAAACCACCCCGTTCCTCTTTCACGCGCCGATCGACGGCGCAACAAGTGACCTCAGGCATAGACCTTCGTGACAGAACCATATTGATCACCGGGTGCAATTCCGGGCTGGGATTCGAAACCATGCGCGTGCTGGCCAGCCGCGGTGCACGAATTATCGGTCTGGCCCGCACCCGGGAGAAGGCACAGGAGGCGGCCGGAAAAATCAGCGGCTCAGTAATACCGGTCGCGTGCGAACTCAGCGACCTGGATTCGGTCTCAGCCTGTGCGGACAAGATCACAGCGCTGGGAGAACCGATTGACGCCCTGATTTGCAATGCGGGAGTCATGGCATTGCCGGAGCTGCAACAAAAATATGGCCTGGAAATGCAGTTCCTGACCAACCACCTCGGCCATTTCGTGCTCGTCAACCGCCTGCTGGACCGGGTCAAAGAAGCGCCTGCAGGCCGTATAGTGATGGTATCGAGCCTCGGACACTTTTTCTCCGTCCCCGGCGGTATCAATTTCGACAACCTTTCCGGTGAAAAACGTTACGTCCCGTTCACGTTTTACGGCCAGTCCAAGCTCGCCAACCTCCTGATGTCCAACGAACTGGCCAGGCGGCTCGAAGGGAGCAGGGCAACTTCGAATGCGATTCACCCGGGCATCATCATGACGCCGCTGATGCGTAATGTCGGAAATCTGCGCGCCACGCTGGCAGGCCTCGCCAGCTGGCCGGTCAGCCGCAGCGTAGAGCAAGGCGCGGCAACCCAGTGCTACGTGGCAGCGTCGCCCGCGCTGGAAAAAGTCAGCGGCTGTTATTTTGCGGACTGCAACCCGGCGAGGATGAGCGTCCATGCGCAAAACCCGCAGCTGGCTGCGAAACTCTGGAAGGTTTCTGAAAAATTGGCCGCTGACTACTTGTAGCAGCCGGCCTGTCAGTAGATCATGAAGCCTGAAACACCGAGGTTAAATACATGGCATTGCATCCATTGGCCGGCAAGCCGGCGCCAGAATCGATTCTGGAAAATATCCCAAGGCTGATCAGCCGATACTACAGCCTGGCTCCGGACGCCGCCGAACCCGGCCACCGCGTCGCGTTCGGAACTTCGGGGCACCGCGGCAGCTCGAACCTTCTGACCTTCAACGAAGACCATATCCTGGCCATCAGCCAGGCAGTTTGCGAGTATCGCAGCGCGCAGGGAATTTCAGGCCCGCTGTTCCTGGGAATGGACACCCATGCGCTGTCTGAACCCGCGCTGATCAGCGCAGTGGAAGTTTTCGCAGCGAATGACGTAGACGTAGTAATCGATGCGGACTACGGCTACACGCCAACACCTGTCATCTCCCATGCCATCCTTTGCCACAACCGCGATAACCCGGGCAGCCTGGCCGACGGCGTGGTGATCACACCTTCTCACAACCCGCCGGCGGACGGCGGCTTCAAATACAACCCGCCCAGCGGCGGCCCGGCCGACACCGGGGTAACCGGTTTGATCGAGCGGCGCGCCAACGAGCTGCTGGCCAACCCTGGAGCGATCAGGCGCATGCCCTGGGCCCGTGCGCTGAAGCAGGATAACCTGCACCGCCGCGATTACATCAGCCCTTATGTAAATGACCTGGGTAACGTGCTGGATATGGACATCATCCGTGAATCCGGCATCCGGATCGGCGCCGACCCGATGGGCGGTTCAGGTGTCGCGTACTGGAAGCCGATTGCTGAAAAATACCGGATAAACCTGGAACTGGTCAGCGAAAGCGTGGATCCGACCTTCCGTTTCATGTGTGTCGACAAGGACGGAAAAATTCGAATGGACTGCTCTTCGCCGCCGGCAATGGCGGGCCTCATTGGCCTGAAAGACCAATACGACATCGCTTTTGGCAACGATACCGATTTCGACCGCCACGGCATCGTCACGCCCAGCGCGGGGCTGATGAATCCGAACCACTACCTCGCGGTGGCGATTTCCTACCTGTTTGCAAACCGCTCCGGCTGGCGCAAAGATGCCGCGATCGGCAAAACCCTGGTCAGCAGCAGCATGATCGACCGGATCGCGCAAAGCAGCGGCCGGAAAATGTGCGAAGTTCCGGTGGGTTTCAAGTGGTTTGTAGATGGCTTGCTGGACGGCTCGTTTGGATTTGGCGGTGAAGAAAGCGCAGGCGCCTCGTTCCTGCGCAAAGACGGAACCGTCTGGACCACCGACAAAGACGGCATCATCATGAATCTGCTGGCTGCGGAAATAACCGCCCGCACCGGCCGCGATCCGGCTGAGCACTACCGGGACCTGACAGAGCGCTTCGGAACACCCGTGTATGAACGGATGGATGCGCCGGCCAGCCCGGCCGAGAAAGCCGTGCTGGCAAAACTGTCACCGGAGCAGGTGACGGCCACTGAACTGGCCGGCGAAGCCATCACGGCCCGCTTAACCCGGGCTCCCGGAAACAACGCAGCGATCGGCGGCCTGAAAGTCGTAACCGAAAACGGCTGGTTTGCGGCGCGCCCCTCAGGGACCGAAGATATCTATAAAATATATGCCGAGAGTTTCAGGGGACGGGAGCACTTGAAACAGATCCAGCAAGAAGCCCGTGAAATTGTTGCGGCTGCGCTGTCAGGAGATTCGTCATGAAATGGAAAGGCCGGAGAGAGAGCACAAACGTCGTTGACAGCCGCGGC
>Ga0316189_10003954_pt1 | contig 14317 bp, 34 predicted proteins | sample LowCovwburrow_MG_FD_204930 | JGI IMG/M metagenome (GOLD analysis project Ga0316189, IMG submission 204930) | Coastal sediment microbial communities from Maine, United States - Lowes Cove worm burrow | ecosystem: Environmental > Aquatic > Marine > Coastal > Sediment | place: USA: Maine...
GGCCTGCCGATGTGCTTGCATCTGCCGTGATTGATCTGGCCGTGATGGCAATGCTTTCGAGAACATCAACAAGCTTCACTGAACCATCGAAAACGCCTACAGCCGTCTCTTCGCTAATCTCTACAATCTCTGCTTCATGTACTTTTGTCATTTGCCTTGCCTCCATTCATTCTAAAATCTTCCTTCATCATTTCCATCAGCCTAGCCGCTATCAGCTTGCCATAGCTGTGATCTTCTGGCTCTCTGAACATGCCGCCACGGTGGATCATTCGCTTAGGACGATGAATTTATCAACATCAACCAATTGTAGATCGCCACCACGCCGCTCACCCCAGAAGTTATTTGTTGCGAAATGCACATGGATTAAAGCATCATCACTCAGCCCATCAAGATAAGCCTTGCACTCAGGCGAATCAGCAAAGTATGGCTGAACGTGGCCTGCTGCGCGGTAGGGCTTGCATTTCTCAAAAGATGAACCCCACGGTGCATCAAACCGACACAGTTCTCGAATAGAAGAAAGCGCAGATCTCCATCGCCTTATCTCCCCCTCGGAACCAGTAAACTCGCATAAATACCCACCATCAATCACAACCTGCCATTCATCCATAGTTAGGCCGCAGATTCGCTCTGGCTGTGGTGCGAATAGAGATTCAAGCTCATTAGCAGCCTTCTCCATCTCGGCGGCAGTATTTTCAAGGCGTAGCTTTTCCCTTATGGTAATGGCTGTTGACCTCAAGTCCGCGATATGCGACATAATCGCTTCCCTTACTTTATATTCATTCATATCTATCTCCTATCCCCTAACCATAATCGCCAATCATTACAGGATCATTAAAGCTATTGCCCATTGATGCCTCATATTCGCATAGTTCTCCGTACTCATCCCAGTCTAGGGCAATATCCATTGATGCTGTGACCATAATGCTGAGCCTCTGATCTGGTGACTCTGCCTTATTTAGTAGTTGCTGATAGTCTGCAATGGCGCTCATGATGCCATACCAAAAACTATCCATCCGGCGACAAATCCGCAAACATACCACCATATCAATAATGCAGCCATGTGTACGTCACTCTTCTCGCTTAGCCAGTTCACCACGCATACCCCGTCATTTCATCATCACGAATCTGTTCAGCCCTAGCCTCTGCTTTGCACTGCTGATACTCTGACTTAGCTTCCATCTTCCGGCCTTCGCATGATGAACAAGGCATACCGTTATCGTGGCACATGCTGCACACTGCATCCTCTTGCTCATCAATCCATGATTCATATACTGAGTAAGCGTCACAAGATACTGCGCGGCCAATAATCCCATTGCTTGATGATGCAGGGTTATCATGCTCTATAAGCGAGCCTATAACATTATCAATGAAGTCTGCATCATTCTTTAGTGCTTCCCTTGCCTCATCGGTGCGAATCCAATCGTAGTAGCTGTTCATACTGCACCTCCGATAATCGCAGCGCCAATTACCACTACGCTGAAAAGCATTAGGGTCGCTGCTGTAAATAGTGCTTCTGATGATGCGTCTGTGATTCCGTAAAAGTATTTAATCATTGTATCTCTCCTTTCCTTTCCGATACCCGAAGATTACAGCATCCAGAAACATAAGTTAAATCATAAGAATTTATATATTAAGAGCCATGTATAAGTTTTCCTTATTATCCTAATCCTTCACACTTCTGTAATGTTGGCTATGCAATAATTCGCAACAGAGGTATATAATGAATATAGATGATGGACTATCTACAGCGATTAAGCAAACAAGAGGATGCCCTTGCGATGGGTGCGATCTGTATAATTCATGCGCGGAAAGGAGCCTATGCTGTGCATCCTGGCGAGCGTGGTGCGGCCTATCTAATACCGTCAAGCTGGTAAAGTCTAACGGCAACAGGGTATCGCTAAAGGCGGCTCGCGGCCATTCTATGAGAAGTGTTGATGAGTATTACCAGAGGCGTAAAGATATTGAGAGAGAAAGGAATAAGGAGAGTGAGAAATGAAAGAATTCGGAGTATGGTATATTAATTACGGTTGGATGATAGCAACAGCTATTGCGCCATTTGTTGGAGTGTACGCAGCCAAACGACAATCAGATCTTATTGTTTTCTGGTTTATCGTCATGACAATAGCTATTGGCTGCACTGCTGCATTTTTCGCATGAGTAAATCACAACTGGTTCACAATAACGGCAAGCGGTTTGCTGAGTATTATATGGATTAGTTTACACCATCCCCCAATAGTGTATCATGCCGAAAGGCTTAGCCTACGAGGTTCGACATATCGAGCCGCCAGCCAGCACCTCTACTGTATTGTAAGTGCTGGTTTTTTATTTTGCTGGATAATTAAGCACATCAAGCGGCATCAGCGATACAACGTCATCCTTTACCATCATCCGGTAAGGCTCACCATCTCGGCATCCCATCATCTGGACTTCGCCATATTCAGGATGGATTGATCCGATTACCCATAGCTTCTTATCGTAAATCTCTTCGATCATTGGTCCATTATACAGATCAACGCTGAACACTCAACCTTATGTCATCTCACCCCATCTTTTCGATATAGCTGAATCCTTATGTAAGATCGCGCTTGATTTATTCTGCTGGCTGATTATAATGCGCTTTATTGGCTTTATCGCTTGAAGGATCGCCACCTTCCATAGCGCGTCATGTAGGGCATGGGTTTTACCTCGCAGTTTTCCCATGCCCTTTTCGACTTAAACTGCGAAATAATAAATGCGAGGTTCACAATGGCACACGCCACCACCGCCGAAGTACGGCAACAGTTAATAAACACCCTCACCAGATTAGGCAAGGCTCCAGGATTCATCCAGCAATGCGTTGATGATTTTGATGGTGGCATCAAAGGCTATCGTCCAGAGTGCAATACACCACTGTTCAAAGGCCGCTGAAATGGATGAAGCATTCGTCAAGTTAAGCCGGAAGATAACTGAATGGGAGTGGTACACTGATGCGAACACTTTTCGCGTTTTTGTTCACTTGCTTTTAGCTGTCAACTGGAAGCAAGGCCGCTTCAGAGGTGTTGATATTCCTGCCGGATCAGTTCCGTCTAGTTACTCCAAAATATCACAGCAGCTTGAGATTTCAGTGCAGTCTGTTCGTACAGCGATAGCTCACCTCGAATCAACAGGCGAGCTAACAAGCAAAGGATTCAATAAATTCTCTATATTTCAAGTAGTTAAGTGGCGTGAGTATCAGTCTGCTAACAAGCAATCAACAAACGAACAACAAACGAACAACAAACGACTAACAACAATAGAAGAAGGTAAGAAGGGAAGAAAGAAAGAAATAGACAATACTGCCGAAACAGCTAAAGCAGTTATCGACCATTTGAATTCCGTTTCTGGTAAATCATTCAGGTATGGAGATGCAAACATAAGGCCGATAAAAGCAAGGCTTAATGACGGGTTTTCTTTTGATGATTTCAAAAAGGTAATCGAATCAAAAAATGCAGAATGGAGCGGGGATAAAAATATGTCAGTTTATATTCGGCCAGAGACATTGTTCGGGTCAAAGTTTGATGGCTACGTGCAAGCCACAGGAAATAGCGCAGGGCAGATTGATTATTTCGCGGATTGCAAATGAGCAGGGACGAGCAAGCAATCATCGGAGCGGCACTGCTTCTAGGCGACAAACACAGCGCCATCAATCTTGATCCTGCTGATTTTGAATCAGACTTTTTCGCAGCAGTATGGAAGCGCATGCAGCAGATGCGAGAGATTGACCATACAGCCTTAGAGTCTGAGTTTATTGAAAACAGATCATTGCTATCAGAGTGTGCTACTACTTTGCCTTCGCATTGCAATATGGAGAAGATCAGCAAGAGGATTAAAGAGGCGGCACATCGGCGCAGGGTTAAGCGGTGTCTGGTTGACGCTCACAGAATGATCGAGGCCGGAGAGTCTATCAGCGCAGTTGGCGATATTGTCACAAAGGCGCTTGACGGAATTTCAGTAGGCAATGAATGGAAGCCATTGGCAGACTACTTGTTGCCAGCCTACAGCGATATGGAACGCGCTCAGATCAATGGTGAGGACTGCAACTTTGTGCCAACAGGATTTGTTACTTTCGATAGTGAGTTTGGAGGGTTGCAAAAGGATGGGCTGATTGTAGTCGCTGGTCGTCCTGGCATGGGTAAGTCGGCACTGGCTGCACAGCTTGCAAGGGTGGCTGCTTATCGGGGTGATGTTTTAATTCAGAGCATGGAGATGAGCGGCAAACAGTTGGCTATGAGATTCTATGCGTCTGAGGCTGGAGTATGTATGCAGAGGATGATGCAAGGACGGTTGACTAATGCTGATTGGGGAAGGATGGCAGCTATTCAGGAGCAGCTTTGTGAGAGTGGTATTTTCATTAACCAGAATAGGAGCAGGTCACTTACTGATATTGAATCAGAGGCCAGAAGGTTTAAGCGGTGCAGAAAGAGTCCGGCCATGATTGTGGTGGATTATCTGACGCTGATAGATTTGCCGACAGCCAACACAAAATCAGACTCAATCGCAGAGACAACGCGCAGGCTTGTTTGCTTGGCTGGTGATATTGGATGCCCTATCGTCTTACTGGCGCAGCTTAATCGAGACTGTGAAAAGAGAGCAGACAAGACTCCTATAATGTCAGACCTTGGCGACTCAGGAGCAATCGAAAGGGACGCACATCAGATTTTGTTCCCGTTCAGGCCGGAGGTGTACGACAAAAAGCCAGACAATATCGGAGCGGCAATTTTGAAGATGGGAAAAAATAGGAATGGAGCAACTGGAAGCGTTAAGCTTCAATGGATCGGTGAGTCTGCGAAGTTTGAGGGCTTGAAAGATGAGTATTAAATCAAAAAGATTCATCCGGCGCTGATGGCGTTGAAGATTTAATTATGACTGATAAGGAGAAGGTATGAACTATAAAAAATTATTAGAAGATGCAAGAACTGGCAAGCTTCACCCACAGGCGCAGTTAGCTATGGACAATGATGGCGGATATTGGGATTTGGATGGCGATTTTAGCGATGAGGATTTCCAAAGAATAACGGCAGAACTTGAGGTGGAATACGGACTTCCGGATGGTTACAAGGACATTGTTGATGTATTGCAGGCCGCTGGAATTGATTGCGATTGGTGCTAAAGCTTAATCTCCCGTTAATGAAAGCCATATAGCTTGGCGGAACAAAATGAAGGAGGAAGATATGAACGAGAAAGAATTGAAAATAGTTGAGGATAATTTTACGCTGCGTCCAAGTAGAGTTGGCGACGGTATGGAGTTTGCATCTACGATAGACGGATCATATTTCACCATACATTCAATGATTGATGATGAGGTTAAGATGCTCGCTAAGTTCGGAATTACTGAGCAGATACAGAATCACAAAGGAATCGAAGATCACTCATGTTGTATCGGATTTAACCCCGTAGAGCAGAAATGGTATGGGTGGTCTCATCGTGCAATATATGGTTTTGGTGTGGGTTCAAAGTGTGAAAAAGGCAACTGCCATTACGTTCCGGCAACGGCTGATGAGTTGCTTGACTCAGTTACGGCAAAGGATGATGATGGATATGCGTGGCAAAAGCCTGAGAATGTAGAGAAGATTGAAGGCGGAATAAGGATCAGGATTCCGATGACAACATGCGGCCCTTCATCAATTATTGATTTGTGTGATAATGTTATTGATCTGCAAGGTGAATCCTTATCTCCAGATCAAGCAGCAGATTCATTCTTTGAGCTTCAAATAGGCAGAGGGGAATGGGTAGCGGAAACGCTTGATGACGCAAGACAGATGGCTGTAGATTTTGCTGAAGGTGTTGGGTAATGAAATGCACCACAGAAGGATGCAACAACAACGTGCTACGATGTGACACTGTTTGCCATCAATGCGCCAGCGCAGCATTAACCAACGAGATCAGCCAGACCAGTGGAATTAGCGCAATGGAGAAGCTGGTTAGCGATTACATGGAGCGCATGCACAAGGCGATAGGGGAGGGGTGATGCAGAGCAAGAATAAGAAAGCGCCTGCGGCGGCGGAGAAGCGGCATATTGAGAGTGTGAAAGAATTGCCTTGCTCAGTCTGCAATTATTCAGGGCCAAGCGAGTGCCATGAACAGAAGCAAGGACAGTGGTTCACGTCTGTTGCTCTTTGCTCCGCATGCCATAGAGATGATGAAATGGGCTGGCATGGACAAAAGCGCGAATGGACGATTCGCAAGATGGATATGCTGGATGCGCTGAACATTACGATTAAGAGGCTGGTGTCGTAATGAGGCACCCAAAGAGGTCTAGATATAAAAAGCGATTGATGTACAGTGGTAAAAGCCCTAGGTATTATAAGTCAAGTGGAAATGGTGGGATTAATGTTCACGACGGGGTTGGGGCCGCTATTCTACTTGTTATTGTATTGGCATTTTTCTTGCTGATGATTGTGGTTGTTGAGACGAATAAATGAAAAAGTTTATCATCAGAAAAGAAAACAAGCCATCAATCATAAACATGATCAAAGACTTTCTATGCCTCTTGAAATTAGACACTCCTTATGAGATAATCATTAGGCCGTATAAGAAGAATCGTAGTAATGATCAGAATGCGCTATATTGGAAATGGCTTGAGATCATCGGCAAAGAATTAGGCTACACCCGCGATGAGATGCACGATCTATGCCGCTACAAATTCCTTGGGATGCGCGATAAGGAGATAGCAGGCAACCGGATCGAATATCTGCCAAGCACCACAAAGCTAAAGGTGGGCGAAATGTCAGAGTATTTGGAATCAATATCACGATGGACAGGCGAGCTAGGAATCAGACTGCCAGCAATGGAAAATGAAAGCGGAGGGATGGGATGAACGACACTGAGGCCGCTTATGCAATGGCCGCAACAGCTCCTACTCATCTGGAGATTGACGGAAAGGAAACGCTACTCACGCTATCACAGCGCACATCATGGCTGGAGACATGGGGCAACGCTATGCTTGAGGATATGATGGGAGAGCATGAGGCCAGGGCGAAGGCTGATCGTGTTATTATCGAGGCGAGGTATTAGGGAGATGGGAATAAATGTATTAAGTTTGTTTGATGGAATGAGTTGCGGGCAGATGGCGCTTGAGAGGGCTGGAATATCTGTTGATAATTATTATGCATCAGAGATAAAGCCGCATGCAATAGCCGTCGCAAAAGAGAATTACCCTAGAACTATTCACATAGGGCCTGTTGAAGGCGTAGATGTTGAGAGGCTACCAAGGCTTGATCTGCTATTGGCAGGCACTCCATGTAAGGGAGTGTCAAGGCTGAACCAGAGGCAGCAGGGATTATTGCATCCAGAATCAAGGTTATTTTGGGAATATAACAGGATCAGAAGGCAGTTAGGCGATGTTGAGTTTCTACTTGAATGCACGCACGGAAACAAAGAGGCTACGGCCACGATAACCGATGAGATGGGCATTTCCCCGCTGTCGATAAACAGCAAGCTTGTGAGCGCACAGAATAGGCCTAGATACTATTGGACTAATATCCCGTGCCTGACCATGCCAAAAGACAAAGGTATAACAACTGCCGATGAGTTTCTGCATGATGGCGAGATAGTCCCTTCCAATAGGGTTAGATGGCTGGAGTCTGAGAGCGGTCAGAAGTCAGTTAAAAAGGGCTACACGCGCATAAATCCATTTCCTAAGAGTGGATGCATCACGGCAAACGGACATAAGAAATGGAACGAAAACTATCTACTAAAGGATGGTGTTTATAGATTCCTTTCGGTGAATGAGCTAGAGTCACTACAGACGGTTGAGCCTGGTTATTGTAAATCAATGAGCTACGATGATGCCTATGATGTGCTCGGTGATGGGTGGACAGTTGATGTTATTGCACACATACTCAATGGGTCAAGGAATGCGCCAGATTAAATCTCAACCCCACCGATTCAGCGCCATATCCAGGAACAAGCCATCCACTGCTATATATTGCCCAGTGGATCTTAAGCTACTTCCCATTGAGGCATGCTCCAGCAAAGACGGATGCGGGACGAATTGCTGCGATGATTTTGAGCGAATGGAGAGGCAAGGCGAAAAGGTGGTGATCTTTTGCAAGGCTTAATGCTACGTTAATGCAGGCGGTTCAGAGTGCGAGAATAACTGGATAAAAGGAGAGTGATATGACAGCGCAAGAATTAAGAACAATGAACATGCTATATTGCTGCATCCACTGGGAGGCTATAATGAAGAACACCGCTGACATTGCGGCTATGCGGGAGAGTGAAGATGAATGACGCAGAGTTGAGCCTAGAGGTGGCGCGCATAATGAACCCTGAGTATGAGTGGAAGGTATACAGGGTTTTAGTTCGCGGATTGTGGCGTGGGCAGTGGAGATGTAGCAACACAAGGAACACGCATTTCGACTACACCACAGACGATGCTGGTATGAAGATGGCTGTTTGGCTCAGTAACAAAAGGGAATCACTGCAACATGACATGAGTATTGAGGAGATAGTCGATGACCTGATGACACCATCTATTTACTCGATAATGCTGTCAGACAACCCACACCGCGCATTAGCCGAGGCCATTGTAGAGATAGGCGGGGAGAGGTGAGAGATGACTGAATTAGTGTTTTGGGCGTTCTTATATTTGGCAGGCTGCATATATATTGGCAAATATATAGGCAATAACTACTATGATATTGAGTTGGCTGTAAAGATCGCTTGGTGTCACATGATGGTTGCAATGTCATTCGGTAATGCATCATATACGATAGTGGTCACAAGGCATGGTAAGGTGACGAAAGAAATTGTCATAGGCAGCTCCCGATGACCCCAAAGAATAACAAGGCCGGAACATGAGCAAATACCGCGCAATTAAAACAGTAGTGGATGGCATCACCTTTGACAGCAAGGCAGAGGCTCGGCGCTATGGAGAGTTGAGACTACTGGTTAAGGCTAATGCCATATTCTGCCTTGAGTTGCAGCCCCGTTATGATATAGTGGTACAAGGGCAAAAGATTTGCTTTTATAAGGCTGATTTCAGATACAAGGAAAGCCACGACTATGATGCACCGTGGATAGTTGAGGACGTAAAAGGCATGAAAACGCCAGTATATAATCTCAAGAAAAAGCTTATGAAGGCGTGTCATGGCATTGATATTGTTGAGGTAAAATGAAGGTGGTAAACTCAATCGAAAGCGCGATAGATACAGTAGGAGGTAAGGCATGAACATAGTTCCGATAAAGAAAGAATCAAACAGCGATGCAATAGCAATGCTTGAGGATGCTATTGAGCGCGTTAAGTCTGGAGAGATAACAGCATGCGCCATATCATGGGTGACTGAATCTAACTCAATCGGCGGCGATATAAGCTGCGGAGATAATCAGATACTTATGTGGGCATCCATAGCGCACTCAGCAAATAGCTTCTATAATGGCAATGTTGACTCATGAGTGATAACATGCCATGCTTGTCTAACTCATTTCTAGAGGAGTGTTCAAGCCACGTTATACTTAGTGAGATGGCCATCCTTGTTGCTGCTTGGGTGGCTTTTTCGCTGGTTGGTTTAGTAGGAGGATAAGATGGGTGCAAGAGATGATAGAAAAGAAGCCTATATGAGAAGCGTTGCGGATAGTCAAATGTCATTTAACGCTGGCTACCGAGCTGGCATAGAGGCTGCTGCAAAGGTGTGCAGAGAGATGGCACTGAAACAGGTGTATATGGGTGAGCTTACCGATGCTGGCGTTAACTATGAAGAGTGCGAGGCTGAAATTGAAGAGCTAAAGGATGAAGCAGGAGGCAAGGGATGATCCTTACAGATGAAGAATTGTTAGCTCTGCCGGAGTGGAAAGACTACGAGATTAAGACCCTTGAAACAGGTGAGACAGTACGGGAGCCAGTACAGCCGCGCTTTGTCCAGCGTGCTGTGAGTGATGATGTGTTTACGTTCACTGATAATACAGGGGTGTGGTTCGTCGATTACCACTTAGATGGCGGCCCATATAAGCGCAGGGCTATGTAGTGGATAAAGAAGACCGCGACGAATCAAAGGCATGCAATAAGGCATTCAAGGAGCGCAGAAGGCCGCGAACAGTAATGCGTAAGGTGAACGGGGAGTGGAAAACGGAGAAGGAGATAGGGAAATGAGTAGAAAGGGAATGGTCGAAGGTGAGTGTATTTGCATCCGGCTTAACGGGGATGAAGCTTGGTATGACGCAGTTGCCTTAGATAGACCAAGGAAAGAGCACGCAATAATTCACGACTTCTATGGCAAGGGTAAAGACTTTATAGCTGATGAGAGCAGTATTGCAGAGTGGAGGCGAAAATGAGCGACCTAGATAAATACCTATCAGAAGCAGGCAAGAGGCTACAGCGAGAGACTGACAGAGAGGTGAGGTCGGCTAAGTGGACTACATCAAGAGCGTTCAATAAGCTATTTGATAGGCTGAACCCTAGAGTGATTGTTACATATTTCGATGGGAGTGTATATGTACGCATGATGGGCGGCGGCGGAGGTGGAGGCGTTGACAAAACCAACACATAAGGGGGAAATCATGGATAGGGTAGCTAGAAACATCAGAGTCATTGTCATGTCACAGGGCAACTGGTTCATTGCATCAGTAAAGGCATTCGCTATTCTGTCTGGATCTGCATATCCAACAGCTACAGTAGAGCGCAGGCTATCTGGCGAGCCTCACTATGAAAGCGAAGACGACAAGCAGGACGCAATAAGCTATGAGGAGCCAGAAGCTTGGAAGTGCCAAGGCGGAGCCAGGATAGTGGCTGGTCAGATTAAGAACATGGCAGCAGCAAAGATAGGAACAGATTGGAGCGTTATTGTGCTGAACTTGACCAGCGATCCGGCAGAGCGACGCAAGGCAATAGAGACGCTATCACCAATCATAGCCAGTCACTTTAACTGCCAGATGAATTATGCTGGAGCAATCTGCAATCGGTGGTATGAAGACAAGGCCATCAAGCGCAATGCTGAACTGCTGAGTAGGGAATACAGGATAAAGCACTATCACTCTATCGCTGATCTTGTATTACTTCATCACTTAGGCAGAGACGGCGAACGGGCAGATCGCAGCGATATACTAAACTGGCTAGATAGCAGGTATGAAGCGGCAAGGGATAGGCTTGAAGCGGCTTAATGCTGCGTTAATGAAGTTTGTTGTAGGTTCTGCGGAGAGGTGAATTATGCTTGGAAAGAAAGATGGCGAAACACAGAAAGAAGAAGAGGATAGGCTTGAACTGCTAGGTCGCATATCAAACCTGGAGAAGATGCTTGAGAACCCACTGCTTGATGCCAAAGAGTGTGAGGTGTGTCACGGGCTATTTAAGGTGTATGTTGTTGGTGGGTCTGAGATACGCAAAAGAGATGAAAAAATGGATATGCGTACTATGCTATGCTGGCCTAGCGGCCTCGGTCGGCCTCAAGAGGAATACATCCACAAGCCAATCTACTGCAATAGATGCGCGCCTAAGCCTAAGAAGAAAAATGGCTAGGATGGAGGCTGCATGAGTGGCTTTAAGGTAGTTGTGATAGTGGCACTTGGATATATAGCCGGAGTGCTAACAAGGATACTTTCAGCGCTCCAATGAAACGTACGCTACTTGACGCACCCGCAAAAAGGTGTATGGTTGCGCCTAATAATTACGGAAACGTGACAGATACAACAAGTTAGCTCTGCCAGTCGATAATTCATAGATGCTTAGAATGCACAGACAGGACATGGCTTAGAGCATGAGAGGGTCGCCTTAATGGTGGCCCTTTTTCATTAGTGAGGTAGATATGAGTTGCAAGAAAGGAAAGGGCAGCAAGAAGCCCGTGAAGAAATAAGATGCCAGTCGGAAGGCCAAAGTTCAAGATAGATTACAAGCAGGTTGAGCAGCTCACATCTATCCATTGCACGCAGGAAGAGATAGCAGCCGCGCTTGGATGCTCGGTTGATACGCTGCAAAGAGATGAGGAATTTTGCGGCATATATAAAGCAGGGCTTGAGAATGCTCGCAAATCTCTTAGGCGCAGACAGTGGGACGCAGCTGACGAAGGCAACATTACGATGCTTGTTTGGCTCGGTAAGCAGTACCTGAAGCAGAGCGACAAATCAGAGCAGGATGTAACATCAGGCGGCAAGCGCATTAAGAACAGCTGGACAGTTGTTCCTGTAACAACAGACAAAGATGGCGGAGATTAACCTAAGAGTAACAGACAAGATCGCTTGGCTGCTATCTAAGCCTAAGCGCATCAAGATTGCCGTTGGTGGTCGTGGTTCGTCTAAGTCTATCGGCGTTGGTGATCTGATGCTAATGTTCTGCGATAATGGTGAGCGCATCTGTTGCTCCCGTGAATTCCAGAACAGTATTGATGACTCAGTGCATGAGAGCTTGACCCAGGAAGTAGACCGGCTTGGCGTTGATGGTTTCAAGGTTGCAGGCACAGAGATAAGAAGCTCAGCAGGCGGAAGGATATTCTACAAGGGGTTGGCAAGGAACATCACATCGCTAAAGTCCCTAGCTGGAGTGCATCGACTCTGGATTGAAGAGGGTGAGTCAGTAAGTGAAAGGAGCCTGAAGGTTCTCACTCCGTCCATTCGTTCAGGTGCTGGTCACACTGACGATGATCCACCTGAGATTTGGATTACGATGAACAGGGCATCATCTGCCGATGCGATTGCTAAGAAATATCTATCAAGGGCTGATAAAGACTTGATGACCACCGGCTATTATGAAGATGACATGATGATGGCTGTTGAGGTCAACTGGCGTGATAACCCTTGGTTCCCTGTAGAGCTTGAGCAAGAGCGCAACGATGACTATGAGAATCTTTCCCGTGAAGAGTATGACCACATATGGGAAGGCCATTATAACGACAGCATTGAGAACAGCATCATCAAGCCGGAGTGGTTCGATGCCGCTATTGACGCTCACAAGCATCCAAGGCTGAAAGAAGCATTCGAGCCTAGAGGCATTATCAAGGCAGCGCATGACCCATCAGACACAGGCCGCGACTCAAAGGGCTTGGCGGTGCTTCATGGCTCCATATTCAAGCGCATTTGTGAGAAGACGGACGGCGAGATTGATGAGGGCTGCGATTGGGCTATGGAGATAGCACGCAGAGAAGGTGCTGACTGGTTCATTTGGGACGGTGATGGAATGGGTGCTGGCCTCAAAGGGCAAGTATCAGCATACCTAGCAGGAACCAGGATTGGCGCTCACATGTTCAGAGGCTCGCTATCTGGCAAGGGGCAGGACTTCGCACATGAGGTCTACATGCCATCGGGCAGGACAGACTTAGAGCCAACCACATACGCTCAGACATTCTTTAACAATCGGGCGCAGTATTATGTAGAGCTTGCAAGGCGGTTCCATAACACATGGAAGTGCATTGTGCGCAATGAGTACATCAACCCTGACGATATGATCAGCATTGCCTCTGATGGCGTGGCTAACATGCCAATACTGAGGGCTGAAGTCTGCCGAGTGCCGAAGAAGCGCAACCCTAACGGGCTGCAGCAGATCATGAGCAAAGATGATATGAAGAAGCTTGGCATTGAATCCCCGAATATGTCTGACTCGATGATGATGTGCCTGAGCAGGGTTCCAGACTACTTCTATGATGAAGAAGATGAAGATTATGAGGATGACTATGCCGATGATAACAGAAATGCGAACACAGGATATTAACCGATGAGTATTGAGAAGCTGATTGACCTCTCCCGTAACGCCAATGTTGCAGAGGATCTGACGGACGAACAGCTGGACAAGATTGGCCGCGATGTTGTACGCCTCACAGAGTCTGATGATGCATCACGCGACGCTTGGAAAAAGCGCAGTGAAGATGCCATGAAACTCGCACTCCAGGTAGTGGAAGAGAAGTCATTCCCGTGGCCTAATGCTTCAAACGTAAAATATCCAACCGTCACTGTGTCTGCGATGGCTTTCCATGCTCGCACCCTTCCGGCAATCCTATCAGGCAACAAGATTGCTAAGGCTAAGGTTACAGGCAAGGATGAGGACGGAGAGAAAGAGAAGCAGGCGCAGCGCGTTGCTGATTATCTTAACTATCAGATCCTGCATGAGATGGATGGATGGGAAGATGACATGGATAGGCTTCTGCTCGCTCTGCCTATTGAAGGTTGCGAGTTCAAGAAGACATACTTCAGCCCTGACAAGGGGACAAACGTATCAGAGTGGATTCGTCCTGCTGACTTGATTGTTCACGATAAGACCAAGTGTTTTGACGATTGCCCTAGAGCAACGCATCGATTCTGGATGCATCCTCAGTATATTGATGAGCGTCAGCGCATGGGAATCTGGACTGATGCTGAATTGAATATCAGCAAGACAGAT
>Ga0316189_10003955_pt1 | contig 14316 bp, 12 predicted proteins | sample LowCovwburrow_MG_FD_204930 | JGI IMG/M metagenome (GOLD analysis project Ga0316189, IMG submission 204930) | Coastal sediment microbial communities from Maine, United States - Lowes Cove worm burrow | ecosystem: Environmental > Aquatic > Marine > Coastal > Sediment | place: USA: Maine...
ATTTTTACATGGTTTTTGAGATAATGCAGGAGCGAGTCTTTAGCTCCAACCAACTAGTCACAAGTATGTGCCCAGCCTTAATACACCGCACAGAGGAATACATTGACTTTGTATAAACAATAAACTCCCCAAATTAAGGGTCGGCACGTGTGTTGAATCATAAATATACTTGCACTTTAGGGCTGAGAGGTAATAACCAAATATCAATTAAAGGACGGTTGCATAGTTTGCTTTCAACAACGTCGAGGAAAAAGGACCGACCTTGCCACTCAATTTTTATATATTTGGAGGATTTAAATATGGAGAACACAGAATCGATGGCCCCGCACCAGTTAATAGAAGATCAAGGTTTTATAATATTTAGAAATGTTTTTGATGACAATGACATCAGAAGCCTTAGGTCGACAATGGATGAGGCCTTTAAGAAGGAACCCTCAAAGGCACGGGTTAATCCGACAAGGCAGATAAGCAATTGCAGTTCGAATGTCCCGCAATTGAACTGGATTCTGAGCCACGATAAGTTCATACAGTGCATAAGAGATGCCTTGAACACCAATGATATTGTCTACACGTCTGTATTTGCCATTCAACGAGATATGATGGGCGGTTGGCACAAGGATGATGGGACAGGATCATCGGAATTGGGTTATTTTCTAGAGCTACCATACGGCAACAAGGAGTGCAAGGTTGTTAGGATAGCATTTTATCTGCAAAAACATGACTCTCGCTATCCTGGGATCTTGCTTAGTCCAGGATCTCACAAATATAAATCTTGGAGTGTGGACAAGTTTATTTGCCCTGAATTAAACCCTGGGGATGTAATCATTTTTGATGTCAGGCTTAATCATTCAGGGACACCCAGAAGTAAGCTATATCAGGCAATAGCAAAAATTATCCCGGCAAAATATCAAGTCTGGCTTGGGAGAATATCGTCTGTCTTTAGAATGTTAAGTGTCACATTGAGTCGCAAAAACAAACATGCTATTTTCATGGCATTTGGGGTTGATAATAGTCATACTGTCACATATTCTAAAAGCTTAATGAAAAATCAACTCAGTCAACCGCCAGGTGGTGATTGCGGTTTGCCAAGCCAGGCAAAACAAATTTTAGATAAAAAGAATATAAAGTACCTTGCTAGAAGTGAATTCATATAGAGCATGTTTTACTTGGAATGTTTGCGCAGTCGCAATATTTTCCTGGCAGTGCCTTCAGTTGAATGTGGTTGATAATTGGGTTGACCTTTTTTAGTGTTTTTCTTAAATGATTGGTTGCTCTATTTTATATGCTGAAATTTGTGTTCAAACAGAGGTTAGAGCCTAGGAAGTGCTTCAACTTGCAAGAGGTTAATGGGTAACGATATCGAGATATATTTAACATAAATCGTATCTGCCCTGCTAAACCCAAAGTTTTCCACTTCTGGTGCGACGCTACTCCGGATAAAAAAACTCGCGCGAGCCAAATATTATGCCGATATTCGTGAAGAGCCACAAAAAACCTATTGCGAAATGATGGGAGCGCACATGCTTGAAAACTTAATAAAATTTATTCGCGAGCTATACGGCACCAAGGACTTTATTCCGCTGCACGAACCTCAGTTTAATGGTAAGGAAAAACAATACTTGCTGGAAACTATTGACTCAACATTCGTCTCGAGCGTTGGTTCATTCGTGGATAAATTTGAAGAAGAAGTAGCGAGATATACGGAAGCTAAATACGCCATTGCCACCGTTAACGGTACCGCTGCCCTTCATACGGCGTTAAAGCTGGCCGGCGTCGGCCTGGGGGATGAAGTTATCACTCAGCCTCTCACCTTTATCGCAACCTGTAACGCCATTCGCTATTGTGGTGCTAGCCCTGTATTTGTAGATGTTGACTTGGAAACCATGAGCCTTTCTCCAGAGAGCCTTGAAATGTTTTTGCGTGAGCATTGTGAAGTTCGCGATGATGGAATTTGTTGGAATAATACAAGCAACCATCCCATTCGAGCATGTATTCCCATGCACACCTTTGGTTTTCCCGCAAAATTAGATGAATTGAACAATATATGCAAACACTTCAATATAACCGTGGTAGAAGATGCCGCAGAGTCACTAGGGAGCCTCTACAAGGGGAAACATACTGGCATACTTGGCAAGGTGTCGGCGCTCAGTTTTAATGGCAATAAAATCATAACCACAGGCGGCGGCGGTATGATTTTGACAAATGATGAAGAGATTGCCGTTCGAGCCAAGCATATCACCACAACAGCAAAAACATCTCACCGTTGGCTCTATGGACACGATGAAACAGGTTTCAACTATAGACTACCGAACCTTAACGCGGCTTTGGGCGTAGCACAGATTGAATCCCTACCAAAAATCATCGAAAAAAAACGTGCTCTTGCTAAAAGTTATCAGGAGTGGGGAAATGCAAATGGAGTAAAGTTTGTGCAAGAGCAGGTGGGGACAAAAGCAAACTACTGGTTGAATACTGTCATCACTGAGAACCTGGCGCAAAGGGACGCTATGCTGGAAAAAACCAACAATAGTCAAGTCATGACTCGCCCTGCATGGACTCCCATGCACCAATTGCCTATGAACCAACAATCCCAGACGGGAGAATTGAGAAACACTCAATGGTTGTTTGAGCGATTGGTGAATGTGCCGAGTAGCGTGAAATTAAATGGCTAAGAAAAGACATATCTGCGTTGTCACTGGTAGTCGTGCCGAATACGGCCTGCTCTACTGGCTGATGAAAGAGATTGATGCCGCCACGGATCTGGAGTTGCAGGTTATTGCAACAGGCATGCACCTCTCCCCTGAGTTTGGCTTAACATACAGGCAGATTGAGGAGGACGGCTTCGCTATTGACTATAAAATAGAAACTCTTCTTTCTGGAGACACGCCAGCCAGCATCAGCAAGTCCATGGGCCTTGCTATGATTGGTTTTGTTGATGTATATGACCACCTTAAACCTGATTTGATCGTCGTGCTCGGAGATCGCTTTGAAATTTTTTCCGCAGTAAGTGCCGCCATGATCGCGCGAGTTCCAGTCGCACACTTGCATGGAGGGGAGACTACCGAAGGGTCATTTGATGAAGCAATGCGACACTCCATCACAAAAATGTCGCACCTCCATTTCACCGCCACCGAAAAATACAAAGAGAGAGTGATCCAACTAGGAGAACAATCGGAACGGGTTTTTAATGTTGGTGCTATCGGCGTTGACGGCATCAAAAAACTGCAACTTTCCTCGCTTAAAGTATTTGAAAAGGCTATAGGCTTCAAATTAGGAAAGAGGAACCTTCTCGTGACCTTTCATCCGGCAACACTAGAAGTTTCGACTGCCGAAAAACAATTTGCCAGTCTACTTAAGGCATTGGAAATGCAAAAAGACACACACATTATTTTTACCAAATCAAACGCCGACATTGATGGAAGAATTATCAATAAGATGATTGATGATTATGTGGCAGAGCATCCTACGAATGCCATAGCTCATACCTCACTTGGTCAATTAAATTATCTCTCGGCAATGCAGTATGTAAATGGTGTGGTGGGAAATTCATCCAGCGGACTGATTGAAGCACCAAGCTTCAGGATAGGAACAATTAACATTGGAGATCGACAGGGTGGAAGAATAAAAGCACCTAGTGTGATTGATTGCGCTCCTGATACGAACAGCATATGTGAAGCATTACAGAAACTCTTCAGCAAATCATTTGGGGACAAGTTAAAAACTATCACCAATCCACACGGAGAGGGCAACGCGGCTGGGAAAATTCTGCGCGTGATTCAAACATACCCGCTGACTGGAGTGCTCAAAAAGAAATTCAATGACTTGGATTTAAAGAAATAAGAGCGCTGCTTGATTTGAGCGGAACGGCATCTAGAGCGAAAGAAAATTACTCCCTCAAAGTGTCAGTCTTATCGGAAACCTGCTTAATTCATCCCATTTAAAGCTGTTAAAATTGGTACCCTGTCGATGTCTCAAATGCTTAAAGAATACATTATTAGAAATACAAGATGGAAAAACTCTGTAATTTTTAATTTTGTTTATATGTTTTATCTTTTTTTAAAGCACTATATTTCCAGCGGATACCGCTTTTACAGAATTGGCAGGTTATCAACTGAAAAAACATCGGACACTCTGGTCATACTCGGCGCTGGCAACACATTAAATGAACTGACAGACGAAAACCGTGAAGAGCTAAGCAAGTATAATGTCGCAGGATTGAGCTATGCCTGTGTTTTTCCCGTTGACCAGCAATTTTATTTTTACGAAAGCCCCCCTGGGCGTGAAGCGGCTTTAATGCAGGAGCATGTTAAGAAAGTTTTCCCTGCTGTAATGGAAGGTCAGAAAAGCGGTCGATTAAAGAGCTTGATCTGGAAAAACTCTGAGTATAGAATATTCAGTGGCTTTGAGGATTTAGGCGGTTTTATCTGCCCCATGGTTTCCGCAATACTTTCCGATAATCTGACAACAATAAAGCAAGTATTAAGATATTATGGATTAATGGGGCTTAATAGGTTTTTTTTGCTTCAGAAAAGAGGTTCCGCATCAGCCTTGGTTCAGTTCGCCTTAATGATGAGGTATAAAAAGGTGATTTTTATAGGGGTCGATTTAAATTCAAAAGGGTATTTTTTTCAATATAACCATCAATACGACCGATATAACTTTTTGGACCCTTATTCCTTGGAAGTAGGCGATAGACATTCAGCGGGACATCGTAGCAACGACCCTGCATTTGGCTTGCCCATTATTGAAATACTACAAGCCATGATTGAAGAATCTGATGGAGTGGAGTTTTATGTCTCTAGTCCCAACTCCGAATTAAGCACATTTTTACCTATCTGGGGATGGCAGAAAGATACCCTAAAGGATTCTGAGATTCACTAAAGTTCTTAGCTGGCTGATGAACAACTCAGGTTTTTGATGAAGTCCTTTTTCGTTGACAGATATTTATGGAAATCTGGGAATTGTCACATCCTTAAAATATCAATATTTGTCACCTTTGGTTCCTTGGATCTGTTTGGAATTCCGTAAAGATTTCCTTTCGCTGCTTTGCGCCTAGATTATTTTCTTGGCTTCTGGAGGGTTCGCCGTGTCGAATTTGCAGAATTACCAGTGTCGTTGTTTAAATCGTGCGCCTTACACATGCATTGGATATGTGGACGGCTTTATAAAGGGAGTTTGAAATGGAAATTGTTCGTTACCCAACTGCCTTAGATATGTCCCGGTTTGCGGAAGATACGGAAAAACCAGGAACCCTTTATGGCTTGCCAAGTGAGGTTAAGTTTTGTCAAAGATGTGTCATTTCAAACCAGCGACCCAATTCCACGGTGGAGTACGAACACACCAAGGCTAGCCAAAAGAAGACCATTCATTTTGACGAAAATGGCCTATGCGATGCATGTAGTTTTACGGAACACAAAAAAAAGGGTATTAATTGGGAGGAACGTGACAAGCAGTTGCGGGAGCTATGCGACAAACACCGCAAGCACGACGGCAGCTACGACTGTATCTTGCCGGGCTCTGGCGGCAAGGACAGCTTTTATGCCTCTCATATTCTAAAAACCCGGTATGGAATGCATCCGCTGACCGTAACTTGGGCACCGCATATTTATACCGATTGGGGATGGAAAAATTTTCAATCATGGATTCATGCCGGGCACGACAATTACCTGATGACGCCCAATGGTCGCGTCCACAGATTGTTAACCCGTTTGTCCACCGAAATCTTGCTCCATCCTTTTCAGGCCTTTATGTTTGGCCAGAAGTCACTTGCACCGAAGATGGCGTCACTGTTTAATATTCCGCTAGTTTTTTACGGGGAAAATGAAGCCGAGTATGGTAACCCTATAGCTGATACTGATAGAGCTCAACGGGATTGGGCTTATTTTTCATCAAAGGATCAGTCTCGAATCTTCTTGGGAGGTGTTTCCGTCGATGACCTCAAGGAAAAGTTCGGACTAGACCAAAATGATTTACAGCCATACTTGCCAGCCGACCCCAATCAACTTGCGGAGAAAAAAGTGGAGGTTCACTATCTGGGATACTACCTCAAATGGCATCCGCAGAGTTGTTATTACTATGCGGTTGAGCATGGGGGGTTTGAGGCCTCACCCGAGCGCACGCCAGGCACATACAGCAAATACAATAGTATTGATGACCGAATAGATGATTTTCATTATTACACTACAGGCATAAAATTTGGCATCGGCCGAGCCAGTTATGATGCTGCCCAGGAAATCCGATCAGGTGATATTAACCGTGAGGAAGGAGTTGCATTAGTTAAACGCTTCGACCATGAGTTTCCCGAGCGCTTTGCCGAGGAGATTTTTCGTTACCTCAGTCTTCCTGCCAACGAATTCCCCGAAGCTAACAAGATGTTTGAACAACCCCTTATGGACCGGGAGTATTTCCGATTGCTCGCAGACACGTTTCGAAGTCCACATCTTTGGGCGCAACAAGACGGTAAATGGAAATTGCGTCACGCCGTTTGGCAAAAGGCTGCAGAGATTGCTGGTCAATAAAAAAAGGTGCCCCGTCTGTTTTTTACACATTACCACGGAGATATGTTTTCATCTCAATGAAGAATAACTTTGGCCAAATGTCTTCGGAAACCTCATGAATAAGAACACCCCACCTCCTGTGAAACAACCCGTTTATATTATCGGGGAAATTGGCGTGAACCATAACGGTGATCGCGAGTTGGCATTTCAACTAGTGGATGTTGCTTTTGCTGCTGGCGTCGATGCCGTCAAGTTTCAAACCTTTAATGCCGACCTTCTTGTTACTCAAAATGCTGAAAAAGCAAACTATCAAAAGCAGACCACAGATACCGGAGAAAGCCAGTATCAAATGATTAAAGGATTGGAATTATCCCATGATCTACACCATGAGCTGGCTTGTTACTGTAGGGAAAAGGGTGTTCAATTTCTTTCTTCTGCTTTTGATCTGGAGAGTCTGGATTTTCTAGTCAACGATCTCGGGCTGAAGACATTGAAGGTTCCTTCAGGCGAGATCACTAACGGCCCTCTATTATTAGCTCATGCTCGGTCAGGATGCGATCTTATTGTATCAACAGGCATGACAACTCTGGCTGACATTAAAGAGGCTCTTGGAGTTCTGGCTTTTGGTTTTATTGGTGGGGAAAAACCATCGAAAGTAGCTTTTTTGGAAGCTTATTCTTCACCGGCTGGTCAGAGCGCTCTGAAAAAAAAGATTACATTATTACATTGCACCACTGAATATCCTGCACCTGTACAGGATATTAATCTCAATGCTTTAACGACTATGCGGAACACCTTCGATTTGAATATTGGTTATTCAGATCATAGCGAGGGAATCGCTGTTCCAATTGCAGCCGTAGCACTAGGTGCAACTGTGATAGAAAAGCATATCACATTAGATAAAACCCTTCCTGGGCCAGACCACATAGCTTCCATGGAACCCAGAGAACTAATAACGATGGTTAATGCTCTTCGCCAAGTTGAGCAAGCCTTGGGGGATGGTATAAAAAGATTAATGCCTTCAGAAATCAGCAATCGGGATATTGCCCGAAAAAGTCTTGTTGCAGCCAAAAACATAGCTCAAGGTGAAATGTTTTCTCCTCAAAATTTAACGACCAAGCGTCCGGGTACGGGTATGAGTCCCATGGAGTATTGGGATCTAATAGGAAAAACCAGCAAACAGCCTTACAAGTCAGAGGATATCATTAGCTAAATATGTCAAGCTCTAAACCAGTTATACTTATGAGCGCAGGAGGCCATGCAAAAGTACTGGCTGAAGCCTTAAAACTGTCGGGCCGAAGTATTATTGGAATAGTTGACCCAAATGAATCTCCTGGCTCGTTCTGGTCTGGAATTAAAGTGCTAGGAAATGATGATGCAATATTTTCTTACCTGCCTGAAGAGGTGGACTTGGCTAATGGAATCGGGTCATTGCCCGGTCATAATTTGCGCTGGCAAGTCGCCGCTCGAATGCGAAAAAAAGGCTACAATTTTGCTACGATCTTGCACCCCTCAGCTATCACCGCAAAAGATGTTGACCTGAGTGAAGGCGTACAAATAATGGCGGGTGCGATTATTCAGCCAGGGACACAACTGGGAGTCGATAGTATCGTTAATACAGGTGGATGTGTTGATCATGATTGCGTTATAGATAGAAATTGTCATATTGCTCCCGGCGTTACAATAAGCGGAGGGGTCAGTATTGGTGCGAATACCCATGTTGGTACAGGGGCTGTTATTGTGCAGGGTATTTCAATCGGTTCGGACAGCGTGATTGCTGCTGGATCAATCATTCACGAAAATGTTGAAAGTAATACAACAATCATTCAGCCAAGAGCAAACAAAGTGAGTGGAAATTAAATATGTTTGATTGGAAGGCCACACTACTTAGACCGCATAATACCCTGAAAGAGGCCATCGAGGTTCTGAATAGAGCGTCCTTGCAGATTGTTATGGTTATAGATGAGCATAATAAACTGCAGGGAACTATCACAGATGGCGATATCCGGCGTGCTTTGATGAAGCATCATGGAATGGAGACTCACCTAAGGGATATCATGTTCAAGGAATCGACTACCGCCTTGATCAATGAGAACCAAGAAGTTATTTTAAAAATGATGAAAGAAAGATGTCTGCTACAAGTGCCGTTGCTAAATTCAGAAGGTTGTGTCGTCGGTCTTGAGACGCTACACAATCTGGTGGATAAGCAAAGGCACGACAATGCAGTTCTTCTTATGGCGGGTGGCAGGGGCAAGCGTTTACTCCCGCTGACTAAAGACACACCAAAGCCATTGCTTAAAGTGGGGGGGAAACCTATCCTTGAAACAATCCTGAGCCAGTTTGTCGATGCCGGCTTTCATAAATTTTTCTTAGCAACACACTATAAAGCTGAAATGCTCAAGGAGCATTTTGGGGATGGATCAAAGTGGGGCGTCGAGATTAACTATTTATTTGAGGAAGAGCCACTCGGCACGGCGGGCGCCTTGGGTTTGCTTCCTGAAGGGTTACCTGATGCCCCGATCATCTTTATGAATGCTGATTTGCTGACCAAGGTCAATTTTGAGCATTTGCTAAATTTTCATCTGCAACAGGGGGGGATGGCCACAATGTGTGTATGCAAATACGATTTCCAGGTTCCCTATGGAGTGATTGAATCTGAGGATCTCAGAGTTAAGAATATTGTCGAGAAACCTGTTCAAAGTTTTTTCGTCAATGCAGGAATTTATGCGTTGGATCCAGATATTGTCAACCATATTAATGGAAACGAGCATACAGATATGCCCTGCCTTTTGGAAAGCCTTATCGGCAAGGACAAACAAGTTAATATGTTTCCCATGCATGAGTATTGGCTAGACATTGGAAAGCTGGAACAGTTTGAGCGCGCACAGCTTGACATTAAGAATATGACCCTATGATTGGTGACCAAAAACTCCTTGCTTTAATCACCGCGCGAAGTGGAAGCAAACGCCTGCCAAGAAAAAATATTCTCGACCTGGCTGGAAAACCTCTCATTGCATGGTCGATTGAGGCTGGGTTGCAGTCTAAGTATGTTGATCGTGTCATCGTATCTACAGATGACGAAGAAATTGCTCGGACCTGCAGGGAATATGGGGCCGATGTTCCTTTTATGCGCCCTTTAGAATTAGCTCACGACTCAACACCTTCTATAGCTGTGGTAACTCATGCTCTTAGATCTTTGGAAGATACTGGTGAAACATATAAATATCTCTTGCTTCTTCAACCTACTTCTCCACTAAGAAATTCTGGACATATTGACGAGGCGGTAGAGTTCTTACTCGAGAAAAAAGCTGACTCTGTTGTTGGTGTTACTGAGGTGGAGCACCCTATTGAGTTGACCAACATAATTCCTGAGAATTGTTCTATGGATGATTTTTTGTCAAGTGCGGTTGAGGGAAAACGCAGCCAAGACTTTCCCCTAAGATATAGAATCAACGGTGCGATCTACCTGACAAAGGCAAAAAGAACCCTCGATGAAAATTCTCTGCTTTTCCGTAGCAATACTTTTGCCTTCAAGATGAAGAGAAATGCTTCAGTGGATATAGACACTATAGAAGATATGAATTATGCGAAGTATTTGGCTGAGCAGGATCCCCATCAAGGCCAACCCAATTAGGGGTGAGAACGGCGGAGTAAAAGTGTACCACTCACGTTAAGCTTTCTATCCTGTATGTAACCCATATTCAGGAGGAGGCGGAAGGATGTATCCCGTGAGCACTTATAGAAGAGTCAGGATTGATTACGAGCGCAAGGAGGCCCACGGTGAGATTGAGACACCGCAACCGGGCTTTCTTCTCGGCAAAGATACGCAGCTTCCCCCATCACCTCAGAACTGATTATCCGACGAATATGTTATTCAATTCTTACGAGTTCATTTTTCTCTTCCTTCCGCTAACCCTTCTCGGCTTTCATTGGATTGGCAAGCAGGGACATCACAGAAGCGCCATCGCATGGTTGGTGAGTGCATCACTGTTTTTCTATGGCTGGTGGAATCCCGCTTACCTTTTTCTAATTCTATTTTCAATCTTGTTCAATTACGGGATGGGAGCATTGATTAAAGGTGCAACAAATAGTTCGCAGATGAAAACTTTGTTGATCCTTGGCATAACTATCAACATTGGATTGCTTGGCTACTACAAATATGCCAACTTCTTTATTGAAAGTCTCAACGCAATTGCAAGCACTGAACTAGTTCTGAACAAGATCATTCTTCCACTAGCCATTTCCTTCTTTACTTTCCAGCAGATCACATATCTAGTAGACGTGTATCGGGGGGGGGCTATTGAACACAGCTTTCTTCATTATTGCCTGTTCGTCACTTTTTTCCCACAGTTGATTGCTGGCCCCATCGTCCACCACAAAGAAATGTTGCCACAGTTTGTGAGGAATTCCGTCTACCGCTTACGTGCAAAACACCTTGCGGTTGGTTTTTCCATCTTCGCAATCGGCCTGTTCAAGAAGGTAGGACTCGCAGATCGCGTTGGCATTACCGCCACAAATGTGTTTGAGGCTGCCGAATCTGGTTTGACATTGACCCTCTTCGAGGCTTGGGCTGGAGCATTGGCCTACAGCCTCCAGCTCTATTTTGATTTTTCAGGCTATTCGGATATGGCCATTGGGCTGGCAAGAATGTTCAGTATTCGCCTTCCACTCAACTTCAATTCCCCGTACAAAGCCACCTCTATCATCTCTTTCTGGCGACGATGGCACATCACCCTCTCTCGCTTCCTACGCGATTATCTCTATACCCCGCTCGGTGGCAACCACAAAGGTGAACCTCGTCGCATGCTCAATCTAATGATAACGATGCTACTCGGCGGTCTTTGGCATGGGGCAGCATGGACATTTGTGATATGGGGTGGACTGCATGGCATTTTTTTAACAATCAACCATGGTTGGCATAAAATCAAAAGAAAAGTATTTAACACACAAAGAAAACCTTCTCAGGCTGGGAGGTTGATGGGTTGGACAATCACCATGATTGTTGTAGTGATCGCCTGGGTACCCTTTCGCGCTGCCAGTATTGAAGGCGCGAGGAATTTACTGGCAAGCATGATGGGAGCTAATGGCCTGGCATTATCAGGTAGACTGACCGGAAAATTAGGCGGAGCAGAGCTCTGGCTCATTGAGCATGGAGTTGTTTTTTCCGGGATGTTTCAAAATAATGTTGTTGGTGGCAGCATCAAAGGTGGCTACCTCATAGAAATTCTATGGATAATTTTCTTACTACTAGCCGTAACCCTCCTTCCAAATACCCAACAACTCTTGCGCCGCTATCGGCCTGCCTTTGAAACATATAAAAATGAAATTCCACGTTTGCGCCTCCGCTGGTTAGAATGGCGACCTACAATACCATGGGCTCTCTTTATAACAGGAATCTATATCTTTTCTGTGCTAAGCTTAGCTCAAGTCAGTGAATTCCTCTACTTTCAGTTCTAGAAATTGATGAGCCCCTCTTCCAGCATCCGACATAAAATATCCCATCCATCATTTTCTAAATATCTAAAGCTAGTTGCATGCTCCTGCTTTCTCTGCTTAATAGCGGTCGCAACAATCAACTACACTGTCGACCCAGTCAACATTTACCCGTCGTTGCCAACTGCCGACAGTCACAACAAGCCCTTAATCGGCGAGGTGGTCAAACAACTTATCCAATCTGATTTTGGCATATTCTATCTAAATGACACTTGGAGTATACGTGAAATTAAGCGTGAACTTGCGCTGCACCCCACCTCCGCCCAATGCGCTGTCATTGGTAGTAGCCATGTTATGGGGATCAGTTCCTACACAAAGGAAAGCTCTCTTACCGACAACTGTTCATCTTTAATTAACCTTGGGGTAGATGGCGCTTCACTCGAGGACTACCTTGCGTTTTCAGAACTCATTCTGCAAAACAAAAAACCACCAAAAACTATTGTCTTTGGCATAGACCCTTGGAGCCTTAATTTCAATAAGGATCAAAGATGGAGACAGAATGAGCTAGACACCATCAATATGAAGACCAGACTTACCAACGCCAACGAGTCATTACATGTTAGTTTTGGTAGTTCCTTGGAAACTGGTGATAGCCTAGCGAAACTGCTTCACCTCATTAACCGCGAATATTTTCTAAGGTCTATTGAATACATGTTGCGAGGAAAAAGAAATTGGATCACTCAGCTTGCTCCAGAGTTTGATCAAAAGACGGGACTTGACAGTTCCGTGTTACTACCTGATGGTAGCTATATTTATCCTACTCAGGCCACACAAAAGGGAAGCCCCCACAAAATCAGCGGAGTTCACAGTTACAAGATTACTAACGGGCAATGGTTTAATAGCAACGCCATCGAAACCTTCACTCTCCTAGTTAAGCACTTACAGAAACATGATTTTAAAATGGTTTTCGTCTTAACCCCTTACCATCCAGCGGTATGGGGCATTCCAAAACAACCTATAGTGACAGCTATGAAAATTATTGAAACTAAAATTCATGAAATCGCTATGACAACAGAAGTTCTGGTGATAGGTTCATACCAGCCAGAAAATATTGGTTGCACAACAAGTGAATTCAGGGATGCATCGCATGCAGATATATCCTGCCTCAATAAATTGGAGCGTTTATCATTTCCATATCACCTTAAAGTGTCGTGAGGCATTGTTCAATTTCAAATAACAATGAGGCCTTGCCTTCCTTACGTGGCCCTTGACATAGAGACCTTTGCGTAAGGAAGCATTTTTGTGATTTTAGTTGAATAGCGTTGAAACGCAGAACGTAGCACTATTTTCTGAGTAAATTTCTTTGATCTCTGCGGTTTTTATTGCTGTTCGCTTTGCCGTTTCTCCACATTTCCCAGAGGCTTTTCCCTCTGAAGACGGGATTCCTACGTTCTCGCTAAAACAAGGCATCGTTTTATATTCATGGCCATGCAGGCCAAGGTGATTTGAACTGCCGTTCGGGTTAATCCAATATAGCGTGTCCTGCGTAACCGGTAATGGTTCTTGAGAATACCGAAAACATGTTCCACAGGTGCGCGTAGTTTAGTCATCCGCTTGTTGAAGGCAGTTTGGGATCGGCTCAAAGGGTAGCGGGGATGCGGTCGGTACATGATCCCAGCAAAAATGCCGAGCTCTTTAAGTTCCTTACGTCTGGCTCGTTTGTCATACGCCTTGTCTGCATACACGGCTTGCTCATCTCCCATCACCAAGGCATCGGCAACCACCGTGTCATTGATATTTGCCGTTGTGGTGATAACTCGGCGTGTCAACCCAGACTTCCGATCTACCGCCATGTGCATCTTGTAACCGCAAGCATTATCCTTATGCTGACGACCGTATACACCGGCTTCAGAATCCACCGTCTTTTTCTTGCTCGAAGACCGGACAAACGAAGCATCCATCATCGTGCCCTGCTTGATTATGAATCCCTGCGATTCAAACTGAGTATTTAACGAGGATAACAATCTTTCATAACGATCCCCCAGTTGAGAACGAAATCGGCTAATCGTTGAGTGATCGGGAACCGGGTCCGACAAACTCAAGCCCACAAAACGGCGGAAGCTGATCCGGTCCGATAGTGCTTCTTCCATACCGGGGTCAGAAAGGTTGTACCATTGCTGTAGTAAAAGGGTCTTAAACAACAGAACCAGCGGATAAGAAGGGCGACCTGTTTGGGAACCGTAAATCCCCGACAACTCCTCTTCCAGAAGGCTGAAGTCCAAAACTTTATCCACTTCTGAAAGAAAATTCGTTGCGCCATTCACCAAGTCATCCGCGAAACTCAACTGACCCAATTTCTTCTGCATCTCAGTTCCTCCAGAAATCGTTA
>Ga0316189_10003956_pt1 | contig 14315 bp, 12 predicted proteins | sample LowCovwburrow_MG_FD_204930 | JGI IMG/M metagenome (GOLD analysis project Ga0316189, IMG submission 204930) | Coastal sediment microbial communities from Maine, United States - Lowes Cove worm burrow | ecosystem: Environmental > Aquatic > Marine > Coastal > Sediment | place: USA: Maine...
TTCATGGAGGTTGACATTTCGCAAACCTCATTAATGGAACGAAAAAATGCTTTTAAATATGTTATTTTATGCTCATCCATCATTGTTGGATTTATTGGGTTTTTGGTTTTTTATTTTTTAAAACCGTTGCAAGCTGATGATGCCTTGGACAAAAAATATTCTAAAATATTCACGACAGATAACTTCAAACAGATAATGAAAATACCCTCTGTTTGGTTGTTAATGATAACTATTTTGTGTGCCTATGTTGGCTATAAAATGACTAATGTCTTTACTTTGTTTGCAGAAGACGTTATGGGTTATGATGCGATTAAAGCAGCTAAAGTGGGAACGTCGTTATTATACATGCGACCCGTTATTGGTGTTGTAATTGGCTTATTGGCAGATAGAACAAGAGCTTCATTATGGATTATAATTGGATTCTTTTTAACTTTTGTTACGAGTTTAGTTTTTGCTTCAGGAATACTTAGTGACCAAACCACCTTACTCTTTGCTCTCTCAATTGGTTTAATAGCATTAGGCGTATATTCGGTAAGGGTTTTATATTTTGCAGCAATGGAAGAAGGTAATATTCCATTAGCCCTAACCGGTACAGCAGTTGGGCTAATTTCTATTGTTGGTTACACACCAGATATTTTTGCTGGTCCCATGATTGGTGTTCTATTGGACAACTCTCCCGGTGAGCTTGGTCATCAACATGTTTTTACGGTCTTGTCAGTTTTTACTTTCGTTGGGTTAATAACCTCAATAGTTTTTTATAAGATTTCTAAGGGAAGACCAATTACTTCATAAGAAAAGTCCAGTTTTAAATATATATATATTAGTTCTTCAATAATTCCAATATTTTTTTTCGCTGAATTTTTCCCGATGCTGTTTCAATAAAACGTTCAATATTATATATCTGTTTGGGCGTTTCGTAGGTGTCCAAATCTTTAAAAATTGAATTTTCAAGAGTATTTGTATCACCTTCTACAACCATAATAAGTTCCTGCCCAAGATTAATATCATCTTGTCCTGCAATAAAAAAACGATTGTTCATTTGGTTTCTAAGCTTAGCTTCAATCTGCTCAGGAAATAGTTTTACACCGCCAGAATTAATAACGTTATCAATTCGTCCTAATATTTTAAACTCAGATTCAGACTCAATTTCTACCACATCATTAGTAACAATTCCTTCTGTACTAAGTCGCGGTGCATTTATCATTAGACAATCTCGGTCGTCTTTGGATATAGAAACTCCGGGAAGGGTATTATAGTTTAAGCCTTTAGAATTATTATGATTTAAGGGTTTAGTAGCTATATGCGTAATTGTTTCAGTCATTCCGTAAGTCGCATATACCTTGCATGTAGTATCCTGAAGTTTTTTCTGCAGTGCCTCAGAAACTGAAGCTCCTCCAATAATTAATGTTTCAATCGAATTTAATTTCTCAATTGAATTTTGCAACTGCAAAGGCACCATTGCACAAAAATTATAGGTTTTATTAGTGTACATTAAAGGGTTTGAGGAAGGTTCTACCAGATCTAATTCCAATCCTAAAATTATTGCTCTTATTAACATCATTTTTCCGGCAATATACTCTGTAGGCAAACAATGCAGTGCTGAATTACCAGGTTCTAAGTCAAAATAATCCCCTGTTGCAATTGCAGACTCTACCATAGCTTGTTTTAATAACTTAATCTGTTTTGGTTCTCCAGTTGACCCAGACGTGTTAACAAACACATAATCGTTATCATCAAACCAGTCCAATAAAAAATTTCCTACTTGTTTTTGATAGGGCTCCCCTTCTTTAACAAAGCTATAGGCAACTTCTTTTAAGCTATTATGATCGAAATGATAATTATTAAATTTAAACCGATTATGTACTTTAGTAAAACTTGGAATCATTTTTGTTATGATATTGAATAAATAAAATTATAGTATTTTTAACAAACCAAAAATACAAATTTACGTTTAAAAAAATATATTTGACATTGATTCAAAATACATGAAAAAAATTTTAACAATCCTACTGTGTTTGCCTTTGCTCATGTTTTCTCAAAACTTTTCGAAAGAAGATTATATCTATCTGAAAAGACATGAGCATATAAAAATAGATTTGGCGAATAGAAAATTTGATATCGCTAAAACCATATCCGAACAAGCTGAATATTTAACAGCCAAAAAACTTTATTTTGCCAATGAATCAATTGGTTTTGATAGTTTTACATCAATAGAAGATATCGATGCTTATACTATTCTTCCAAATTCAAACGAAAAAGTAGAAGTCGACTACATAGAAACAAAAAGAGAATTTGATAATGGCATTTTTTATAGTGACCAGGAAACCAAAACCTTTACGTTTCCCGCAGTTACAAAAGGTGCCGTTACCAATTTAAGTTATAAAGAAATATTAAAGGACCCTCGTTTTTTAGGTATTTTCCGTTTTGGAACTTTTGTACCTACAAAGAGCGCCAAACTTACTATCGAGTTTCCAAAAAGCGTGACTATTGGTTATATCGATTTTAACACTAAAAATGTTCCCATAAGTTTTAATAAAGAAGAGTCTAGAAAAACTAACATTTATACGTGGTCTGTTAATGATGTAGATGGTTTCCAGGCAGAAGATAAGAGTGAGTCTGCGCTATATTATTTACCACACATTATTGTATATATTAAAAGTTACGAGTATAATGGTAAAAACTATAATGTCCTTAACGATGTTGGTGATCTGTATAAATGGTATACATCTTTGGTTGAACAAATTAATGGTGAATCTTTATCCAATGTATATGCTATAGCAGATGATATTACAAAAAAACTGATTACACAAAAAGAAAAGGCAGAAGCTATTTTTAATTGGGTGCAGGACAATATAACCTATGTTGCATTTGAAGATGGACTTGGCGGCTTTATTCCAAGGGGAGCGGCCAGTGTTTGCGATAAACGTTATGGAGATTGTAAAGATATGGCCAATCTGCTATTTGAAATGCTTAGCCACGTTGGGATAGAATCCTATAGAACGTGGATTGGAACCCGTGATAGGCCTTACTCCTATTTTGAAGTGCCAACACCTATGGTAGATAATCATATGATTAATACAGTTGTTATTGATAACGACACTATTTTTTTGGATGCAACTGATAGTTATGTGCCTTTTGGTATGCCAAGCGCGTTTACACAAACTAAAGAAGCACTTTTGGGATTGAATAAGGACTCATATAAAGTTATCATTGTCCCAACTCAAGATTTGAATACTAACACCTTAAAAGTTGAAAGTAAATTTTCTCTGAAAGATGGTACGCTTAAAGCACTTGAACAACGCAAATTTACGGGATACGAAAAGGTTGATTTTATTTCGGATTATACCTATAAAAAAGACGATAAAACTGAAGAAGAGTTTTTAAATACAACTTTAGAACTTGGCAATAACAAAACCAAATATAACAATATCTCTAAGGAAAATTTCAACAACAAGAATACACCTTTAATTGTCAATTATGAGCTTACAATAGATAATTACGCCAAATCCGTTGCTAACAAAACGTATATCAATTTAAATATAGACCGCATATTATCAAAAAGTAAAATAGATATTGAAGATCGAAAATACAGCAAGAAAATAGATCACAAGTTTAAGAAAGAGTACATTACTAAGTTTATTGTACCTGAAGGGTTTAAAGTGAATTATGTTCCAAAAACATTGCAGTTTGACCATCCCGAATACGGTTATGAGATAAGCTATACCCAAAACAAAAATGAAATAATCCAGCATAAAACAGTTTATGTGAATACACTTAGTGTTCAGAATGATGATTTTGAAGCATGGAATGGTTTTATCAAAAGCTTAACCAAGGCCTATAAGAAAAGTATAATAATAGAAAAAGACCTATGATAAAGAAAATTGTTTTAATTGTATTAATTGCATCTTCTAATTGTTACGCACAATACCATAAAACTTACAATTGGCAAACCAATCCCATTTTACATCAGCTTACAACAACTGAATTAAACGAACCTTCGGTTGGAATTTTAAAGAAGCATGTTGTAGAATATTTCCATGGCTCACTATCACAAAATCTTTACAGCTATGAGACAGAACATACCATTGTAAGGGTAAATAATGACAAAGGTATTGGCCGCCATAATACGGTATATGTCCCAATGTATGGGGTAAAGCAAGTTATTGATATTAAGGCAAGAACAATAAATCAAAAAGGAGAGGTTCAATTGCTTAATAAGGACAATATCAAGGAGGTCAAAAATGTACAAGAATATGGTGATTTTAAGATTTTCGCTATTGAAGGTGTTGAAAAAAATTCTGAAATAGAAGTCTTATATACGGTAGAAAAGGATTACGATATGCATGGTTTAGAAACGTTACAAAGTGATTACCCAATAAAAAAAGCAGAGTTTCTATTTATTACAGGAGATTTAAAATCTAATGCAAAAGCTTATAGAACCGAAAATACATTTGAAAGTACAACAGTAAATGAAAGAGAAGCGCAAATACTAATATTGCATGATATTCCTGCAATGGTTAAAGAGGAATACTCTACTCCAGATGCCAATAAAATTGCCGTGGCATATCAATGTTTCCCGAGAGACCAAAACCTAAATCAAGACATGTTTTGGAACAATGTAGTAAACAATATAGGGGGTAAATTCTTTCCTGAAGAAATATCTAATCAAGTTACTGAGGACATTAAGAATTTCACAAAAGGGCAGACTGATTTAACGGTTTTTAAAATTGCGTCTATCGTAGAGAATTTTGTGAAGACCAATTTCAACGTTGTTAAGAATAACAATGCAGAATTAAGTGATTTGGATTATATTTTAAAGAACCGTTCTGCCAGTGAATTTGGTATTATTAAAGTGTATGCGCAATATCTACAAGCCCTAAATATAGAATATGAGTTTGTGATCACAGCCGATCGCTATGAGTATAAGTTTGATCCGGAATTCTATTCACCTAATATGTTACGTGAATTTATTATCTATCTCCCACAAGAAAAAAAATACATAAGCCCAAGTCGAATAGATTATAGGGTTGGTGAGGCACCGGCAAATTTTCTAGGAAATTATGGGCTATATATTACGAATACACTAGAATATTACTTCAGTAAGATTGTACAATCTGATGATGATTATAGTAGTATTAAAAGAAATACTAATATAAAATTTGACGAAGATTTTGAAAGCGCCTCTTTAGAGCAGTACCAAGAGTATTACGGGCATTGGGGCGTGACCAATAGAGCTGTGTTAAATTTGTCGAATGACCAAGCTCTTAAAGATTTTGAAGATTACCTAACAGGATCTGGAATAGAAGACAAAGTTGTAGTGAACTATGAAACAGAAAATACGGATATTAACCCAATAGAGTACAATCTTCCGTTTATTATAAAGTCTACAATTACTTCAGAATCAATTTTGGAAGAAGCTGGTGACAGCTATATTTTCCAAATAGGAAAGGTTATTGGAACTCAAAGTGAATTATATCAGGAAACAAAACGAGTTAATCCAATTGAAATGCAATTCCCAAATCAATATGACTATACCATTACGGTAAATATCCCAGACGGATACACGGTAGATGGATTGGATGCATTAAAAATTGATAAAAGCTACACTGCCGTTACAGGTGAAAAAGCCTGCAAATTTGAATCTAATTACACTTTGGACAATGACAAATTAACTGTTACTATACAGGAATTTTACAAATCCAACGAATACGATTTGAATAGATATGATGAATTTAGAGCAGTGATTAATGCCGCTTCCGACTTTAATAAAGCATCAATTCTAATAAAAGCAATAGAATAATAATAAAAAAAGGCATCTCTACAGACATGCTTTTTTTATTATTCCAATATTTTATAATCGTCTTCTAAAGGTTCTACAACAGTCCCTGTAAGTTTCTCCTTCCAATTTTTCCACTTGTATTTTTTAGAAAGTATAAGCAAGATTATAGGATATACCACAAAAACAGGTAATACTATTTCCGCAATCGAACCAGAGGTTTCTTCTCCAGTATATCTAAATATAGCATCTGTTTGTAGTGCCGACCAATCTGATGTTATCAACAAAGCTGCCAATAAATTATTTCCTAAATGAAATCCTAATGCAAGTTCCAAACCTTCATCCATTAGCGTCATAATTCCCAATAATAGTCCTGTTCCAATATAAAATATCATGACAATCAAACCCATTTCCGTTACTTCGGGATTTGCCCCATGCAATACACCAAAAAGGATAGAGGTAATAATCAAAGGCATCCATCTATTTTTTGAAAATGCACCAATATGCTGCATTAAATAACCTCTAAAAAAATATTCTTCCAAACCTATTTGAAGAGGAAACAATAAAATACTGATAACAAATAAAATGATAAAATTTATTGGATTAAATTGGACTACAATATTTGAAGAATCGGCTGCATATCCAATAGCAAAAGTTACCAAAGTAAATATGCATATTACTGAAAACGAAAACGCAACTCTTCCCCAATCCATTCTTGCTCTCGATGTAGATAAGGATAAAATACTTCTTTGGTGCAAATGCTTAACAAGTAAAAATAATAGCCCTAATAGAAAGGCAAATGGGAGTAAATTCACCGCCAACCAAAAGTTTTTACTTGGGATCAACTCCATCAAACTATTCTGTAGCCCAATAAAATCAATATTTTCTCCTGTATATAGTAAATATACAAAGTAGATAAGGTTTGCAATAAAAATTCCAGATATTAAAAATGCGGTTAACAAAAACATCCAAACCTTGTTATCCCCTTTATAAACTTGTTGTATAAAATTCATTCGCTAACTAAATTAAAATTCCACGTTCCATTTTTTTCGTACCACAATGTACCATTTTCAACTTGTAAAGGCGATAAAAAGTTGTTGGTAAATAAACTGCCCGTACCTAAACCTTGTGGCATAAAATTACCCAAAGTATAGGTCCATTGTGCAATGGCATTTAAACCTACATTACTTTCTAGCGCACTGGTAATCCACCATTTAATATTACAATCTTCAGCCTGATTGATCCAATCTGTTGTACCTGCAATACCTCCAACCAAACTTGGTTTTAATATTATATACTTTGGATTTACAGTTTGAAGCAATTCCCTCTTTTTTGTTACACCGAATATGCCTAATAATTCTTCATCTAAAGCAATGTCCAATGGTGAAAATTCACAAAGGCGTGCCATTTGTTCAACTTGATTTGGCGCAATAGGTTGCTCAATTGAATGCAATTCCAGCTCCGACAATATTTTAAGTTTTTCTAAGGCTTCTCCATGAATAAAGGCACCATTGGCATCAACCCTAATTTCAATATCAGTACTGGAATACTCTTTTCTTATGGATTTCAATACTTCTATTTCAGTTTTAAAGTCGATGGCTCCAATCTTCATTTTAATACATTTAAACCCTTGATTTAATTTATCTTTAATCTGCTCATTCATAAATTGTTTATCCCCCATCCACACCAAACCATTGATTGGTATTGATGCCTTTCCATTAGTAAATCTTGAAGGAAATAAAGTGAATTTATCTTTAGAAGCAAAGGACAAAAATGCCATTTCCAAACCAAACTGAATCGATGGAAACCCTATTAATTCTATAATAAGTTTATCAAGGCCGAGTTGTATGTTTTCACAAGTCCATTTTAGCATGTTCACGTAATCTGGACGATCATCAATACTTAAACCTTTTAGAATTCCGCATTCACCAATACCAATTTTACTTCCATCTTCAACAATTAGAAACCATGTTTCCTTTTCTGTCAACACACCTCTTGAGGTACCACTTGGTCTTTTAAAGTGTAATATGTACTTATGGTAATTAGCCGTCATTTAAAGTTCAATAGACTCCCCAATTTGTAAAAGCATTAGGTCTTTATCCTTTTCAAAAAACTTTCGTTTTGCAGTTTCATGATTTATCTCAATATATCCAAAGGTATCAAAGTGATATCCCAATATTTTATCGCAATCAACAAAGCTGGCAGCTAATATAGCATCTTCAATTCCCATCGTAAAATTGTCACCAATTGGTAAAATGGCCAAATCGAGTTTGGTTTGTAACGGTATAAGTTTCATATCATAAGTTAATGCCGTGTCTCCAGCTATATAGATGTTTTTATGCTCACCTTCTATCACAAACCCGCCGGGCTGACCTCCATAACTTCCATCCGGAAACGAGGAGGTATGAATTGCATTGACATATTTAACTTTACCAAATTCAAATTCCCAAGTACCACCGTGATTCATTGGATGACCTTGTAAATCCATTTTTTCAAAATGGGAAACAATCTCAAAATTCGATATAATAAGCGCTCCAGTTCGTTTTGCAATTGATTCTACATCCAATACGTGATCCTGGTGAGCATGCGTTATTAAAATAAAATCTGCATTTAGGGTATCTACATCAATACGTGAAGCTTTGGGGTTTCCAGAAATAAAAGGGTCCACAAGTAAAATAGTATCTTCTATTTCAATTTGAAGGCTTGCGTGACCGAGAAATGTAATCTTCATTATTTGACAAATTTAAGAGCACTTAAAATACAAAAAAACTAATTACAGAACAGGAATAACATATCCTAATCCCAACAATATAGCAAGACCAAAAGTAGACAATGCCAACACCTTTAATTGTTTGTCCAATAACTTAACATCCTTTGCTTTTAATACTGCTAAAAGATGCATTATCAATGGAATATACATTGCAATAAACATGAAATTAAAAGGTGACCTATAGTATAAAACGCCAAAACCTAATGTACAAAGAATTGCTCCTATTATTAATGCACAATGGTACTTTTTTGCACGTTTAATCCCCAACTTTAAGGCCAAGGTAATTTTATCGGAAGTTTTATCTGATTCTATATCTCTCATATTATTTAGGTTCAATACTCCTGCACTTAAGAATCCTATTGCACAGGCAGGCAGTAAAATAAAATCATCTAAATTTCTCGTAAACAAAAAATATGTCCCCATGACACTTAACAGTCCAAAAAATATAAAAACCATAAGGTCTCCAAGTGCTCTATAACCATAAGCCGATTCACCAACCGTATATTTAATAGCTGCATAAATGGATAACCCCGTGAGCACAAAGAAAATTAATGAATACCAAAAGTAATTTCTACCAAACGATACTAAAATCAACAAAAACACGATTAATATAACAATCAATATATTAATTTTTATGGCCTCAAACATTTGTTCGGGTGTAATTTTACCACTTTGAACAGCCCTTTCGGGTCCAATTCTTTGGTCATTGTCTGTTCCCTTTACACCATCTCCATAATCATTGGCCAAATTGGAAAGAATTTGCAAACTAACCGTAGCCAAAATAGCAAATACAAATATTAGAATATTAAAAAAGCCATTATAGTAAGCTAAACAGGTGCCTACAATTATCCCAGAAACTGAGAGTGGTAAGGTTCTTAATCTAAAAGCAGAAATCCAAAGTTTAAATTTGTCCATTGGTAATATAATAATATCAATTCCCTATGGAATCCATTCTTTTTTAAAATTTGGTTTGCGCTTTTCAAGAAATGCGTCGCGGCCTTCTTTAGCCTCATCGGTCATATAGGCTAATCGTGTGGCCTCTCCAGCAAATACCTGCTGACCAACCATACCATCATCAGTTAAATTCATGGCAAACTTTAACATTTTTATGGATGTTGGAGACTTAGTTAAAATCTCTTGCGCCCATTGATAAGCAGTTTTTTCTAATTTTTCGTGAGGAATAACAGCATTAACCATTCCCATTTCATAAGCTTCTTGTGCAGAATAATTTCTTCCCAAGAAAAAGATTTCACGTGCTCTTTTTTGTCCAACCATTTTTGCCAAGTAAGCTGAGCCATATCCCCCATCAAAACTTGTTACATCTGCATCCGTTTGTTTAAAAATGGCATGCTCTTTACTTGCTAAAGTTAAATCACAAACAACATGCAAACTATGCCCACCTCCTACTGCCCACCCTGGGACAACAGCTATTACCGCTTTGGGCATAAACCTAATTAAACGTTGTACTTCAAGGATGTTTAAACGATGATACCCATCTTCTCCAACGTACCCTTGATGTCCTCTTGATTTTTGATCACCTCCGCTACAAAAAGAATATACGCCATCTTTCGATGACGGTCCCTCTGCACTTAACAATACAACACCAATAGATGTATCTTCTTGAGCATCATAAAAAGCATCATAAAGTTCTTTGGTGGTTTTAGGACGAAATGCATTTCTAACATTTGGTCTATTAAACGCTATTCTTGCTACACCATCACACTTCTTATAGGTTATGTCTTCATATTTATTAACAGATGTCCAATTAATTTCATTCATATAGAAAATTATTGAGAGTAAAAATACATATTCTAAGTAATTATTTCTTGTTTTTTCTTTATTTAATGTAACTTTAAAATTACATTTTTAAATCCCTTATATGACTATCAAAAATTCATCTTTGGCTAGCCAAGCAAAGTATATCTATAATTTAAAATTTGGTGATTTATTTTTTTATGATGATTTTCTTATTACAGAAATTTATGAGGGAATGACCATTGGTAGTAACGAGTTTAATTATATATTTATCCTATGTCTTGAAGTTTATGGTCCGGACAAACCATATGGCATAGTTAGCCACAGATTATTTTCTTATTCTGTTAATATATTTGAATTGATTCCAATTTCAAATAAATTTAAAGTCGTTATTGCTAATGCGGTTGTGGCATATACAGATTTTTCATTAAAAAACTTTGAACTTGAAAAACAGCTTTTGAAATTTGAGGGTAAGTTTTTTAATAACCTAGATTCTGGTATTACTTGGATTAAAAAGGAAATAAAAAAAAGAGCCTAATTGTTTTTTAATCGTATTCCTTTATCCTCTATAGAGATTAAACGCTGTTTATAAAGTGTACCGATGGCTTTCTTGAAATTTTTCTTGCTCATTTGCAAAATCTCTTTAATCTCCTCTGGAGAAGATTTATCAGTCAATTTAAGAAACCCATTATTCTCTTTTAGTTCATGCATTATAACATCTGCGTTAGGTTCAATATTTCTATATCCAATTTGGCCTAAAGAAATATCAAGTTTGTTGTCAGCACGTATTTTTTTAACGATGCCTTTCAATTTATCTCCAATACTTAAATCCTTAAAAATATCGTCATTAAAAATTAAGCCAGAATGAATATTGTTTACGATTACATTCATTCCAATATCAGAAGGATGAGAAACTATTACATCAACTTCGTCAAATTGCTTTACTGTAAGTTCTCTATTATTTAAAAATCGATTAGTCTTACTCGATGCCACAAGTCGTTCTGTTTCTTCATCCAGATAGCAGTAAACGAGATACCAACCTCCTGTTTTCATTTTAAAGGCTTGCTCTCTAAATGGACAAAATAATTCTTTTACCAGTCCCCAATCCAAAAAAGCGCCATGATTGGTAACTTGATTGCAACGTAACACCGCAAATTCTCCTCGTGTTATATATGGCTTATCCGTAACGGCAACCATTCGTTCATCATTGTCCAAGTAGACAAAAACATCTAATTTATCCCAAATTTTAAATTCTTCTGGAACATATCTATTAGGCAATAACACTTCATTATCATCTTCATCACTTAAAAATAAACCCGGTTCTGTTTCTCTAAGTATCGTTAAGTTATTGTACTCTCCTATGTGTATCATTTTGCAAATGTAAGCATATTAGGTGCATAAAATAAAAAAGCGCCACAACAAATTGTGACGCTTTTTTAACAGTTGAATCTTAATTAATAAGCCGACTCTTTTCCAAATTTCTTTGTAAGTAAATAATATACTACTGCTCTGTATTTATTTCGGTTAGACTGCCCGTATTGATCCATAACAGCTGCAATACCTTTATCTAAATCGGAGCTGTCTTTCAATCCTAATTTTTTAACTAAAAAATTGTTTTTAACTGTTGCAATTTCAGAATCATCGCTACCAGAAACCGTTGAAGAGTCTGCGTTGTAGATTGATGGTCCGCAACCTATGGTCACTTTTGTTAATAAATCCATATCTGGATTAACACCACATTTGTCTTTTAAATCGACTGCGTACTTTGCTATAAGTTCGTCTCTTTTACTCATAATTATTGTTTTATTTATAGATTAATATTGCTAACTATATTTTTGACACAGACATTAATATTAAGTCACACATTTTAGACTAAACCAAGTTTTTAAAATAATTTAATAATACCCCATCATTAACTTTAGTCGGTGTTATTATTTCCAAAAGTTTTGGGGTATTGCTTTCATTATAATACGTTTTTAATATAGTGTTGATTTGAGTTAAATCTTTTGCACAGCTATATTCAAAACCATACATTTCACATAATTGTTTTGCACTTAATTGATGATTAGTTTCAAAAAATGTATCAAATTTCTCGGTGTTCTTATTTCCTGGTAGAATTCTAAAGATTCCTCCGCCTCCATTATTAATCACAATGATTCTAAAATTTTTGGGGATATAGTTATTCCAAAGCGCATTGCTATCATAAAAAAAGCTTAAATCACCTGTGATAAAAACCGTTTGTTCCTCAAACACAGTTGCTGCACCTATAGCTGTAGATGTACTTCCATCTATACCGCTTGTGCCTCTGTTACAAAATACTTTAAGTGTTTTATTTAGATTAAAAAGTTGCGCATATCGCACGGTAGCGCTATTACTTAACTGTAACATACTGTTATTTGGAATACTTTTTAAAATAGTTTCAAACACAACTAAATCTGAAAATGGAATTTTGCCTAAATAATCAGCATGCTTTTGATGCCTTGCTTGCTTAATCGTATTCCAGTAGTTAAAATAATCGCTTTGTGTGGACTCATAATTATTTAAAAACGCTTTGAAAAAAGAATTTACAGGGCATTTAAAATGCTTAGATAAAATAAAAAACGTGTCATTTGCTTTTTTTGAATCCACATGCCAGTGGTGTTTTGGCTTAAACTCCCTTAAAAATGCTTTCACTTTTTTTGACACTATTAATCCGCCAAATGTCAATACTATATCAGGCTGCAACTTTTCAAACTCAGATGTATTAAGCGGTGCAATAATTTTGTCAATGCTAGGAAAAAAATTATCATGATGTAAATTAGAGGTTGTTTCTGTAAACACAATAACACTTCCATCACAGGCAAGTTCATCCAAATAATACTGTTCAATGTCATTAGGTGGATTGGTTCCTACAAGCACCAATTTTCTTTTAGCATTATACCAAATTGAACCATACTTTGTTAAATCTTCAACTTCAACTAAATCAGCATTAAATTCAATTCCCTTTGGGTGAACCAATGGCTCATCAACAAATTCATATAAAGGTTCTGCAAATGGAATATTTACATGTACTGGTCCCTTTTGCCCAATGGCAATATTAAAAGCCTCATTAATGTCTTCTTCATTACAATTTTGCTCACTTTCCTTAAGATTAGCTGAATATAAAATATGATTGGCAAATACATTTTCTTGATTGATAGTCTGTCCATCGCCAATACCTACAAGATGTTTTGGCCTGTCTGCCGATAAAACAACAAGCGGAATATCACTATAAAAAGCTTCTGCAATTGCAGGATAATAATTAAGTAAAGCACTACCAGAAGTACAAATTAAAGCAACAGGTTCATCTAATTGTTGCGCTATACCAAGTGCAAAAAAAGCAGCACAGCGCTCGTCAACAATACTATAGCATTCAAAAAATGGGTTACTTGTAAATCCAATGGTCAAAGGTGCATTTCTACTACCTGGTGAAATAATAATATGTTTGATTTGTTTAGTCTTACATAGCTGGATAACCGTTTGTGCTAGACTATTTTTTGGGTACTTCATTTATAAAATTATAGTACTCAAATGTAATAATAAAAATTAGGTTTTTACACCGTCAAATTTAGACAAAACGTTTTTTATTGTTTTGGTTTTTTTAACCGTTTCATTCCACTCATTTTCGGGATTAGAATCTTTAGTAATTCCGCCACCAACGTAAACAATGGCATTAGAGTCTCGCAATTGCATACATCTTAAATTCACAAAAAGATGTGTGGATCGCTTGTTAAAACCATAAGCTTTGTTTTCAATATTTCTAAGACCAGAACGTGGCTGTATTTTTGCCTCCCTATTAAGCTCACCTAAAAAGCCTGCATAAAATTCTCTATTATAATGCTCATTATCCAAAATAAACTGCATGGCCTCTCGCTTTGGTAAGCCACAAACTGCTGGCGTTGGGTGTAAGGTAAAAATTAACCTCTGCAGGCTATTGGATTCTTCTTTTAACTGTCCGGAAATATCTGTTCTTAAGTGCAGTAAGCGACCAGCTTT
>Ga0316189_10003957_pt1 | contig 14315 bp, 10 predicted proteins | sample LowCovwburrow_MG_FD_204930 | JGI IMG/M metagenome (GOLD analysis project Ga0316189, IMG submission 204930) | Coastal sediment microbial communities from Maine, United States - Lowes Cove worm burrow | ecosystem: Environmental > Aquatic > Marine > Coastal > Sediment | place: USA: Maine...
GCATTACAATTATGATTGGACAAAATCTAATCTTGTTAAAATGGAATACCTGCAAGGCTTTGACAATTTTAGAATTGTAGATTATCAAAATTCATTTAATGCATTTCAATTGTATTCCCACTACAAATTAGCGATTCCAAATAGACAAACAAGAGGCCTAACCAAAACAGGAAATTATGTGATTTCAATCTTCGATGAAGATGAGCAACTCATGTTTACAAGAAAGTTCATGATTTATAAAAACCAACTAGGTGTTGGCGTCTCCATTAAAAGAAAACGTGATGTGCGATTCATAAACGAAAAACAAACGGTGGATATTATTGTAAACTCCGGTAGTTTAAATTTAAATAACCCCTTAGAAACTGTCAAAACCGTCATTATTCAAAATAACAATTTACATACGGCTATTAAAAATGTGAAACCACAATATACTATTGGTAAAGAGCTAATTTACAGATACACGAATGAAACTTCTTTTTGGGGAAGTAATGAATTTCGATTTTTTGAAAACAAAGACGTGAGAGCCGCTAACGTTGGTGTACAATTTATTGACCTCAAGGACATTTATCACAATTATCTTTTTACTGCTGTGCCTAGAGACAATCAGCCATACACCTACAATCCAGATATTAACGGTAATTTTCAAATCACCGCAATTGATACAGATAACACTGATATTGAGGCAGATTATACGATGATACATTTCTCACTGCAATACCCAAAACTTACAGATGGCAGCGAGATTTACGTCTATGGAAATTATAATAATTACGCTTTAGACGACGAAAATAAATTATACTATAACGGTGATAAAGGACTTTACGAAGTAGCCTTTAAGCTAAAACAAGGGTTTTATAATTATAAATATGTTGTTGTTGATGCAGATGGCAATCTCGACGAAGGTAAAATTAGTGGTGACTTCTGGCAAACCGAAAACAATTATAAGGTACTCGTGTATTACAGAGATTTAGCAGCCAGATTTGATCAACTTTTAGGATTTGGTGAAGCGAGCTCGGTTGATATTTCTAATTAGTTTCGATAACCACCCTTTCTTTTAATCTTTTGTGTAACAAAAGCGGACAACCTTATGCTTTAAGCTCAAATTGCTTAAACGTATCATAGTTTAGTTTTCTTTCAACAAATTGCTGAGTAACTTCATCAAATGAACGACAGTTTTCAATTGGCTCAGCGTAAAGATGCAGACTTATAGATTTCCCATGACTACTATTTCTTAGTTTATGAAATCCAATCTTATCATTCATAAACGTCATTTGATTTGGCGAAATTATTTGAGAACGTTCTTTTCGTAGATCATTATCATTGTCTATTGTAAAAAACACCTCTTCCATTTCTCCTTCCAGCAAATACACCCAACAATCCTCACCATCATGTCCATGAATAGAGGTTTCTTGCCCTTGCTCCCAACACAATAAAATGAGTTCAAAATTAGCATCACGATACACACAATTTCTCGTGTATTTCTTTTGAGACCAACTCTCAAAGAGCTTGAAATCAATAGCACTAAAATCAAAACCGTTGAGTATCGTATTGTAATCTTTGATTGAAGATTGCGACAGTAATGATATTAATTTCTGAATATGTTCTGAGGATTTCACTGTATCAAGATGATATTTAATGAGATTTTTATATTTTTCCGAAAAATAGGAATAAATTTACGCAGAGCCAAATTACTGAATTATTCGACCTTATTTGTATGCAAAACGATTTAAAATTATTTAACGAACTCACAGAGTTTTTAATTTCCGAAGAAAACAACAATCCCGTTGCTGTTCCTATTGATACAAAAGTGCTCTATCAAACTTTAGATCTTCAACTTAATGACGAACCAACAATTGATACTGATTTTATAAGTACCTTAAAAAGCATCATAAAAAGCACACCAAAAACAGCATCTACTTCGTTTTTTAACCAACTTTTTGGCGGGCGAATAAGCAGAGCGACACTTGGCGACTTACTAGCTGTAATGCTCAACAATAGCATGTACACTTATAAAGTTGCAGGTCCTCAAGTTGGCATTGAAAAAACACTTCTTCGCAAAATTTGCGATATGATTGGGTATCCAAATTCTGCTGATGGGACTTTTGCGCCTGGAGGTTCAATGAGTAATTACATGGCTGTTTTAATGGCAAGAGATAAATACAATCCATCGGCAAGAAATGAAGGCATTACAAATACAATGACGCTTTACACGTCAGATGTTTCTCATTATTCTATAGCAAAAAACGCCTCTTTTATTGGTGTTGGAAGACATCAAGTTAGGCCAATAAAAACCAATGATAAGGGCGAAATGATTGCCGAAGACTTAGACCTTCAAATCAAAAATGACATTGCGAAAGGGTATCAGCCATTTTTTGTGAATGCCACGGCAGGAACCACTGTTCTTGGTGCTTTTGATGATATTATCAGTATAAGTAAAGTGTGCAAAACACATGATGTGTGGTTGCATTTGGATGGCGCATATTGTGGTGCCGTTATTTTTAGTGACTCATATAAACACTTGGTTAACGGCATTGAATTGACCAACTCATTTAGCGTCAACGCTCACAAAATGTTGGGCACACCATTAAGTTGTTCTATTATAGTTACAAAAGACAAACAGCACCTTTATCAATCGTTTTCTAACGACGCAGAATACCTCTATCAAACTGATGATGACGATTTCAACCTCGGTAAAACCTCCCTACAATGTGGTCGTAGAAATGACGCCCTAAAGCTTTGGACTCTATGGAAATCTGTGGGAAGTAATGGATTAGAAACCCTCGTCAATCACCAATTTAAATTAGCAGCCATAGCTCGTGATTACATCAAAAAGCATCCAGATTATACCTTATACAGTTTTGATGATTCCATTTCTGTATGTTTCAATTATAAAAATATTCCAGCCGGCACTTTATGCACTGGACTCTATAAAACCTCAGAACTTATGGTGGGCTTCGGAAAATTTAGAGAACAAGATTTTGTCAGAATGGTGACCATAAATTCTTTACTGGAAGAAAAAGACATCATCAATTTTTTTAAAACTATAGAAAATTTTGCGGTTTCAACCGATTTATAAATCAGTTAATCGTTTCTTTCTCAAAAAGTTCTTAAAAATTTGCATTATTCCGAAAAAGCTCCCAAATTAGTAAGAAATTAGTTATTTTTGTAGCCTGTAATTCGGGGAATTTAGGAAAAACAGCTCATGGTTCAACAAGTCACAAGCGGAATAAAGATTTCAGTAGAGACATCTTTTGAAGGTACATTTTATAAAAACTATAAAGTGCACTTCGCCTTCGGCTATAAAGTAATCATTGAGAACCAAAGTAAAAGTTCGGTTCAGTTAAACTCGAGATACTGGAAAATTTTAGATGCACTCAACAATGTTGATATTGTTGAAGGCGAAGGTGTTATTGGAAAAAAACCAGTACTAAAACCTGGTGAATCCCACACTTATAATTCTGGATGTTTATTGTCATCTCCTTTTGGAGCGATGAAAGGCCACTACAACATGGTCAACTTGACTAATACCAAAAAATTCAAGGTCATCATTCCTACGTTTAAGCTAAGTGCACCGTTCGCTCAAAATTAAATCAACTATAGTTTTTCTGATATTCAAACCTGTACGTCATTTCATTCTGCTTGATATGAAAAAATCTACAATTGGAATAATGCACAAATTCATAACTTGATTGGATATCAAAACCTTCCAGAGTTAATTCATATACACCGTCGCAATCGACATTACCATAGGGTGAGATACGTTTAAACCTAAATTGCATGTCACTATTTAATTCATAAATCTCAAACCACGCTCCTGCAGCAATTCCGCTAAGCCATTGCGCATCTTTAGATTTCACATCAGTATGCTTTGGCTCAAGAGTACCAATCAAACTAGGGTTATAATTTTTTAATATATCTAAAAATAAACGTCTATTTTCTTTACTAACTGTGGAATTAAATTCTGAAATCTCACCAGCTTCAGAAACAACATACACATGGTTTTCAGTATCCGCAATAACCACATTACCTATGGTACTTGGCGTAAACCCTTTCGATTTTATAAGTTTCGTTTTAATTGAAGAATCAGTAACGCTAGTAATCAAACTATCCGTTACAAAACGGGCACAATTACAGGCGGCTTTTACAAAAGCAGCATAGCGTATAAACCCTTGACTTTGTATTTTTGTAATATGCTGTCTCGCCTTATTATAATCAATAGCACTGCAAACAGAGGCATATAAATTACCTTCACCATGAGTGAGTTTAGGATGCGTTCCTAAAAACACGAGAATCTCCTCTAAGTTGTTAATTTGCTCATTCTCAATAGCAGCAGTTATAGGGAACCTAAGTTCAAAATCAGTTTCTGGGCCACGAACCCGACCATTAGGTGATGGTGTGATGTATCTACCAAAGTCATGATATTCTAACACACCTGTAGATTTATCAATTAACACTAAAGCAGCATGACCGGCTCTCACATGCTTTTTACTTCCAATGAAAAAAAATCGCAAAAATTTAGAGTACCATTCTTCGGCATGCGAGACAATGGTTTCAGGATATGCTAATGTTAGAATTATTCCGTCGTTCATTTTCTAAATTAAAGCTGGCAACTTACAAAAAAATTACTATTGATTTTTATTAATAAAGCCATCTTTACTTTTTAGTTTTCCACCGAAATATCAAAATGAGTTCAATATCTATAACGTTTGAGATTTATAATTTATCATAAATATTGTACCTTTGCACATTCAAAATTCAAACAAAAAAACAACTGATTACCACTTCCGTGGCAACGTAAAAAAAATTTAACGATGGGAAAAGGATTCTTTAATGTACCAGTAGCAATAAACGAACCTGTAAAATCTTTTGCACCAGGTTCACCTGAGCGTAAAGCAGTTTTAGAGGCTTATAAAGCAATGTTTAATAGTAAAGTTGAAGTTCCTTTATATATCAATGGTAAAGACATCAAAACAGGAAATACCAGAACAATGTCTCCTCCTCACGACCATCAACATGTTGTAGGAACGTATCATTTAGCCGAAAAATCTCATATAGAAGAGGCCATTGCAACTGCACTAGAAGCCAGAAAAACGTGGTCACAATTACCTTGGGAACAACGTGCTGGAATTTTCTTAAAAGCTGCCGAATTAATTGCAGGACCTTATAGAGCAAAAATAAATGCTGCAACTATGATTGCGCAGTCTAAAACTGTTCACCAAGCCGAAATTGATGCGTCTTGTGAATTGATAGACTTCTTGCGTTTTAATGTACAGTTTATGACTGATATTTATCACGAGCAACCAGAGAGTACAAGTGATGCATGGAACAGATTAGAATATCGTCCGTTAGAAGGTTTTGTATATGCCGTAACACCTTTTAATTTTACAGCCATTGCTGGAAATCTTCCCGCTTGTATGGCTATGATGGGTAACGTTGTCGTTTGGAAACCAAGTGATAGCCAGATATTTTCAGCAAAAATAATCATGGATGTATTTAAAGAAGCTGGAGTTCCTGATGGTGTTATCAATGTTGTTTTTGGCGATCCAGTAATGATTACAGATACGGTTATGGATAGTCCAGATTTTTCAGGATTACACTTTACAGGGTCTACTTATATATTTAAAGAACTGTGGAAAAAAATAGGAAACAATATTCACAATTATAAAACCTACCCAAGAATTGTAGGTGAAACTGGTGGAAAAGATTTCATCGTAGCTCATAAAACTGCAAACCCACTCCAAGTTGCAACAGCAATTTCGAGAGGTGCATTTGAATTTCAAGGACAAAAATGTAGTGCTGCATCAAGAGCATATGTTCCATCTAATTTATGGGACACAGTTAAAAAACGTGTTATTGAAGATGTAAAATCTTTTAAAATGGGCTCTCCAGAAGATTTAAATAATTTCGTTACTGCTGTTATTCATGAAGGCTCTTTTGATAAATTGGCGAAATACATTGACCAAGCTAAAACCGATACAGATGCAGAAATTATCGTTGGTGGAAACTACGATAAAAGTAAAGGCTACTTTATTGAACCTACAGTTATTGTAACTTCAAATCCGAAATACACAACGATGTGCACCGAATTATTTGGCCCTGTGATTACTATTTATGTGTATGATGAAAATGAGTTTTCTGAAATTTTAAAAGTTGTAGATGATACTAGTGAATACGCTCTAACAGGTGCTATTTTAGCAACCGATAGATATGCTATTCAAGAAGCGACAAAAGCATTACAAAATTGTGCAGGAAACTTCTACATTAATGACAAACCAACAGGAGCAGTTGTAGGCCAACAGCCATTTGGAGGCGCAAGAGCATCCGGAACAAATGATAAAGCAGGAAGTGCACTTAACTTATTACGTTGGGTTTCTCCAAGAATGATAAAAGAAACATTTGTAACACCTACTGACTATCGCTATCCATTTTTAGGATAGTTAAAAAGTAAGATAATTTTTTCATAAAACCTCAAATCTAACGTTTTGAGGTTTTTTTTTGCTTTTCATCTTAAAACATTAATTAACACACCTTTAACTTCAGGAAACTTTGTATATTGTTTGTCACAATTACAAATTAATTAATCATGATAAAAAAATACGCTTTCCTTTTATTAGTATTCCCATTTTTAACACAAGCTCAAACCATTGAGTTTGAATCTACAGCGGCAGCAGATTTAAGTGGCTATACTGATGCCACAACTTTTGCTGGCTTAGGTGAATATGAAATATTTTTAGATACAGATAATGGTGTTCTCGACAAACCCGTTATTCTGATTGATGGATTTGATCCAGGAGACACAAGAACAATTGCTGGTCTTTATAGCCTATTAGACTTTTCAGGATCTGAGGGTAATCAAAACCTAGCAGACCTAGTTAGAGCAGAAGGTTTTGATGTCGTCATATTAAACTTTCCGTCATACTTTAGACTTGATGACGCCAACAATACGCTTTTAAATATTGAAGATGCTACAGATAATAATGCCGATATGATTATTGATGAAGCAGATTATCCTGGGAGCACTTTAGTTAATGGTGGTGCAGATTTCATTGAACGAAATGCGATGTTGCTTAGAGACTTAATAAACACATTAAATACAGATAAAGTTGGTAATGAAGAGTTAGTTATTATTGGCCCAAGTATGGGTGGTTTAATATCTCGTTATGCTCTAAACTTTATGGAAAATCAATCTGAAAATCACGAGACAAGATTATGGATTTCTTTTGATGCTCCGCACTTAGGTGCCAATGTTCCTTTAGGCTTTCAACATCAATTTAATTTTCTAGGTTTTGGACTTGGAGATGGTTTAAATATAGAAGCATTACAGGGCATTGTTAATAGTCTTTTAAAATCACCTGCTGCTAGGCAATTATTAGTAGATCATTTTGAAGCTCATTTATTAAACGAAGGCGGTGTAGGTTTTGATCCAACCAAATTATTACCTGAATCTCATCCATACAAAACAGTTTTTGACGCTAGTATTAATAGCTTAACTCCAACAGGATACCCTCAAAATACACGAAATGTATCCATTATAAACGGAAGTGGCATTGGTAATCCTTATCAATCCATAAACGGAACTAACGTAACACCAGGTTTCACTGTTATCGATGACACCTTCAATGATGTTGGACCCTCAGTAGATGCTACGATAGAAATTAACCTAACTCCTGCAGCAAATGCAACGGAAAGGATAAGTAGAATAAATATTGTTTTTGGAGGTTTTATTACTTTGTTTAATATCGATATTGATGCTCAAGCACCTAGTTTTTCTGATGGTGTTGACGCTTCTTCCGGTGGTCTTTTTGATCTTGGCGGCTTTACAGAAGGCTTGGGTGGAGACCCTTTAATTGACGGCTTTTTAGCTGCATTGCAATTGGATAAATTTAGCTTTATTCCTTCGGTTAGTGGAATGGCCTTAGAAGTCACAAATAATGAAGTCAACTGGTACCACGATATTAATCTAGGCGATCCAGATGGATTAGGAGATACATTGAACAATACACCTTTTGTAAACTGGTACATGCCTGATGACAATGAAGCTCATGTTCTATTAACTGAACAAAATGTTGATTTTGCCTTAACTGAAATTTTAACAGAAACCTTATCTAATGCTGCTTTTGAAAATATCACTACCATTAAAATTGAAAAGAATCCTATTGAAAATGAATTAACCATTTTAAGCAATAGAAGCCTTAATGATGTTACAATTTCAGTAATTGATATAACAGGAAAGTCTGTTTTCACATCTCATCAAACATTAGAAAGAAGAACATCTTTACCGTTAAATTTACATTCTGGAATGTATATCCTTAACATTGAAACAAAAGATAATTTCAATTACCGCACTAAGGTTCTAGTAAAATAATTAATTGTAATTATATCCCCTAGTAATCAAAAGAGACTAAAAAAGGGAACCAATAAAAAGCCCAAGCAATATGAGTATTGTTTAGGCTTTTCTATACATCATGGTTCTATCAAAACATATCTGTAGTGCGTTTAATACGCTATTACGCAAGGATGAACACAATCACTGTAGACACAATAGTAGGGTTCTTTCCTCAACAATCATTTTAATGTTTTTTGTTAGAATTAAGTATTCTTGGCACCAACAAGTACAACCTCAAACAAAATCAACATTAGTTATAACACTTGTTTAAACTTAATTTCAATTTATGAACCTGCAGTTATATCGCTGTAAATAAGCTTCTATTTCAATGATGAACTAACCTATACAGCAACACAATTCTTATGGTATATAACAGGAACAAAAAAGAGGCTAGAAAAATGTCCTAGCCTCTTTTTTAATTGTTATTGATTTCTGTGATTAATCAAAATCTTTATTCTCTCCTAAATCTGCTTTTTGAACATTTAGAACTCTATTGTCTGGCCCAACTACAAAAGCAACTAGCTCTAAGTTAGCTGTGTTTTGAACACTTCCTGGAACGTTCAGCGTATAATTAGCAGTATGCGTAGAACCTGTATCTGAATCACCAGCCGGAATAGCATCACCATAAACATTAGTAAACGTTGTTCTTGCAGTATGATTATGTACATAATCCATAATTGGATTTCCAAGCTGGTAAAAAGGACTAGAAGGATCTGTATTGTAAAAATTCACCTGAGGATAAACTAAACCGTTCTCTAATAAATACACTACAATTCTGTTTGCAGAACCAACTTTCAAATCATAATGAACTCTTACTTCTGCAGTAATTGTATTACCTGAAATAGATGAGTTTATTGCTAAGCCCATATTCTGTCTTTCTTCTAAAAGAGCAACTGGCTGACTTGTAGATTCATTCCAACTGATTGTTCTATTAACTCTTCCTTGAGGAAATCCTGTTATTCCAAAAGTATTCAATAGTGAATTAACATTTGGAAAAGGCATGTCATTATCATCATGCACTGCAACGGGAATAATATTTGCGTCTGCCGCAACTGCTTCATCTAAAGCAAAGGCTAATCTCGGGCAATATTGACACCAAGTTCCTGTATAATCTTCAACCATTACTTTAGTGGTATGTGTTGACTCTACAGCCTTTACCACAACGGTATTAGAACTTAATATACTATTATCTGGCAATGTAAAAGCAGCTACTACATTATAAGTACCTGGATTCGCAAAACTTGCTGGATTAGTTAATTCTCCTGATTCAGCAGTTATAGTTACCAAACTTGTTACTTCATTTCCGAAATTATCGACTACTAAAAAATTTGTAGTATCAGTATCATACCAAAAACTATCTTTGTTTGTTGAAAGTGTTAATGAACTAGGCACTGGTATTTCTTGAACAGTTATTGTTACAGAATTTGATAAACCTCCATTAGTCGCTGTTACATTAAAGCTACCTGCTGCATCAAATGTATAAGAACTTGAAATTACTGTGCCTCCAATTGTTATCTCTGAACTAGATGTTACATCAGCTCCCAAATTGTTTACAACAGTAAAAGTTACAGATTCTCCAACAAAAATAGATGAAGAACTTCCACTTATTGTTATTGAGGTTACTGAACCAGATCCGTCTCCATCATCTGAGCTACTACATGCAAATGCGAAAACCACGAAGGATAACATTGCTAATTGCTTCAAAAAACTTTTAATTTTCATAATTGGTATATATTTTGTTAATAATTAATAAAGCCAGACTGCCCGACTTATTTTGAAGTCAGCAATTTATAATTTATTTATTAAAATCTTCAAAAATAAAACACTAATTTTATCAAATAATTAAAAAATTAACACATGAAACAATTCCTTTATTTAGTGATATTTGCAATCAGTTTTAATCTCTCTGCTCAAGACAATGCACTTGCCACAGAAATCAAAACTTTAGATGGAAATATAACATCATTAGAGAAAATAAGTAAAGAAAACGACCTTATCGTAGTGTCTTTGTGGGCCACTTGGTGTGTGCCTTGTAAAAATGAATTAGACGCGATAAATGATGTCTATGTGGATTGGCAAGATGAAACCAACGTTAAAGTTTATGCGGTTTCCGTTGATGATTCAAGAACCGTTAGTAGAGTCAAACCTATGGTAAACGGCAAAGCTTGGGATTTCACTGTTTTATTAGACACCAACAATGATTTAAAAAGAGAATTAGGTGCTTCTACTGTGCCCCTTACATTAATAATTAAGAATGGTAAAATTGTGTTTAGACATTCAGGATATACTCCAGGATCGGAGGAAGAACTCTTTGAAGAAATCAAAAAACATTCTTAATTTTAAATACTAACTAACTATCCCTATATACATGAAAAAAACTACGGTTTTATTTTTGCTATTACTTCCTATGGTAAGTTTTTCGCAAGAAACAGAGGAAGATAAAGAACCTATAATCAATCAATTTTTAAACAACTTAACAGGTAGCTTTGAGTCCAATGCGCAATGGTATATCAATGATAAAGTTTTAGGAGATTTTGAAGATCCAATTCCTGAGTTTGACTTAGAAAACAAACACGTACGTGCAAATAGTTATCTGCGATTAGATTATAATTTCATGAATAACTTTACTGTTGGATTACAAGTTGAAAGCTACGAACCATTACCTCTGCTGAGTTACTTTCCAGAATACAGAGGGACTGAGCTCTCTAACTATTACATTAACTTTAAAAACGAACAACTTGATGTCACTGCAGGCCATTTTTATGAGCAATTTGGTAGTGGACTATTATTAAGGGCTTTTGAAGAACGACAATTGGGTCTAAATAATGCAATTAGAGGTGGACGCATAAAATACACACCAACCAACTATTTAAATCTAACGGCTTTATATGGTAAAAACAGAATTGGCTTTGATCATTCTAACGGAGATGTCTTTGGTTTTGACGTCAACCTTGATGTCAAAGAAGTATTTGATATCGAAGGTGTATCTAGGTTTACTTTCGGAGCGAGCTACGTAGGCAAGAATGAGGATTTCATAGCTCCTATTGATGAGTTTGACCCAGATAATACGTTTGACACGACAGGTTTTCCTGAACTCATTAATTCATATGCTTTTAGATTTGATATAGACTTTGGTAAATTCTTTGTTGACGCAGAATATTCTTTAAAAGGTGAAGATGTCGCGTTTTCATCTGCATCTCTAGGCCAGCCAAACATAATTGAAGGAAAGTACTTTGATGGAAGTGCTATATTATTTACAACAGGCTATACCGTTAAAGGTTTTGGTGTCTCTAGTACGTTTAGACGTTTAGAGAATATGACATTTTTTTCTGAAAGAGAACTATTAAGACCCGGTAACAATCCTTTTGGAATGGGTAGTATTAATTTCACACCAGCATTAACAAAACAACAAGATTACTCCTTGTCTAATATTTATCTATACCAAGCACAATCGGCTCTTTTTATCCAAAATTTTGGTGGGCAAGCTGGTGAAATAGGCGGACAAATCGACATTTATTACACCTTTAAAAAAGGATCTCCCATTGGGGGGAAATATGGTACAAAAATAACTGGTAACATGGCTTATTGGTCTCTTTTAGATGCTACATTTGATCAAGATAATGCATCATACACTAGTGAATTATTTAAATTTGGAGAAAAGCTTTACAAGGATATTAATTTCGAAATCAAGAAAAAATGGTCTAAAGAATGGAGAAGCGTGTTGTTTTACCAAAACCTAAAAATCAATAAGAACCTAGCAATTGAAGGCTCTTATATTCCTAATGACGAAGCAATAACGTCTAATATTATTGTAGCTGAAACCACTAGAACATTTAGCAACGGAAAATCAATACGATTTGAAGCTCAACATCTTTCATCTCAAGAAGACATGAAAAATTGGGCTGGAGCTACTTTAGAGTATGCTGTGAATCGCAACTTGGCTTTTTATGTAGCAGATATTTATAATTATGGTAATGATATTGAAGAAGATCAAAATCATTTCTATAATTTTGGAGGAAGTTATACTAAAGGCGCAACTAGAGTAGCTCTTAACTTCGGAAGACAACGTGGTGGATTATTCTGTGTTGGTGGCGTGTGTAGATTTGTACCAGAAAACACTGGTTTCTCACTAAACCTCTCTACTGCCTTTTAAAACATCTTAAACAAAATAAAAAAAGCTTCATTTTTAAAATGAAGCTTTTTTTATTACCCACGATATTTAATTGGTAAATGCACTACCTTTTTAGTCTCAAAAAAGTCGTCTTTAAAATAATCTGATAGATTATAAATTGTTGCCGTTTTATACGGTTCTAATTCTTCAGTTAAATCACCACCTTTAAGATATAAAATTCCGTTTTTGAGTTCGTGATTTTGGGTTTTAGCAATTTTTCCTTTTACCCAATGCACGAACGTTGGCATTGCAGCAACAGCTCTACTGACAATAAAATCAAACTTCTCATCAATATCCTCTACTCTGCTGTGTGTTGTTCTCACATTTGTTAGCCCTAAACCTTCAACAACTTCATTCACAACTTTTAATTTTTTTGCAATACTATCAACCAAATGAAACTGACAATCTGGAAACAAAATAGCGAGAGGAATTCCCGGAAAACCACCACCTGTTCCCACATCTAGAATATTAGAATTTGGTTTAAACTGGATCACTTTAGCAATTCCTAAAGAATGAAGTACATGTCGTAAGTACAATTCATCAATATCCTTGCGAGACACTACGTTTATCTTAAGATTCCAGTCCTTATAAAGTTCTTCTAATTGTTTAAACTGAACGATTTGTGCTTCAGTCAAATCTGGAAAATAATGCTGTACTAACTCCATTTATTTAAAATTTTCACAAAAGTATACATTTTTATGTGGATAATTTTAGCATTTAATTAATCTAGGCAAGGCATTTATTAATTATATTTGCTTCCAAATATGAAACCGTCATTTATGACGTTATTATTGAAAAATTAATAGCAATGACAAAACAAACCCTATCGTTCTCTAGAACCGATTCTGCGAAATTCTTCAGAACACTAAATAAGCGTGTTAACGACTACTTCAAAGAAAACAATATTAAGCGCACTGGTAATTGGAAATTATATATTAAAGCCATCATAATGTTCACATTACTTCTTGGTCCTTTGGTATTATTACTAACTGTTGATTTACCAACTTGGGTTCAAATATTGTGTATGGTAGTTATTGGAATAGGAATGGCTGGAGTTGGCATGAATGTTATGCATGATGCCAACCATGGGTCGTTTTCTAGTAAAAAATGGGTGAATAAACTTATGGGAAGCAGTATTCATATTTTAGCCGGTAACGATTATAACTGGAAAGTACAACACAATGTATTGCATCATACGTACACAAATATTCAGGGTCATGATGAAGATATTGATGCTGGTAGAATAATTCGTTTCTCAAAACATTCTAAATGGCTTAAAATTCATCAATATCAAAAATATTACGCCTTCTTTTTGTATGGCTTGTTAACTGTAAACTGGGCCATTACAACAGATTTCAAACAAACATACCAATACTTAAAAAGAAAATTATCATATGGTGATTTCCCTAATCCTGCTACGCAATGGACGAAACTCATTATTGGTAAAATTATTTATTATACAATTTGGGTCGTTTTACCCTTATCCTTAGGATACACGTGGTGGCAAGTTTTAATTGGCTTCTTAATTATGCACTATACCGCAGGAATCATTTTAAGTGTAGTCTTCCAGTTAGCTCATGTTATGCCAAATACAGAAATGCCTGTACCAGATGAAAATGGAAACATGAAAAACACTTGGGCAGTTCACCAATTATTTACGACCTCTAATTTTTCTCCTAAAAGCTGGCTCGTTGAGTTTTATACAGGTGGCTTAAACAGACAAGTTGAACATCATTTGTTTTCACATATTAGTCATAT
>Ga0316189_10003959_pt1 | contig 14313 bp, 10 predicted proteins | sample LowCovwburrow_MG_FD_204930 | JGI IMG/M metagenome (GOLD analysis project Ga0316189, IMG submission 204930) | Coastal sediment microbial communities from Maine, United States - Lowes Cove worm burrow | ecosystem: Environmental > Aquatic > Marine > Coastal > Sediment | place: USA: Maine...
CTTCGGGTTCGGCAACGTCGACAGCCTGGCTGCCCTGGTTCCCCAGGACTTCGCCCGCGAGCATCTGGAAGCCAACAATAACCGCATGCTCGACCCCCAATTGGTGGGCATCAGCCGCATCGCAGACGGTGGCCTCGATCCCCGACCCTCGGCCAAGGGTCCCGCAGCAGCGGGTGCCGGCGCCAATGCCGATAGTTTCTATGCCGACACGACCTATTTGGGTGCCTTCAAGCCCGGCGCGCGCCTCTGGATCGCCGGTTGGACAGCACTGGCCGCCGAAGGTCACCTGGCTCCCAGCCTTTGGGTCAACCACGTAACGCCTTCGCCCGGAAACTTTAAAACCAAGACGATCATCGTCAACAACAGCGGTTCCACCCAGTCGGTCGGCCTGATTCCCTACGACAAAAATGGCGGCGCTCTGACAGTATTGAACATGAGCGTTGGCGCCGGGTCAACCTTCGAAATGGCCACCGCCGAACTCTTCAATGGTGAAGCGGTTAGCCACTTCGGTGTCGTTGCGCCTGATCTGGTTTCGGTGGCTGTTGGGTACCAAATGGCCGACATAGCCGGCGCTACGGCCCATGTCAACGCAAGTTCCGAGTTGTCCGACAGTTATCAGATTCTGCCAGGCGAACTGGAATATGTATTCGATGGTATGGCGCTTGTGAATCACAGCGGAGCCAATGCCGAGGTTCGCGTCACAGCCTACGCTGCGGACGGCGCTGTACTCAAATCCGAAATGGTGGCCGAGGCTCTTGCCCCCAAGGCCAAGTTGCTGGTGAGCTTCGCGGATTTCCGACCCGAGGGCTGCGTGCGCATCGCAATCACTTCCACCCAGGAATCGGGAACGGTCTTCCTGCGCGGTACCCAACCCGACCAACTTCCTGGCCTGTTGTTCCAGGTAATTCCGCTTCCGGGTAACTAGACCCCTGGTTGGTTATCTGTGGCCGCGACCCTTTTGGGTCGCGGTCTTTTTCGGAGGGTCATTTAAATTCCCCCGCGCCCTTACGGGAGCGCTCTTACGTGGCATGAAAGGGATTTACAAAACGGCCTTGGGATAGGCGCTTTTCATGCTTCATGATTGAAACATCCCATTGTGTGCAATAATCAGATCTGAAATGTTTCGCCCGGTCAGGGTTGGCTCCTGCCACTGGTATCGGGCCCATTTTTTTCTTTGAGAGATCAATTTATGATGAACAGGTTGTTGGGTTATTTCGTCTTTGCCGTCTGGGCGTGTTTCGGCATGAACACGCTGGCGCAAAGTTCGCCGGTATTGGAAGAGCACGAGATGCTGAAGATGGACGAAGGCGTGTGGTCTGCGAAAATCACCATGTGGGCGGACCCCGACACAGAGCCCACCATAAGCACCGCTAAAGAAACAAATACGATGGTCGGAAAGCTGTGGTCAATTGGCAAGTTGGAAGGCAATATCGGCGGCATGGATTACGTGGGTTATGCCACCTTGGGCTACGATCCCATTCAGAAAAAGTACGTAGGAACCTGGGTCGACTCGGTCACCCCGGCCATTACCCAAATGGTGGGGACCTATGGGGTCAAAACAAAGACACTGACGCTTTTTTACTCCATTTCCGGGCCAGACGGACAAGAGGAAAAACGCAAAAATGTAATGGTGTACAAAGACAAAAGCACCCGTGACTTTACGATGTTTATCAAAAATGGCGACGAATGGATCAGGTCCATGGAGATTATGTACGCGCGAATAGAATAGCCCTTATGATTTCGTGCTCAGTGTCTGGCCCACAGGGGCCATTCATTCGAATCTGTTGCCTGGCTTGTCCGCATTCTCTCGTCATGTGAGCAGCCCCACGCATTTGCATACTCCTCGCTGTGGCGTTTATTTTTTGCCGGTTGCAACCCGTTTGTAGCTGTAACGGACTAGCTGGTTCTCATCCTCATCATTGGTCTCGATGCGGTACAGGTAGCCATTTTTGAAAACCAGGACAAGACTGTCAACGCCGGCCGCTGTCATGCGGTAGTCGCCCAAATAGCGTCCGTTGCTGTCGAATAGATCCAAACCCAATTCATTCTCGACCAGGCTGATATCATGGGTCACGCAAAGGGTGCCGTCTTCGAGCATCGCGAGCCCACTGATGGGGTGTTTGACCGAGGGGAAACCTGCCACTTCGAGTGCCCGACGTTTGGTGTTTTCATTGAGCATGTGGACTGCTTGGGGCGGCATCTTGGTTCGGGCCGATTCCCAGTAGGGAGAGATGAGCGCATCGATCTCTGCTTCCGACTGGGCAATCCGTATGTATTTTCGAGAGATGACCAACTGTTTTTTCATCTTAGCGTCCCAGCGGGTTATCTGGTAGTCGCTGGCCGTAGCTGTGTAGACGTTGTTGTCGCGATCAAAAGTGGCAAAACCGATCTGTCCCTTTGCCGCCGATTGGAACATCTTTCCAAAGAACTCTCCAAAGTTTTCCATCATCTGGCGACGTGAAGCGGGCATGGGGTTGTCGTGACTTACAATGGTTTGCTCAGTGGCGCCCTCCCGGTCCATGATGACCCAACTCATGGTCATCTTGCCTGTTGTCTTGTTCGCGCCAAGGCCTTGAGCGAAAACACGTTTTCCATTGGGCGATAGGGTCGCGGTTTGGTACATCACGTCCTTGTCTGGTCGCAGTTTGGCCTTTTTCACAAAACGGAGTTCCCCGTCATACCAGCTGAACCTGCTCGCTCGGCCTTGTTCGAACGCTACCGCTCGCCCATCGGCGAGAATCTGAAAGGAACTCAGGCTCTGGAATTCTCCCGGGCCCTGTCCGGCTCTTCCCAGATGCTGCACAAAACGACCGTTGGCATCCAGGACCGTGATGCGATTCTCGCCCGCAGAGGTCACGTAGAGGTAACCTCGACTATCGGCTTCCACCCTTGTGCCAACCTGGGGCCAGAGGTAGTTGTCGCCCTTTTCGGGGCCAATGCGCAGGTTCTCTTCCAGAACAAGGGTATAACGTACCCCGGCAGGGGTGGCTTCATTGACGACCATCGTTGGCTGGTCTGCAGCAAGAATTTGGGTGGAACAAGCGAACAGAAAAATTAGGGACTTGGGGGCGCCAGATACATGCTTCATTCATTCTCCTTTGCAAAACGGCTCCGCAGGGACCCCGAAATGCTGATCAAGGCAATGCATGACACATGCCAACCCGAATACGCTCCTAGGACCAGTATTCTTTGTTCTTACAGACGTGTTTTGTGAGAAAAACCACCAGCTTTGGTGTGCATTCTCACGCGTCCTGGTCTTGAATCACCGCCTCTGGCTACCTTTGCTTAATTATACTTCTATGAGTTGGCTTGGATCTGGGATTGCGTTTGGGGTGGAAGGGACGAATTCCGCGCCGATTACATTGAACGAAAACTCGATGGCTTCATGGCCTGGCGTTTTTTGGATGGCGCGTGGAACGTTCCTGGTGCCTGGCTGATCCTTTGCTCCTGGCAGAGGCCTGTTTTGCGGTTCCAATTTGACGATTGTCAGTACTATCGGTGCTCGCCGGAAAACCAAAATGGGCTCGTGTGGACCCATCTGTGCTCGTTTGGAAGCCAAAATAGATTCTGAGGAATAAACATCAACGCCTGGACGATTACACAAACGTTGTCTACCCCCCCCTAGTCGAAGGTGGAACGGACTGCAGGTGGAATCGATCAGTGCACCGACCTACTCCGTACAAAGCGGTGGGTTCTTTGACGCACAATGCGGGAAAACTGCGGTACTGTGGGCGCAGACTAACCCTGTTAACGTCTCTCGCATGCTATTCTTGGGGTTCTTTTTCAACGTTCCATTTCTTATCCAACAGGTCGAAAGCGCTCTCGATAGCCTCATGGCTTCCGACAAGCACCAAAATATCTCCCCGGTTCAGTTTGATATCCGGTGGTGGGCTCACCACGGGTTGATCGCCTCGAACCACTGCGATTATTGTTGTTCCAGTCAAGCGGCGAAGGTCCAATTCTTCGATGGTTTTGCCGACCGCCTCATGTTCCTCGGTCAAAATATAACTTTCGGTGAGCCCCTTCTCAAGAGCCTTGGCAACCGTTGTCGAGATACCTTTCATGCGCTTGGGCTCACGCAGCATAGAATACCCACCGGCCCGCAGTAATCGTGACTCGGTGCGCACGATATTGCCTGGCACATGTAAGCGTGCGAGCACGCGTGTCACGATTTCAATCGAGGTCTCGAATTCTTCAGCGATGACCTCGTCCGCACCACATTCCTGTAGATCTTCAATTTCGGTGAGTTGTCGGGTACGTACGATTTGGTAGATACGCGGGTTCAGTTTGCGGGCCAGGGCGATGCCCGTGCGGACAGCCTTCGGGTCCGTAATCGCAAAAACCACCAATTGAGCCTGTTCAATGCCCGCCGCCTCGAGGATGTCACGACGCGATGCATCGCCGAACATGACCGACTCACCAGCAGCCTTGGCCTTTTGCACACGCAGTGGATCAAGATCCAGGACCAGGTAGGAGGTATGTGTCGAGCGCAACACACGAACCAAATGTTTGCCGTTAAGGCCGAAGCCCACCACGATCACGTGGTTCTTGAGGACGCCTTTGGCCTCGCTCTTGTCCAGCGAGACATCGTGTTTCCTGATTATCCGCGCCGCGATGCGAGGTGCGAGGACAAACAGGAGCGGCGTTAGAATCATCGTCATCACCGAAGCCGCGATTACAGTCTGGTAGGCTTGTTCGTTGATCAAGCCCTGAGCGTAACCAGCCCGAATCAAGACAAATGAAAACTCTCCGATTTGAGCCAGGCCCAAGGCGGTAATGATCGCCGTCCGCATGGGATACTTCATTAAATAAACGGTCACGAAAACGATCACCGCTTTCAGCACCAACAATCCTAAGGCGACAACCCCTATCAACAGGGGGAATTCAGCGACGAATCGCAGTTGCAAGAGCATGCCGACGGAGATGAAGAAGATGCTGTTGAATACATCCCGAAAAGGCATGGTTTCGGCAACGACCTGGTGGTGGTAGGGTGATCGCGAGATCAGAATACCCGCAACAAAGGCACCTAAAGCTGCGGAAAAACCAAAATGTTCTGTAAGCAGCGCAGCACCCAAACACAGGAACAATGAACCGATGACCAATAACTCCCGAATTCGGGTCCGGGCCAATTTGTGAAGCAGCCAGGGTACCATCCACCAGGCACAGACAAACACAACCGAGATAACGGCCAGACCGCTGCCGAATTTGACCAGTACGTCACTCGGACTGCCGGTTGCCGTTCCAGCCAAAAAGGGGATGAGCAGCAACATGGGCACGATCATGAAATCTTGAAAAAGCAGTATCCCCATGGAGATGCGACCCTGGGGTGCCTCGATCTCGCGACGGTCACTGTATAGTTTGAGCACGATCGCCGTGGAGCTCAAAGCAACCAGAAATCCGTAGTAGAACGAATGCAAGATATCTACGCCGGCCAACATTGAGATGGCTGCAACCATGGCGATGGTCATGCCTGTTTGCATGGGGCCACCACGCAGTATAACCTGGCTTAATGATTTGATGCGCTCGACTGATAGTTCCAAACCGATGATGAACAATAAGAACACCACCCCGAACTCGGCAAAAACTTCGACGTGTTCGGTCTCATCAATGAGTGCCAGGCCATGGGGACCTACCAACATCCCCGTCAGCAGATAGCCGACCAGCGGCGGCACACGCAAGCGATGGCTGAGTGCGATGACCAGCGTCGAAGCACCGAAAAGAACCACGAGGTCGAAAAGATAAGGAATATGAATCACGATCTTTCCTTGTGGGAACTTCCAGAGTACATGGTCTATCTAAAATTCCGCGCCGAAATAATTTCCCATATCAGGGGACATTGACCGCATTACTCATCACCTACATAGCGCGATATCATGGGAAGTTGCCCTCCCTCTTCGCACCTCTCCGAATGATATAATTCCTACGCGAAAATGTGAAGTCATTTCCTTCAGTATCGGCGTTTGCCTTCCAGTCCAACTGAGTGGGTGGTTGGCCCAAACACGGCCACGTTTCCATCCAGCGTCGGAATTGCCGCCGGGCATGATTGAGGTGAAGGTGAAGCGCGTCGTCAGCCAGGACCTGACCGCCTACTGGTGCTGTGGCCTAGCGCGTGGCGGAATTCAGGGCCACGAAGGTGCCGGCGTTGCGACGGCATAAGATGCGCATCAAGGAGGCGAAACGAACGCCGGTATTCTCAGCACCACCTAAACGCTCGGAGAAGATGACCGGGAACCCGATGCCGTGGATGCGTACCATGGGCTTACCGTCTGCGTCCTTGGGGTTGATGCGGTCGATGGTTCGGACCACATCATCAATGGAACCGCCCGTGAACTCGTCTCCGAAGACATAAATACTCATCTTATGCTCAGGTGTGGCGAAGGTCCTAATGGCTCGGGTGATCCCTTCCACTGGCGAACTATTGGAAAAAACACTCCAGCCGGCCAGCCTCTGTACGATGATTTTGCGGCGGCTTGGCGTGTCGGGGATCCACTTTCCGGCATAACCCGGGAACATGTACTGGCCCATGTCGTTCATGATTTGAATGCCTTTGACCTTGGGATAGATGCTCAATACCTGCTCCATCTTTTTGACCACCAACGGCCAGGCGAAGGAGGCCATGGAGCCCGAGGTATCAATCACGAAAACAATGTACTCGCTGTCGACCGGAATTCCACCCACTGTGACGTCTTTTTTCATGGGGCGAGTCAGTTCCTGGGCCTGCAATCGCTGCATTTCATCGGTCAGTGATTGTTGGGCCAGACGCAAACGGGTCTCCAGGATTCTCTGAACCTGTTCGTCCTTGTCGGAATCTTCAATACTGCCGCTGATCCGCGAAAGTTCCTCGCGCAGTCCGGCCAGCCGATTGCGTACTTCCACGATGTCTTTCTCGGTGTTCTCGAACTCTTGCTCAATTATTGTGGTTTCGCCCCGTATCTCGAAGAGTTCTTGCTTGAGCGCAGCGATCAAGGCGTCCAGGTCCTGGCGGCTTTCTTCCAGGGCAAAGGGTTCGCCCATTTTGGTGAGCACCAATAGGATGACCAGTGCGCCGAAACCACAGCTGATGGCATCCAGGAAACTGAGGTTGAAGGCGCCCACTTCTTCCCTTTTCTTTCTGCGTCTGCGCCTCATGGCCAGTCCTCCGAAGGGCTCATCAGTGAACCGCGGGTTACCAAGGCCAACTTCCAGAAGGCGGCTGCGGCTAAGGGGTCACCCTCCATGGGGAAGAGTATGGTGTTTACAGGCATGCCCTTGGGCAGACGATCGATGGCGCTGGAGAAGAGTTTGACCCGTTTGCGTGAGTTAATGGTAGTGCTCCGTGGCCGTTCGTCGCCCCAAGTCGGCAAACCGTCAACCAGGAAGATCATGTTATCGGGTCGCGGACGCATGGCGCTGACAGCCGAGAAGGCCTTGTGGAAACTGGTTCCGCCGGCAGGCACCTTGTCGCGCAAGGCTTTCATCGATTTGTCGAGCAAGTCGGGATCCCCCGCATTCAGCCAGGTATGGTCGGTGCCGGCCAGCAACGGCTCGGCGGTTTCACTAAAAGTGTAGATCTGAAAATAAGCGTCGTTGGGCAGTTGGGTGGTGAGCCAGTCTACCGTGGCCACCGTCCGTTTCCACTTGGGTGCGTGGCGTTTGTCCGCGTTGCTCATATTGCGCAAGCGCAAGATGTTCACGATTGTCTCATCCAGCATACTGGCCGAGCTGTCGATCATGATGAAGATGCGTTTCCCACCCACCTTGAGCCCGGTAAGGTACTGGCGATCACCATCGCCGATGTGGGCGCGGATATCGTCTGAGGTTACTTTCTCGGGCGGGCCGGTCTTGGCTGCCAACAGCTTGTTTTGGGCTTCCATCTGCAGCAACAGGGCCTGCATTTCTTCTAACTGCTTTTGTTTACTACGTTTTTCGTCCAAGGTACGCTTCAGGTCGACCTCAGTTGCCTTGATGGTTTCGGTGAGACGCTCGGCCAGGCTTTGGGATATGGTTTTTTCGGCCTTGAGTTTGTTAAAGGTATTCCGTTTCTCAACCAGATTTTCCTGACCTTCCAAGACCTGGCGTTCAAGCAGGTCTGTTTCGGCCTGTAGGTCGCGGGTCATTTCTTTTTTCTCGATTTCAACATTGGCATTGATGATCAGGTAGAGCAGGATGACGGCCCCGAGCCCACAGGTCATGGCATCGAGGAAGGTAAGGCCGAAAACGTTGAGTTGCCGACGTCGCGCCATATCAATTCACCACCCGGATCAATTGGATTTCTCGCGTGCCGAGTTGGAGACGGTCGCCGCTGGCAAGCACGGTCTGGCCAGCATGGGTTTGACCATTCAGGAGACAAGGGGTGGTTTCCTCGAGCAGCAGGGTGCCGTTGCGGCTGACAAGGGGGCATTGATCGCCCGCCATGGTGGACCACTGGTCCAGCGGATAGGCTAAACCATGGTGCAGGAAGTGTGTGGGTGCCGGGGCGGTTTGTTTCGGCGCACTAAGCACCGGTTTGACACGGGATGCTGACGCCAATTTTACCGGTAAACCGGTTTGGAAGAGAATCTGACCGGTGGGGTTAGCGGCCGGGGTTTGAGATTGCAGCAAACCTTCCGGCACGGCATCTTCCGCAAGGTACACCGGATTGCCCAATTGTTCGATTAGGCCTGGCAGAGCCGCCAGACGGTGGGACAGCACCAGTTTGGTCCCAGGCTTAGCCGTCGCGTACTCACCGGCCAGAACCTCAAGCCGGTTGTAGATCTCAGCGGCGGCTGTTTTTAGATGGTCGCGTTGTAAGATCACCTTGTAGCCGCGTCCCCGATGCGACAAGCTGGCCTCAATCTCGGGTTCTTGAAGCAGTAGGGACAACCAGTCCGGCAATAACTGGTAGAGCACCTGTTCTGTCTGGGCCGCGTGTAGGGGGTCAAAGCGTGTCTTCTCTATGAAAACGCGGGCGATGGCTCTTGCCCACAATCGAAAGAGCGGTACCTGACCGGCATGATGATCGCGGGTAATGTTCCAACGTTCGATCCTGGGCCCTGAGACCTCGTCCTGGACCAGAAGGAATTCGGTGGCAAGGCTGCGATGCAGGTGAATGTCGAGGTAGAGGACGGTTTTACAAGCGGGCAGGCCCGCGCCGTTGGGGTGGAAGGCATGACAGAGTGCGGCGGGTGCGGCATCTACCAGGGCGGTCACCGGGATGTCGTTGGCCTGAGCAATGCCGAGCAGCAGCGCGAGTTGTTCCTTGTTGTAGTCGCCAGGCACGGCCAGCAGAACACTGCTGGCACTACGGCCCAGCTGTTCCCAAGCTGAGGCCAGGTGACCATTGGCCAAATCGGCGCGGCTTAGCCCGCGTGGGAAAGGTCTGCCCAGAGGGCTGGTGTTCATTTCCTGCCAGAAGCGGTTGTAAACACGTCCGGGAGTCAGGCGAGCCCGCTCCAATGCATCGAAGCCGAAGACGGGCCGCTTTTTCTCGAATAAGGCGTAACCCGGTCCAAGGGCCTGCAAGGGGCCTTGGGAATCCAATGCCAGTAAACCGGTATCATGTATATCAATGGCCAGAGTTGTCACAAAAGCCTCCTCGATTTGTTGTTCCACAGCTTATTGACTATTTGGAGGCTTGGAGATGCTCGATCAAATGCTCGTCCAGGTAGGTTTCGGTATCGAGAACCAGGCGGTCCTGTTGTAGTTGTAACTGGTGCAGCAGGAACATGAGGACGATGCTGATCAAGAGTGCGATAAAGGTAGAGTTAAAAGCGGTGCCCAGACTGCGGGTTACTCCGGTAATATCACCGGCAACCGCTTTGTGAGCCATGCCGAGCGCGTCGCCGATGCCGCGTACGGTGCCGATAAAACCGATGGAGGGAATAGCCCAAGCGATGTAACGCACCATGGAGAGTTCAGACTCCAACCGATCAGACTCCGCTTCACAGACCCCATGAGCCGTATCTGAGACGTTCTGGATGTTACCCGTGGCGGCAAAACGATGCAGGGCCGAAAGCAGGGAACGGGGCACAAGGCGTTGGCGTTTTGAGGCGTCCATGGCCTGAATCTGGCGACCGTATTCACGGGCGTCCTCGGGCAGGATTCGCGTGCCCTCGTGTAGGGGAATCAGCTCCAGTTTCAGTAGCCTGCGTTCGCCCGCTGACTTGTATCCCTTGGCCACGATGATGGCCATGGCCCAGAGCATTAGGATGAAGCAGGATTCCTGTTCGAAATCACGAACTATGACAAACATCGACCGTGCCGGAACATGGCTCGGATCTGCCTGCATCTGAGCTACTTCGTTGGCAAAAAACTCTTCGGCCTCGGGTCTGATCCAGGTCACATAAAGCCCGTGTACCAGGATGATGGCTAGGAATAGGGCAACCACCTGGTAGATGAATTCATAGGAAAACGAGCGGTTCATGCTGACTCCTCAGATATCGACCGGAAACGAGATGGCCCCGTCCGCTGGCAGTTTTTCGGTTGGGATGAAGAGCTCGGGCTCTTTCTCCTGTTGTTGTTCTGTCTTCTTTTTCTCTTGGACGTCTTGAGCTGGTCTTGAAGGAAGCAGCGTTAATAATAGGAATAAGGACAGTGTTTTCATGGTGCTACTCCAGGTTGCGGGCAACGCGGAAGCCCACGTCAGGCCGTTCCTTGTCGCCATAATCTCGGAAAGAGAACCTCAGCTCCGTGATGCTGCTGTGCATCCAACTGGAGCCGCGAATGACATGATAGGGTCCGGTCTCGGGTCCGAGGGGATCTATTTGCACTCCGGGCGTGGGTCGCAGCCCGTAGATATCGTGAACCCATTCGGCGACGTTTCCGCCCAAATCGAAGACGCCTAACTCGTTGGCTGGGAAGCTGCCTACTTTGGCGCTGACCGGGTTCTTGTCGTTGTAGTTGGTGATGATACGGGTGAGGAAGATGGCAGTTTCGTCTGCGTAGTTACCGGAACCTGGGGCCACCGGCAGGCGATCGCCCCAGGGGTATTTGAGCGAGATGTCTGGTTTGCCCATGTAGCGGGCCACCCATACCCACTCTGCCTCGCTGGGAAGACGGTAGCCTTTGCCCTTGGCATTGACGGGTTTGTCGTTCGTGCCGTAAAAGGGTGCCAGTCCTTCTTTGCGACTGAGCCAGTTACAGTACTCAATGGCGTCGTCCCAAGTCACGCGCACGACCGGGGAGTCCGATCCCTCCAGGCTGCGGCCGCCGATAGCTCCAGATTTGTGTTCCTTGCGGAAGGCATTGAACTGAGAATTGGTGACCTCGGTTTTGGCGATATAAAAGGGACGGGTAAGCTCTACTTCGCGGATGGTTTCGTTGGCGCGACGGCCCGGTTCACGTCGTGAAGCGCCCATGCGGAACTTCCCGGGTTGCACGAGCATCAATTCATGGCCCTGGCCGTCGCGATAGGTTTGTTTGATGGACTCTTTTTTAACCTGATCCAGAGTCTTAAGCGTGACTTCAAGGGATTTGGCAAGGCCAGGCAGGGGGGTCAGGTTCTTCTTGAAAGACAAAAAACCTTCCTTGCGAATTTCGATCAGATGCGGGACCGCCTGCAGTTGAATTATGGTTTCGGCTTTGCCGTGCTCACGGCCATCAACAAATAAACGGGCGTCCGGTGGCCAGCAGGTGATGCGCACTTCGCCCATGACCTGTTTTAGAACCAGTTTTACGTCGCTACGCTGGCCAGATTTGACCTTGATAGACTGTTTGCCCGATACGTATCCTGCTTTTGAGACGGCGACCTCATAGGTTTGACCTGGTTTCAGTGCAAGGTCGAGGGGGGTTTCACCGCGATAGACCCCGTTTATGGTGGCGGTAGCGCCGACAGGTTCGCTGTCCACGACCAGATTGCCGTCGGATGGGATCAGCGCTTTGGCAGGCAGGGCGAGGGGCTGGTTGGCCTTGACGAAAAATTTATCCGCGTGCGCCTTGTATCCCGCAAGCGCCAGTTCGTAGCGGTGAGCGCCTTCAATTACATCCTGGCTGAGTGGGGTTTTGCCGACGTTTTTGCCATTCAAGCGTACGGCGGCACCCTTGGGTTTGGATTGGAATAACACTGAGGCCCAAAGCGGCTCCAGCTCAACCTGAACTTCCTCGGTTTGGCCGGCGACCAGATTCACATTCACCTGATAATCTCGGTACCTGTCTGCCCTCACAATGATGGCGTGTTCCCCCTCGGGAAGTTCAATCGTGGCCAGGGGCGCGGGTCCGGCCAGTTTATTATCCACATATACCAGGGCGCCTTCCTGGGCGGAAAGACTTAAGCGACCCGGTAAGCGTTGCATGGAAAAAGCCAGGCGGTCGGTATCTGGCGTCACATCGATCGGAGTTTCCAGGGGATAGTAACCCTCCTGTTGGGCGGCAAGCGCGTAACTGCCTGGGAGCAGGAGGTATCGACCACCGATGCGGGGCGTAAGCAAACCGCCACTGACGGTCATGGACTGAGGCGAAGGATCGATTTCAATGGTGACGGGCCGGGCCGTAAAAAGGAAGAAGGCGGCTGCCGCCAAGGCCAGGAACAGCCCCAGCCAAAGCAGTTTACCGATAGGGAAGCCGCGAGCCTTTTCGCGACCACCGACCAACTTGTTGGGTTTAAAAGCCACGGGTTGAATGCTCTCGGGTGGTTCGCTGACCGGCGCTGTCGTTGCTGTGTGGTCGGCGGGTTTGGAGGGGGGAACCAGGGTAGGCAAAGAGGCCGTCGTTCCCGCTGCAACGACGGTGAAGCTGAGAGCGTCACGTTGGCCGCCGACTTGAACATTGGCACCGCCAAGACGCAAAACATCGCCCGAGTTCAGCCAGCGCGAACCCTGCAGCGGAGTTCCGTTGCAGCTGACTTCCATGCCTTCGGCGGCTTGCACAAATATTTCATCACCGGCCTGGCCCAGGTACGCGAGTGCTTCTGCGCAGGAGGGCAGCTGAATATGAGCCTCTGGCCCGCCGATGGTCAGGGGCAAATCGGCGATACCCACAACCCGAGTCCCGCGTTGGTCGACGATGGTCATTTCTTTCATATCTTCTCCACACATTTAATGGTCAGAGGCTGGGGATCTTTGCCGGGTTCTACAATCAGGATTATGCGCACGTCGCGATAGCCCTTGCGAGAGCCAACGATGGTATAGGTGGCGGGTCGCAATTCCAGCGTGGTTTGCGCAAATGGCGCCAGCTTTTTCACCTTGTAAATGAAGATTTCGGTCAGCTCGTCTGATTTGAGTACCACTTCTCGGACCTTTCCGTAGACGTCTAAATGTACTTTGAGCTGAGCCAATCCCGCTTCCAGACGGGGACCCTTGCTGCTGATGCGTTCGGCCCGACGCCCAATCTCTTTGGCTTCCTCGCGTACAGCGTCCTCTGTAAAGCGTTGCGGCTTGGCAAGCAAGCGCTCCATACTCGCGTAGAAGGCGGCTTTGCGTTCTGCGGATTGTTTGCCCTGGTTGGCAAAGTCGATGGCCGGGTCTAACTCTAGAACCCGCTGATAAGCGCCTGCGGCCTGGTGCCACAATTCTTTTGATTCGAACTGGCGTGCCTGCTGGTGCAGCTGTTCGATGGTTGCCATGCGGATGCCCATCTTCGCGCGCGCCAGACCTTCGGCCACCTGATCGGTACCGGGGCGGATGCGGTCTGCCTCCATAAATTTACTGCGTGCCGTGTCGTAGTCGTGGCGTTCCAAGGCTGCAAGTCCTTCGGAAATGGCGGCCACGAAGGGGTCGAGACGTTCCGATTCCTGTTCTCCTGGTTCGACCCGGACCACGGCTTGCGGTTCGAGCCGCAGAACAGCTAGACGCGAAACGAAGGCAACCTCCTCTGCGACCAATGGCTCTTGCTCGCCACTCTTCGGAGTGGGAAGAGCCATCCCAAAGGTGGTGGCGCTTGAAGCCAGCAGAAACAGAGTCATTAGGGCCGGCCGGGGGAGGGGAGTGGGGCGCAGGACTGGCCCGCTTCTTGGTGGGGGAACCCGTCGCGTTTTGTTGGGGTCCAGCACGAGCTTGGTCACGTTCTAGTCTCCCCCTTCCGCTTCTGAAGAGGTTTCATTGGGATCTTGGGGCACGCCTGTTTCTGTCTTGTGAAGCTCGCGTAGGAGCTTGCGCCAATTGGTGTACTGGGCCTCTGCCGAGCCGGTCAATGTATGGGTTTGACCTTCCATCTCCACCAGCATGGGTGCTACTTCTGTCTCCATGGATTGGGCCAGTTCTTTTAAAGCCTCGGCATGCATTTTATAACTCTGGGCCTGTTGAAACCCCTGCGTCATTACCTGCATGCCTGCCAGAAAGGAAACTTGGGCCAGAGCGCGTGAACCACTGCTCTTCCCCTCGGACATAACACCACCGATAATTGCAAGTGCACCCAATATTT
>Ga0316189_10003960_pt1 | contig 14310 bp, 10 predicted proteins | sample LowCovwburrow_MG_FD_204930 | JGI IMG/M metagenome (GOLD analysis project Ga0316189, IMG submission 204930) | Coastal sediment microbial communities from Maine, United States - Lowes Cove worm burrow | ecosystem: Environmental > Aquatic > Marine > Coastal > Sediment | place: USA: Maine...
AATCGTCCATTGATTTACCTTTATTGGCTGAAAGAATCTGCGCCGCTTTACGTTCTTTTCTGATTTTTGGAAGCACCGTCGGAGAGGCGTCTTCAACCGCCATTAAGCCTTCGTCATAAGTCTTAGTCAATTGGGTAACTGCGTAACCACTCACTAAATCGAAGCGCTTGATATCACCTACTTTGGTATCTTCTCTAAAAGCCCATTGAACAATATTTCGTTGAGCGGAAAGTCCGGGTAGGTTTTCGTCAGTAGCCTTGATCTTATTGACCGGGCGCACCGTATACTTGCTTTCTTTGGCTAAATCTGAAAAGGCCTTTTCGGAAGAAATAGATTCCATTTCGAATTTGGTGGCATCTGTGAACAGGGTATTCACCGTTTCTTCTGAAGGCTCAATCTCGCGTGCCAACGTGGCAACCTGCACAATATTTTGCTTATCGTCGATTTTGATGATATGAAAGCCAAAGGCGGTTTCCACCATACCAATTGTGCCCACTGGATTTTGAAATGCAAAGTCGTTGAATTTTGGCACCATTCTACCTTCTTGAAAATAGCCTAAGTCTCCACCGTTTGGGGCTGAAGGACCATCGGAGTTATCTCTGGCCAAATCAACAAACTTCGCGTCTCTCCTTTTGGCTTCTCGAAGCAAGCGTTTGGCCTCTGCCTCTGCCTCTTCTTTAGTTCTCTTAACCTCAGGATTTGCTCTTTCAGCTCCTACATAAGCAATCAAAATATGACTTGCTTTAACGGAGCCGTTTGATTTTTTATTAACCATTTTAGAGACCTTAAAATAATCTCCATCACGATAAGGGCCAAATAGTTCGCCAACCTGTAAGGTCATCAATGTATCGGCAAATTTGGCTGGGAGGTCTTTTTTGGCTTTATATATGGTATCGAATTTAATATCTGAATTACGATCTAAAAAGGCAGTCACATCGGTTGTAGTCCGAAACCCCTGAATTGTATCGTTCTTATCTGTTTGTGCGTTGTATTCGATGGTGTCATCCATCAGTTTTGCAATGGCATCCTGTACCGCTTTTTCATCAGCCGCAGAAGCTTTTTCCTCAAAATAAACGAATTGAATATCTCTTGCGGGCTCTTGTTTGAAATCTTCTTTATGGGCGTTAATATACGTTTGCATTTCGCTCTTAGATACTATTAGCGAACTATCAGCGATAGATGTGTAAGGAATGCGGATATATTTAATATCCATCTTATCATTGGCGAGACGATAATCAAGCTCGCCTTCTTTTAACGTAGCCCCTACCCCGGCTTTTATTAAATTGAAATAAGTTTGCTGCTTGGCGTTTTTAATAATGGACTGTTCGTCTTGTAGCCAAAGATTATATTGTGCAGGATTGTTGATTTTCATATCAGCAATAAATGTCCTGAATTTGTTTTGATCAAAAACACCGTTTACATTTTGAAATTGGGGGTTTTGGGTATATGCAGGAATAGAACCGATATAATTCAAAATCTGATCTTGTTCAATATCAACACCCAAACCTCCTAACTGCTGATCTAAAATGGCGTTGCGAACCTCTTGATCCCAAACCTGATTTACCGTTTGCATTGTTGAAGCGTTAGGCCCGGACCTTCTTGATGCTATATCTACCTTTTGACGAAAGTCGTCAATAGAAATCTCCTCGCCGTTGATTTCAGCTATGCTAGATCCTATTTTGCCGCCACCAAGGTCTCCGCTAGTAAAAACACCGGAAATCACAAAAGCGAAAAGGGCCAAACCTATGATAAGTATCAAAACGGTTGTCTGTTTTCTAATATTTTCTAAAATTGCCATGAATGGATTTTTTTTAATCAGTTGGCAAAATTACCATTTTCTTTTGACATTCTAAAGCATTTAAAGTTCAAGCGCACCTGTCTAGTTCAAAAATATTTTAGAAAATAGATTAAAGATGTACTCAATGTTCGGTGTTGGCATACAGGGCTTGGATTGGAAGAAGAATTTCACAAATTGAAACGAATTATAGGAATGACAAATGCATTTGATTTTTTTAAGTTTTCCATCTGAACTTGAGTTTGTGTTTTCTAGATTCCTTCTTTTAACCGATTTGCATCCAACTTTAAGAAAATAAATAGCAAAGCAGTAAAGAAAAGAAGCCCTGAGCCACCGTAACTAAAAAATGGGAGAGGAATACCGATTGTGGGTAGTACACCGATAACCATACCAATGTTAATAAAATAATGAATGAGCAGTATAGAAATCACCCCATAGCCATACATACGGGAAAAATCAGACTTTTGTCGTTCCGAGAGATAGACTAAACGTAGCAGTAATAATGTAAAAAGCAGAACGACCGTTGCGGTGCCCAAGAACCCCCATTCTTCACCCACAGTACTAAAAATAAAATCGGTATGCTGTTCGGGTACGAAATCACCTTTGGTTCGTGTTCCTTCTAAAAAACCTTTTCCGAAAAATCCGCCAGATTCTATGGCCTTTTCCGATTGATAGGTATTATAGCCAATAGTTTTTCTAATCTGTTCTAATTTTGCAGGATCTTTTTCCAATCGTAACCATAAGCTGAATCGGTCTCTGTGACGTTGTTCGAAAACATTATTGAAAACAAAATCGACCGAAAGTGAAAATAGAATGGTAATGACTACGGCCGTAATCAAGGGGAAAATCGGAACTCTGAATTTTTTCTTCTTTAAAAGAAGGAAAAGTATAATCATCAAGGCAATGAATATACTAACCCAAATGGTACCGAACATTAGCGTAGTAACAAATACCAAAATAGCAAGAAAAGCAATACCTAAATAATAGAGCGGAAGCCCTTCCCTAAAAATAACGAACGATAAGGAAAAAAAAACTAATGCACTCCCGGGGTCTGGCTGCGGGATAATGAGTATCGCCGGGATCAAAATAATCAAAAAGGCATAAAGCTGATCTTTGTTGCGTTTGATGTCGGTCTGTATATCGCTGAGGTATTTGGCAAGAGCCAATGCCGTTGCTACTTTCGCCAGCTCTGAGGGCTGTAAATTAAAAAAACCAAGATCGTACCAAGAGGTTGCACCTGCTATGGTTTTGCCGAAGACGAACAGACCGAGTAAAAGCACCATCGAAAAGATATATAAAAGGCTCGAAAAACGTTCATAAAAACTAGCCTCTAAAGCCAATAAAATCACGATGGAAGCAAAACTGGTACAGATAAAAAAAAGTTGTTTGCCATGAAGGGTGCCAAAATCGAAAATTGAGGAATCGCTTTCGGAAAAGGTGCTTGAATAGATGTTGAACCACCCAATGGTGAGTAAAAGTAAATAAAAAAGAACGGTAAGCCAATCGATTCGTTTCAGAATGCTTTTACCAGACATACGCGTTTATTCTGAACGGATTTCCGTCTTAGGTTTTGTGGCATGCTGGCTCCAATCATACTCATTTATCTTGAATTCCTTACCGCTATACGGCTTTGCATATTCCGACTCCAATGTTCTTTCCAGCATACGTTTTTCAAGGTCTTTGCGGGTAATTTCGCGTTTGATGTACTTTTCGATCATCAAAGAGGCGATGTGCCCTGCATACCTAGAGCCGTAGTATCCGTTCTGAATGTAAACTGCAATGGCAATTTTGGGATTGTCTACGGGAGCAAAAGCAACAAATACCGAATTGTCGGTCAATTGTACGCGTACGGTATCGATTTTTGTATAGTTCTCAACGGTGCCTGTCTTTCCCGCAATTTTGATATCGGGTATTTTCACTCCTCGTGCGGTACCTTTTTCATACACATCTGCCATGCCTTGAATTACCGGTTCAAAATGTCGCTTGTCTATGGTTGTTTGTTTGGGCTCTACAAAATCGGGAATATTGATTTCTTTTCCATCTATTTTTTTTAGAATGTGTGGCGTGAAGAAATGTCCATGATTAGCAATTGCAGCGGTCATATTCGCCAATTGTAATGGAGTAACGTTGACTTCTCCCTGCCCAATGGCGTTGGAATAAGTGGTCGTGGCCGACCATCGTTTGTCTCCTTTACCGTACCATTTGTTGTAAAGCGCCGAGCTCGGAACGCTGCCAGGCCTTCCGGTGTAAAGGTCGGAACCTAAATAGGAGCCCAGGCCGAAACTTCTGACATGCTTTTCCCAAGTATCCATTGCCTCGCTATTTGATGGAAATTGTTCAAATATCTTTTTATAGACCCCTACGAAATAGGCATTACATGATTCGTAGATTCCACTATTTAAATTTCTTACGCCGCCACCGCAATGGCACCCTTTTTTACTTCTTCCTATATAAAAACCGTGATGGCATGTAAACGTTGTAGCAGGTGTTATCGCCCCTTCTTGCAATGCAATTAAGGCATTGATTGTCTTAAAAGGAGAGCCCGGACTTTTTTCAAAAGATATTGATCGGTCGAACGTTGGTTTTGAAATTGAGTCATAATGTAATTTACTGTAGTTGGCAGATCTTTTTCTTCCCACTAAAAGCGACGGATCGTAAGTAGGCCCCGATATCATGGACAGAATTTCGCCTGAAGAAGGTTCGATAGCGACAATACCGCCCCACTTGCCATGCATGAGTTTTTCCCCATACTCTTGAAGTTCTTTATCGATGGTCAATGTAATTTCTTTTCCTTGTTCGGGCAAGGTATCCAATACACCACCCTTATATTTGCCTATATCACGGTTATAGCGGTCTTTTTGTATGTACTGTACCCCTTTTCTTCCCCTTAAAATATCTTCGTACTGCGTTTCGACCCCGGTACGGCCGGTGAGTTCTCCCTGAACGTAATACGGGTTTTTGGCCAAATCACGTTCGTTAACTTCGCTGATATACCCAAGTACGTTAGCGGCACTGTTCGTGTCATAATATCGTAAGGAACGCTTTTGTATATAGAAGCCCTTATAATGCCGCATTTTTTCTTGAAGTTTTGCGTAGTCTTGTTTTGATAACTGAGGCACAAATACGGAAGGAAGTCGAGGTGAATAAATTCTAGCTTTTCGTAACTCTTTTTTAAACTTCTTTTTATCTACTTTTAAAAGATTGCAAAATTCTAAAGTATCTAATTCTCTTACTTCACGGGGAATTACCATAACGTCGTAGGCCGGATCATTACCTACCAAAAGTTCACCGTATCTATCGTAAATGTAACCGCGTTCGGGGTAATCATAGACACGCTTTATCGCAGGGTCTTCCAAGACCTGATCCGGTGAAAAACTAAATATCTGTAAATAGGATAGCCTACCGATAAACGTGATGCCGATTATTACGATGATGGAGGATAAAAGGAACTTTTTCATCTAGGATGAAATATTAATTAATGAGTTTGTATAGCCTTATCCGGCTTTATTCTTTACGCATACTGAAAAGGGAGCCAAACAATAGACAAAGTATCAATGTAGCAGTGCCTGTAGCAAATACTTTTTTCAAAATTAGCAGGAAATTAGCCAAACTAAAAATTTCGAAGGTAAAGAAAACAAAATGGTGTACTATAATCAATAACGCTAAAAATGTGATTTGTTGTACACGTGTTGTATTACTAAGTTTAAAACTCTGAAACTCAAAGTTGACCCCAAAGACAAAACGCATTATCGCCGGTCGCATATAGGCAATGGTAATCGTAGATGCAGCATGTATGGCCATAGTATCTGAAAAGAAATCTATGGCAATACCCAAAAGAAAGCCCAAACCTATAAAAGCAGCCCGATTTTCCTTTATTGGATACCAGTACAAAAAGAGAATATAAACCATCGGGTTGATGAAACCGAAAAAGTTCAACCTATTGAAGACCAACACCTGCACCAATACCAGCAGTATGAATCGAACCACATTTAAGAAATAGTAATTACTTATCATCGGTCTCGGTCCGGTTTTCCAGTTCTAGAATTTCATCGCGATATTCATTGTTCACGATATATACATTTTTAATATTGGTCATGTCGTTAAAGAGAGACACATCAATGCGGTAAAAACTTTGAGAGGTATTAAGGTCGAACTTCTGAATGGTCCCGATAGGAATGTCCCCCGGAAAAATACTGCTCATACCCCCAGTAACTATGGTATCGCCTACCGTCAAGGGTACTAACCGCGGAATATCTACTAGCTGTACCACATTGTAGCGCTTCATGTCCCATACTAGAGAACCAAAATGATCGGTATTCTTGATTTTTGCGTTGATATTCGATTTTTCGTTCAAGATGCTCTGCACGGTAGCAAAATTGTTCGATGTATTCTCAATAATACCTAAAATACCCTTGCTGGTAATTACTCCCATATCGGGCATTACACTGTCTTTTCTTCCTTTGTCTATGGTAATATAGTTTCGGGGGTTAGCAAAACTGTTTTTAACAACCTTACCAGTAGTTATGGTATAGGTACGCTGAACGGAATCTACGGGGATTGAATCACCAACTGCATTGTTGAAAAGCAATTTGCGCAACAATTTGTTTTCGTCCATAAGTTTTTGATTCTCTTCGCTGAGACCAAAATAGTTGGAGACACTATTCGAGGTTTCTAGAATATTGCCTGAAATCCAGTTTGAAGAATTGAAAAAGCGTGACTGGTGGTAGGAATGGGACTGGATCGTGAACCCCAAAGATACAATCATCAAAAAGATATAAAGAAGAAAGTTCTTATATCGAATTACAAAGTTGATGATCTGCTGCATTCACTTTAGAATTTTGTGAAACATGCGAAGTAATTCCGAATGGAAAATAAAATTTATAGACCCTGAAATCACCCCGAATTCGTTTAAAGTCTATTTGATAAGGATGCTCTTGTAGCGCTCCAGATTTTTCAATGCGATACCTGTACCACGAACTACTGCCCTTAAGGGATCTTCTGCGATATATACAGGAAGGTCCGTTTTTTGCGACAGCCTTCTGTCTAGGCCACGTAGCATAGAACCACCACCAGCAAGATAAATACCAGTATTGTAGATGTCCGCTGCCAATTCCGGTGGAGTTTGCGAAAGTGTTTCCATGACCGCATCTTCGACACGAAGAATGGATTTGTCCAAGGCTTTGGCGATTTCCCGATACGAAATTTGCACCTGTTTCGGTTTTCCGGTCAAAAGATCACGCCCCTGTACCGATTTTTCATCTGGTGGAGACTGAAGATCTTCGGTAGCGGAACCGATATCGATTTTTATATTTTCGGCTGTAGCTTCTCCTACATAAAGGTTGTGCTGCGTACGCATATAATAAATGATATCATTGGTAAAGACATCGCCTGCAATCTTTACCGATTTATCACAAACGATACCACCAAGGGCGATAACTGCGATTTCTGTTGTGCCACCACCTATATCTACAATCATGTTCCCCTTCGGCTGCATGATGTCAAGTCCGATACCGATAGCAGCGGCCATAGGTTCGTGAATTAAATAAACTTCTTTGCCGTTTACACGTTCGGCAGATTCTTTTACCGCACGCATTTCTACTTCAGTAATTCCCGAAGGAATACAGATGACCATTCGCAAAGCTGGCGGAAACCACTTTTTCTTTAAAGCGGGGATGTTCTTGATGAACATGTTGATCATCTTTTCAGACGCATCAAAATCCGCAATTACCCCATCTTTAAGGGGGCGAATCGTTTTTATATTTTCGTGGGTCTTGCCCTGCATCAAATTGGCCTCTTTGCCAACGGCAATGATTTTACCTGAAATACGGTCTCGGGCAACAATAGAAGGACTGTCGACAACGACCTTGTCCATGTGAATGATGAGGGTATTCGCAGTACCAAGGTCGATAGCGATTTCCTCGGTCAAGAAATCAAAAAATCCCATTTGTAATTTTGTTTGGTTATGTTACTAGTTCGATTGGGGTGTATTTCATCGACAAAAGTAGTAAAATAAGCAACTGATTAGTATTTAATGTTGTGAATTTGCATCTTCTGATAGTCAAACTACCCAGTCTTGAAGTCTGCAGCTCCAAAGAACATAAAAACTAGTGCTTATTAGTGCTTGAAATGACGGGTTCCCGTCATAACCATAGACACTTTGTTCTTATTACAATAATCGATACTCAATTGGTCTTTTATAGACCCGCCCGGCTGTATAACGCTAGAAATACCGCTTTTATGCGAAATTTCTACACAATCTGGAAAAGGAAAAAAAGCATCGCTCGCCATTACGGCTCCTTCTAGGTCAAATTTAAAAGAATTTGCCTTGTGAATGGCCTGATTTAGGGCGTCCACACGAGAGGTTTGGCCAGTACCACTAGCGCATAATTGTTTGTTTTTCGCCAGTACAATCGTGTTCGATTTGGTATGTTTACAAAGTTTGGAAGCAAATATGAGATCTTCCAGCTCTCGTTCCGTGGGTTTTTTATCGGTAACATATTGCAAATCTTCAAGTGCATCGGTTCTGTAGTCCTTATCTTGAACCAAGACTCCGTTGAGACAGGTGCGAACAATGGTATCGGGCAAATCAATCTCGTTTTGTATTAGAATGATTCGATTCTTTTTTCCCTTTAAAACTTCAAGGGCACTTTCTGAGTAGCTTGGGGCGATAACCACCTCACAAAAAAGTTGATGAATTTCTTCAGCGGTAGGTTTGTCAATTTCTACGTTGCTGATCAAAATTCCTCCAAATGCGGAAACTGGGTCTCCAGCCAAGGCATCTATATAGGCTTGGTTTATGGTTTCGCGTTGTGCCAATCCACAAGCGTTGTTATGTTTTAAGATGGCAAAGGTCGGAGCATCATTTTCGAATTCTTTCATCAAATTGACCGCTGCATCAACATCCAATAAGTTATTATAGGACAGTGCCTTGCCGTGCAGTTTCGTAAACATAGCCTCGAAATCGCCAAAAAAGAATCCTTTTTGATGCGGATTTTCACCGTATCGCAACACTTGGCCTTTGGTTTCACTGATTTTAAGAACGGCCTCTTGGTAATCTTTATTGAAATAGTTGAAAATGGCTGTATCATAATGCGACGATACATTAAAAGATTTAGCCGCAAATCTTTTCCTGTCTTCGAGGGTGGTGCTTCCGTTTCCATTGGAAATGACTTCTGAAAATTCGATGTAATCTTCCATAGAAGAAACACAGAGCACATCTTTATAGTTTTTGGCGGCGGCACGAATCAATGAAATACCTCCAATATCGATTTTTTCGATAATATCTTGTTCTGAGGCTCCGCTGGCCACAGTTTTTTCAAAGGGATATAGATCTACGATAACAATATCTAATTGCGGAATCTCAAATTCCTCTAACTGCGCTACATCACTTGCATTATCTTGACGATTTAAAATACCCCCGAACACTTTGGGATGTAATGTTTTTACCCTACCACCTAAAATGGAGGGATAGCTTGTCACTTCTTCAACAGGTACGACTTCAATACCTAGTTCTTTAATGAATTTCTCGGTACCTCCTGTCGAATATATGGTAATGCCGAGTTCTTGAAACTTTTTGACTATGGGCTCGAGTCCGTCTTTATGAAATACAGAAATCAGGGCAGATGTAGCTTTTTTGGTACTCATGTTGCTTGCTTGTAGTTAAGGGATTATAAGACATGCAAAAGTACTTTTTTTAAGTGTTAAACTTTGATGAGGTTATCAACAAATGAGGGGAAGTTTTGAACGGCTAGCATCTTATCTATTCTAGGACTACTTTGGAAATAATCTGATAGTTTCTGGTTTGTTTCCCTGTCAAGAGAAGTAACCACATTAACCTAACTATACTATTTATACATCTTTGCCACTTCAGTATTCAAAAACTCCAAAAAGCGCTCATCTTTCTCGGTAAAAGGATCGGGTGTATTCGAATCAATATCTATTTGCCCTATATTTTCTCCATTGACGAACAAGGGCACTACAATTTCCGCTTTTACAGTAATACTACAGGCGATATAGTTGTCTTGTGCCCTTACATCCGGAACTACAAAATTTTGGTTGCTCAAGGCAACTTGTCCACAAATACCCTTTCCGAAGGGGATTATGGTGTGGTCGGTTGGCTCGCCAGCATAGGGGCCAAGTTTCAGTTCTTCTTTATCGCCGTTCCTGAAATAAAAGCCCACCCAATCATAATGTGGTACGCTCTCTTTGAGAAGGTCGCAAAGGTTTTGAAGTCGGTCATTTACCGAAAGATCGGCGGAACTTAAAATGGTCTTTAGTTCTGGACGTAACTTAGTGAACATATCGTTATTATTTTTTACAAAACTATTGATTTGCTTTTAAAAGTTATGGGTACATAAAAAGCTATCTAACAATAAAAATAAATCATTATCGGTTTTGGCGTTTGGCAACTAATTTACAGGCCAAAAAAAGGGGTGCCGTTTACGGCACCCCTTTTATAAAGTCTTTTCTTGATGTTAAAATCAAGGCTGTATCTTCACGTCGAACACAATAAAGTCGTTTACGTTAAAACCAGCTTTGATTTCTGTAATTTTAATAAGTCCTTTTTTACCGTAGTTGTCTACAAATTCGATTACATCGCCTTCGGCCATGTTCGTATAGTTTTGAAAAGTAGATTTGGTGATTGCATCTAACTCACCAGAAAGGATAACGCCGTCAAATTGAGTTGCCGCCATTGTCGATAGCTCGAAAAACGCCTCGTTTAAGGTTTCTGATTCCATATCTTCCTCATCTGCTTCGGCTTTAAGCCCTTCTACTGGAAAACCGAAAGCTGCATCGTAGTTTGCCGTCGAAGCAAACGACGCCTGATTGTTCTTATAGTAATAACCGAAATCCCAGAACGCTCTGAATTCTGGTCCTTCGTTAATTTGGTAAACAGTTTCGTTGAGAAGCGAAAAGAAGGTTTTTGTAGTTCCATCTGCAGCAGGAGCGAACAATTTGACATCTGTAAACGAACGTACTTCCGCGGCTGGGTTGGTTCCATTACCTACCTTTACCGTAATGGTACCGACGCCCAGGGCTAATCTTTTGAGAGGGTCCCTAAAGTCGCCTTTTCCTGTAGTCGTCCAAAAACTATATACAATCTCACCGTTATCGATAGCGGGTACGGGAAGTTCAAAAGTAAAATCTATTTCTTTTTTCGAAGCACCATCAAGATCTATCGACCCATCTGCCTTCAACGCTTTTTTTAGGTCCGTATCGCCTAGATCAAAATTATTAAAGGGCATATCGCCACCACCAGAAACATTCTGTGTAATGTACATTCTTCTTTGTGTTGTGGCCGTTGAGGTAAAGATGACCCTTCCAGGTACTTTTGTGCCTACTTCGCCACTGGCATTAGCGACCAATATATCTTTCGATGGATCACCTTCGTTAAAAACTAGCGTAGCTATCTCAATTACTGGCTCGTCGGGGTTTTCGTTTTCAGGTTCATCGGGTGTATCAAAAACGTTTCCTTCATCTGAACTACAACTTGATGTGAATATTGCCAGGGCTAGGATTATAAATCCTGAAGTGATTTTTAATCTAAATTCTTTTTTCATGATTAGGTACTATTTAAACAGTTAATAGAATTTTGTAAGAAAACCAATACAGAGTTTCGCTTTGAGATAACTAAATACAGTGCAAAAAAGTATGTTCGAATTCCCAAATTTTTGTATTTTTTTGAAATTCGTAGAAATTTTGGGACGGCGATGATATGAAATCGATAATTATGGAAAGAGGTGAGATAGTTGTCGAATATTTTACCATGTGAGCCCAACTTAGCCTAAAAACACCTTCGCCAATTTTTCGTTAAAGGAATTGTGTCAAAATTTTCTCAGAAGATTATTTTGTATTTTTGAACTGATGAGGGAAAAGCTACATCGTGTTTTTTCATGTTTGGTGGCCTTAATGTTATTGGCATCCACAACTTCGTGGACAGTTGGTAAGCATTATTGCATGGGACACCTTATGGATATTTCGTTCTTTGCACATGCCGAAGGGTGCGGTATGGAATCGTTATTGACCGATGATGTCACCGAATATTCGAACGAATCGAATTCTTGTTGTGACGACCAAATTATAACCTTTGATGGCCAAGACCATTTAAAAATTTCGTTTGACAAATTCAGTTTCGACCAACAATTACTTTTTGTTGCTTTTGCAAATTCGCGTCTTAATTTATTTGAAACCTGTTCTGAGGGACTAATTCTGAACGAACACTACCCACCGCCTCTTCTAGTCAAGGACATCCATTTGCTTGATGAGGTATTCATTATTTGATTTACTAGTTTTTATTTCATTCCCGTAAATACGGGAATCTTCCTTTTTTCGTCTTTACTTTTAAATCTAAGGGCCGTCTCATTATAAAAAAGGATTTCCTCCTTTCAGGGGGTGCTAAAAACTAATAATCTATTCATGAAACACATCTATAAAATTACCGGAATGACTTGTAACAATTGTGTTGCGTCTGTAACCGAGAAGTTGATCAAAGTGGCTGGAGTAAACAAAGTCGATGTTGATCTTGAAAAAGCGGAAGCTGAAATTTCAATGGGAAAACATGTTTCCTTAGATATCTTGAAATCGACCTTACCGAAGAAATATACCATTTCAGAAAAGGGAAACTATACTTCTGAAATGATGAGTGGAGAGGTATCCGACAAAACCAAACTACAGCAATTAAAACCTTTGTTACTGATTTTTCTGTATTTGTTCTCAGCAGCTTTCCTCTTGAATTTCAAAAGATGGAACACCTCGGAGGCCATGCTCGATTTCATTGGTCTCTTTTTTATCGTATTCAGCTTTTTTAAGCTACTGGATTTAAAGGGTTTCCCAGAAAGTTTTCGCATGTACGACCCTTTGGCTAAGGTCTTTCCCGTCTATGGGTGGCTTTACCCTTTTATTGAGGTCGCTTTAGGGCTTATGTTCTTGATGCGTTTTCAGGTAACCATTGGTATAGTGGCTACTATTATAATTTTGGGTAGTACCACCTTCGGTGTAACCAAAGCACTAGTTGATAAAAAGAGCATTCGCTGTGCTTGTTTGGGCACAGCCCTGAAATTGCCCATGACCGAAGCTACGTTTATCGAAAATGCAATAATGCTATCCATGGCAATTACGATGCTTACACAACTCATTTAATTAAGGAAAGATGAAGACGTATATAACAATTGCAGTTATGACACTCTCCTTGCTTTCCTTTTCACAAGAAAAAGTGGAGGGTATGGTCATGGAGGGAAATGCCGAAAACAAAGATATCGGCCTGTCAGGGGCGAGCGTGTATTGGATGAACTCCCAGATCGGTACTGTAACCAATGAAGAAGGCCTGTTCAGTATTCCTTATAGTAAGGAATACGATCAGTTGATTATAAACTATGTAGGTTTTGAATCGGATACCCTGACCATCATTGAACCTAAAATGGTACATCATTCTTTAAAGCCTTCGAATGAACTCGATGAGGTTGTCGTAGAGAAAAAGCGGGATGCCCTTCAAAAGGCCTATTTTAGTTCTGCCAACGTGATTACCGTCAACAGTGCCGAACTCTTAAAAGCCGCTTGCTGCAACCTTTCTGAGAGTTTTGAAACGAACCCGGCTATTGATGTCAACTTTAACGATGCGCTTACTGGTACCAAGCAGATTCAAATGTTGGGTTTGACGAGTCCGTATTTGTTGATTACACAAGAGAATATTCCCATGGTACGCGGTGCTTCCCAAGCCTATGGACTCACTTTTACCCCAGGAACGTGGGTCGAGAGTATTCAAATTACCAAAGGAGCCGGTAGCGTAGTCAACGGTTACGAAAGTATATCTGGACAAATAAATACCGAGCTAGTAAAACCTTTAACGGATAAGGCATTATTCGTTAACGGTTATGCCAACCGTAACGGTCGCCTTGAGCTCAACACGCATGTGAATCGTAGACTGAACGACAAATGGAGTACCGGCCTTTACATCCACGGAAACAAAAGAAGTCAGATAGAAGATAGGAACGATGATGGATTTTTAGATGCACCATTGGCTGACCAAATCAATGTCATGAACCGCTGGCAGTACCAAAACCCTAAAACGGGTTGGGTCAGCTTTATCAATGTCCGTTTTTTAAACGATGAAAAACAAGTTGGGCAATCCGATTTTAATCCTTCTACCGATAAATTCACTACCAATAGTTGGGGAAGCGAAATTAATACAAGACGTTTCGATACTTCTCTAAAATTAGGTTACGTATTTCCTGAATTGCCTTTTCAGAGTATCGGTTTTCAAACGTCGTACAGTATACACAAACAAGATTCGTATTTCGGGTTTCGAAGATACGATATCGACCATGAGAGCATTTATTCGAACCTCATATTCAATTCTATTATCGGCGATACCCGAAGCAAGTTCAAAACCGGACTGACCTTTGCCTATGATGGTTATGAAGAGTTAGTGAACACTGAAAATTATGATAGGGCAGACACTTCGGCAGGTTTATTTTTTGAGTACAGTTACGAGAATTTGGAAAAAATAAGTCTGACCG
>Ga0316189_10003961_pt1 | contig 14309 bp, 15 predicted proteins | sample LowCovwburrow_MG_FD_204930 | JGI IMG/M metagenome (GOLD analysis project Ga0316189, IMG submission 204930) | Coastal sediment microbial communities from Maine, United States - Lowes Cove worm burrow | ecosystem: Environmental > Aquatic > Marine > Coastal > Sediment | place: USA: Maine...
AGCTGTGGCATTTTATTTCGCTGTGGCATTTTATTTCGCTGTGGCACTTCACCCCGCCGTAGCACTCTAATATTAGTGATATGGTGGCGTAGGTAACGTGGTTCATGCATGATTGTTTCTTTCACCGATCTAACCCGGTCTATCAGCATGTCTCGGCTTTCAGCGCGCATGATGGCCATTGGTAAACCACTATCATAGTTATCGCGCGGAATTAATAGATATAAACAGTCAACTGTGAACAGCTCTGGCCAGTCATCCAGCGGACCGTCGTTCAACGCACATGCGTAACGTGCATACAAATCCTGTAGAGCTAGGTACAAGCTCATGTCATTTACTGAACTTGTTTTGTTATTAGCAGTTTCTTTGATAGTTGTGTTCACAGGCCCATTACCTCGCGATAGTATTTGTAGAAAGCCCGTATCGCCCCTTCGGTAACCATGTGATTTTCATCATTAGTACCCTCGCCTCCCAATATCATCATGGTCTGCTCGTCTGGACTTGGCTCAATACCATCCTGGCTCATCTTCATTACTTCGCTGTCGTCGGCGGAGACCAAACCAGCAGAACTCATCAGATTGGCCTGGCGTAAACGCCGCCGCGTCATTTCTTCATCATCATCCTCGTAACCAAAAAATGTCCAAGAGAGTTCAAACGATGACGGAGAACGTGGCTGAATTTGACGCAAGGCCAATGTGTTTGATTGTTGTTGAACGATCAAATTTGGCCAGATGGTCTGCATTACAACCGTATTTTTATCCGGGAATTCACGTACTGGATCAAGTAAACGATCGTCTTTCAACTTAAAATCTTCACGCAAATTCTGAATATCTTTAGTATCGTCACTGTGTTGTTGCTCGCCCTTGCGAGAAATAAGCAAGGCATGCCCACCACTCTGATCCATCTTCACCTGTGATTCCTGGTCGGCTCTAAACAAACCAAACGTCACCAAAAACACATGCAATAGAGAAGCATGATAGGGGTCTTTGATATTTTCAAACATCAGCTTCCAGTTAGATGGAATTAGTTGGCGCGAGTAACCCAGCACCCGTAAACCTCGTCCGTCAAACACGCGGTCAAAATACTGTAAATTGGATTCACCCAAATACTCATCTAACGGTGGATTATCGTGCTTAAATGAGGCAAAAATCACGCCATTGCGTTCGCAGATAGCCAACTTTGTTAAGTGCTGTTTTTTCCGATCAAAGTCTTCAGGCATACCGCCTTGCCCCTTAACACCCTGACTAAAAGGCACGCCACGCAAATTACCCTTTAAGTCATAGGTCCAACGGTGGTATGGGCAGACAAATGTACCGTTATGGCCGCTGCGTTCCTTGCAGAACTTTACACCACGATGAATACAGCGATTAACAAAACCATTAATACTCCCATCGCTGTCTCGACAAATGATGACTGAACGCTTACCAATTCGCGTGGTGATGTAATCGCCTTTGTTGGGAATCTCTACGCTAAGTGCCACATATGACCAACTGCTTGCATAAAAAATTCGGTCCATCTCACGATCGAAAATATCTTGATCAGTATAGACAGGATAAGGAACATGTGAAATGTCGCCCTGCTGCCACTGTTTTGCCACACTTTCAATACTCATAAAAATTATTCACTTGAAATAGTTTTACTATTTTATTTGCCTATCCACACAACATGATCCATTTAGACCCCATCCAGAAGTGGTGATTGACATTGTTATTTGGGCGCTTATAATACTTTTATATAAAAGTAATATCAAATTAAATCTCGCCATTGAACGCCAAGATTCCTAAACTCTCTTTCGCAGAATTACCCAATAGCATTGCCAGCCTATTACGTTCTAAATACGAACGTCTTGGCTACTTAGGTGAATTCTTTGCCCGTACCGCACATCAGGAGGAAGCGCTGGTAGCATTTATTCAATTTACTGATGCCGCCAAGGGCGCGCTTGATTTTCGTCTAGTCGAATTAATAGCCTTAACCATCGCCACGCGACAAGAAATCGCTTATGAGAAAAATCAGCATGAGCGACTATGTATTAAACTCGGCTATAGCCGCGACTGGGTTGCAGAAGTTGAAACCTTAGGCACCCAGGGTAATACACTGATGTCCACTGCGGAATGCTTGGTGCAACAATTTGTACTACATGCTGTCAACAATAACGGTCGCGGTTCTAGCCAGTTACTGAATCAGATTGTCGACCAATTCGGTCATGAGGATGCGGTCGCTATTCAAATGGTTATGGCTCGCTATGTAGCCCATGCATTACTAATTAATTGTATGGACATCGCAGCCCCTGTGCCTTCTATATTTGAAGACGGCTTCGGGATTTGAAGACGGCTTCGGCTTGAGCCGTCAGACTAATCAACCCCAACTAACACTCCTTTTAAACACCTCAAACATTTGGGAATAATACCGATGGATTCACATCTCTCTACACCTGTTAAATTTGTTGATGTCACTGATAACGCCTTGGATGATTTCCATCCCGATAAAGTGAAACCAGCTAAAGATTGGCCACCAGTATTGATCAGCAAAGAAAGACTTGATCTGGAAATTGAACGTCTGGCGGACTTACCACGCCCAGCAAATGGCCGGCGGCAAACACTGCTGGTACACCCGAGCGCACCCAATCCAGGGCGCGGCTTAAATCCAGGTGTTCAGGTAATGCTGGAAGTTTTAAAGCCAGGAGAAGAAACTGCGCCTATCCGCCATAACTCCACCCAGGTAAACTTTTGTTTGCAAGGCAATGGGCTATGTCAGGTGGGAGATCGCGATATTGTTTATAAACAATACGATGTCTGGAATCATCCGTCATACATTACTTATCGGCATAAAAATACGGGTAAAGACTTGCAGGTTAGGTTGACATACTCGAACGCGGCATTGCTTGAAATGATGCGCGTGCACATGGTTGAAGAAAACCCTTCAGAACCCAAAGAAGAGCAAGCTGAAGAAGCAAATAACGCAAATACAAACAGCCCCTTTGGAACATTTGAAATCGGCGACGATGGAGCCATGTTAATGCCCTATGAAACCTTAATCAATCCGCCAGCGGTTGAGTCAAACGTATTGCATTGGCCATGGGAAAAAGTAGAGGCGAATCTGTTGAAACTGGTGGATCTTGGGAAAGAGTATGTTGGTCGCCGCCTGTATCTTTTGTACAATCCACTGACCGGTCGCTTTAATGGCACCACACCGAACTTTTTTGCTACTTTCACCATTCGTCCAGGCGGTATTATTGATCGTCCGCACCGCCACGTTTCATCCGCTATTAATTATTACTTTTCAGGTGCAGGTTATAGTGTGGTTGAAGGACAACGCTACGAGTGGAAAGCAGGCGATCTGATGGTGTCGGCACCCGGCTGGGCGGTACACAATCACGCCTCTTACAAAGGTGAGTCGGTTTACGAACTCACAATTCAAGACCAGCCGTTAAATATTTTTATGGAATCGCTGTTATGGCAGGAACAATTGTCTGGTCCGGCTACCGTGCTTGGCATTAACGAAGGCTTTCAAACCAATAGATAAGCATAATTTGATAACTGCAGGATTTAAATAACCATGTTTTACGACCCCCGAAAGAATCTTCGCCCCGAACCGCTGAGCTTTAACCCGTTCAATGCATTGGTTGCGCCACGACCTATTGGCTGGATCAGCACTGTTAATCGCGCGGGCAACCATAATTTGGCACCGTTTTCATATTTTGGCGGCCTATCTTCCGATCCTGCTATGGTAAATATTGCCATCAACTCACAAGACTTCAAAGGCACAGTCAAAGACACATTGAAAAACCTGCGCGAAGTACCCGAATTTGTGGTTAATATCGTGAGCTGGGGCCTGCATGAACAAATGAACCAGACTTCAAAAGACTACCCCTATGGCGATGATGAGTTTACTGCAGCCGGTTTAAGCAAAGAGGCATCAACCTCAGTCAGCCCCCCACGAGTTAAGGAAGTCAAAGCTGCATTAGAATGCACTGTACATGATATTATCGAGTTACCCAGTAACGAAGGGCAGCGAACAAGCAATCTGGTGATTGGCATCGTCAGTGGTATTTTTATTGATGATAGCGTGATTGATAACGGACGTGTACAAGCCGAAAAACTACAACAAGTATCGCGATTAGGGTATATGGACTATGCAGTTGTTGACAAAACATTTGAGATACTACGACCGAAGTAATCGCCTAAATTTTCAATCTACGGACAATAAATAATGTATGCCAATACGGGGCAAAAATAAACCAGACAACAGCTTTGGGTATCAAATACGCACCACACACCGAGCGTTTGATCGTCTATTAGAGCGGCAACTACAAAGCCACGGCCTAAAAAATGCTCACTGGTATGTCCTTAGAGTACTATGGCAAAAGCAAGGATTGAGCCAGCGCGAACTCTGCAAGGAAGTCAATATCATGGAATCCACCATGGTATTAATACTGCAAAAAATGCAATTGGCAGGCCTAATCAATCGTCAAAAGAACCAAAAAGATCAACGTATAACCAATATATTTTTAACTGACAAAGCCGAAGCCATGAAGGCCAAGTTACTTCCCTATGCCAACCAACTTAATAAGGTTGCCAGCAGCGGACTGAGCGATGACGAACTCGCAGTATTTCTAAAAGTCATTCAAACGATGAAAAAAAATCTCTTGGAAGCAGATTCAGATTGGTTAATAAAATAGAGCATGGTGATTGTGCGTCGCATCAATGCATTTTTGTTCTAAACAACGTATAACCATAAACCGGCCAAGAAAAGGCAGTTAGAAAACTCTATAAAAACAACAAATACCACAGAATCCCATCGACCAAAGCGTATCAAATGCTTTTGGGTAAACTGTCACTCACAAAATTCCACAGAATCACGTAAGCAAGGAAAGCGCTCGCCTGCTCGCTGCAATTATCAAGAAAATCTACCTAGCTGAGCCACTTTTCGGACCAATTTATAGCTAAAAAATGAAAATCAGGTATGGGTAATAAATTCACCAACGCAAAGCTAAGAATGGATGTCTGGGTTATTTGTGGGTTATTTGGTTTTGATCGTAATTGTAAGGTTTGTAGTTAGGCATCAATCTATCCGTTAAGTCGATTACCTAATTTCACCAATTATCTTCCTCTATTGGGGTTTTTCTACAGCCTCAACGCCGCCAATATAGGCGAGCGTTAGCTCGTCCAGTATTAATTGGCCTTGTTAGTAGCAACTTCAATTTTCTCTGCTAGCCAAAGTTTAATGATGGACTGTCTAGTCACACCAATCCGACTTGCCTCTTTGTCCAGAGAGTCGATCATCCATACAGGAAAATCCACATTTACCCTCTTTTGCTCTTTATTCAGCCGCTTCGCGGCTGTGATGTCTAGCAATGAAAGAATATCTTCTACGCCATCATCAAACTTTTTTTCAAACTCAGATGTTTTCATAAAGCATTATCTCTTTTTCTCTAGAACGACGAACGGAGATTATTCTGATTTTCTCATCTCGATAAGTGACAACCGCAGACCAGTGCTTCGATTCGACTTTACCGATTACAAGATATCTAGGTTCTTCCGTAAAATTAGCGGGAACTTCAAGTACCTCTGAATCGAGCCAAATGGACTGCGCAGACTCAAAATCAATTCCATGTTTTTCGGCATTGATCTTGCTTTTATCTAGGTCGTACTCAAATTCTCGCATATATATAAATTATACCTATTTTATCCTTATTGCAAGATTTTCAGGTTTAATACTACCAACGCCCGCGGCATAGGCGCGAACGTAGAGAGCGTCTAAGGCATTGGCCGATCAGGATGATGAACTACAACATGAGGAGCAAAGGATGCCCCAACCTAGAAAAAACCTTATATCGCTTAGCGATACCCCGTTTTACCACTGCATGTCGCGCTGCGTTCGCCGTGCCTTTTTGTGTGGTGAAGACAGTTATTCCGGCGTCAATTATGAACATCGCCGGGATTGGCTTGAAGATAAACTGCATCAACCTGCTGACGCCTTTGCCATTAAGTTGTGTGCTTATGCGGTGATGAATAACCACTACCATGTAGTACTGAATGTTCGCTCGGATATGGCCTATGCATGGAGTAATCTCGAAGTGGTTGAACGATGGCACCGCTTGTTCTCAGGTACTCCACAATCACAACAATTCGAGCTTGGGGCTGTGCTATGTAAAAGCGAGAAAGAACTACTCAGCAAAGACATAGCCCTTTGGCGTCAACGGCTTACCGACATTTCATGGTTCATGCGTATTGTGAATGAATCAATTGCACGACAAGCAAATAGCGAAGACGAATGCAGTGGGCGTTTTTCGGTAACTGCTCCTGCGTTACTCTACCTCCTGCATCCATGCAGTCGTGGGAGGGCCGGTTTAAAAGTCAGGCGCTATTAGATGAGAAAGCACTCCTGGCTTGCATGGCCTATGTGGATCTAAACCCAATCCGCGCAGGCATCGCGAATACGCCAGAATCATCTGATTTCACCTGCGTTCAGCAGCGGATCGAATCGCTTAACGCAAAGCAGCCACAACTCCAAACAATTGAGGAGTTTGTTGGCGGACAATCAGAAGAGATTGGGCTGCCCTTCTTGCTTAGCGACTATCTTGAATTGGTTGACTGGACTGGAAGAATATTAAGAGATGATAAACGAGGTGCCATCAACGCCAACTTACCGCCCATTTTGGAAAGACTCGCATTCGATAACAAGGCATGGAACACACTCACCACCAGTTTTGAACACCAGTTCTCGCATTGGGTAAGCCAAGAAAAGGCGGTTACAAAAATCTATAAAAACAAAAAATACCACCGAATCCCATCGACCAAAGTGTATCAAACGCTTTTGGGTTAACCGCCACGCTACAAGATTTCACAGAATCGCGTAAGCGAGGAAGGCGCTCGCCGGCACGCTGTGCCCACCGTCAATTATTACTAAAATCTATCGGGCTGAGCTGCTTTTCCGGCTCGCTGATTGCTAAAGAATTAAAATCAGATATAGGCTATAAAATCACATGCGCATAGCCTAAGGATGGGTGTCTCAGTTATTTGTTATATGGGCTATTACTACTTTTGTTCATGCGGTGAGCTCATTTTTGTCGATAAAAAGAACCGACCCAAGAGTATAAATCCTGCCCCAAACACGATTGCCAAAACTCTAATAAGGTTGCTCTCCACGGAGGCCTGAGACATGAAAACACTGTAAATATTAAGGAGTATTATAAACAGGCCAAACAGCATTGCGACAACACCCCAAATTCTTGCAAAGATTAGTGCTGCTTTCCCTTTAAATACGAAATTCATAATTTATTACTCTTTAAATCCATATAACGCCCAGCTAAGCTGCCGGAACGGAGTTGGTTTGTTTGCGCTAGCGTAGCGTTTAAGCGCAAACGAAGCAACGCAGTGGAGGTCAGATTGAGCTGCTTGTTAAGTGATTTACTCAGGTGACCACTCGTACTCAATTGCATTACCCAAAGGAATAAATGTTGCAGATCTAGGTAGAGCATATACATTGGGCCCCTTACCCTTTATAGCAAAAACATAGAACGCGCTTTGTAGTACCTGAAATGCACGAGAGCAACTAGAGACCAACTTATTCGACACCACCACTTCCCCAGCGACATCACCTTTGTACGATTTTATAACAGTAAATACAGCTGTTTGAGTGCTAGTTTTTTCATCAAAAACTTCGGAATCCAACCGCCCAAAGAACATCACATCACTCTTCTCTAATAATTGATCGGAGTACATCGCCGTCCGTTTAAAGGGGCTAATTACACAAGCTTTAGCCGCTCCAGACATTAGTACCCAAACCAAAATAAATAGTAGGATCTTCATGAATTCACTTAACGTTTGAAACCAGGCGCGCCGCTTTTTGGCGTCGCCTGGGTTGACTTGTTAAGTGCTTGCATTAGTTGCACGGTACTAATATGGTTTTTTCATTAGTATCTTCATAGTTTACGATAAGACACTCAATTGACCATGTGCTCATATCCATTACTGCCTTGACAGCCACAGTGGCTTCTCCGTTTGGACCTTCTATGCTATACGCGATATTCGCTAAGCCATCAGGGCCAGATGTTTGCATACTGCCACTTACAAAACCAGTTTCTATGGGTGTGCCAAGGCGTGACATTACTTTTTGGGAATTAGTAACATGGCTAATTGACATTTTGTAAGGCTCTGAATTTTTGAATATGCTTCCAATTCCAAACACCATAACGAGCGCTAGCAGCAACATTACACCAATGAAAATAAGACCTCCCTTGGCCCACTTTCGCTGAACTTGTTTGAAGTGCTCAACACTTTCCCATTTTCGATGACGCCAAGCCCATTCGTTTCCTTTAAGGCCAAGGGCAATAATCATGAAGAAATTAACAAATGGGAAGAAAACCCAGAATGTACGGTAGGTGTTATTGCCAATTCCCCATATCCAACTTAATAGAAATGCGCCCCAATTCCACCCTTGAATTTCAATTGGAATTTCTGAATCTTTGCCTTGGCCTGAAGTATTATTATCCATGCGAATCCTTATTAGCACTTAACGCCTTGCTCACCAGTACATACTGTGGAGAGCGTTTTTGTGTAAAATGGAGCGCAGCGACACACAAAAACGAGCGTAGCAGTATGTGTCCGCGTGCAGCAACTTGTTAAGCATTTTTTGCATATTTGATAGTTCCATCTTTTTCTACAAACTGTAGGCGTCGTTCATCTATTGCGCCGAGCTTTATAAAATTATTCTGAGCATCGGCTATTGCCATATGATTAGGGCCATCTCCACCATTCTCCCAGAAACAAACAGGACAAATATCCCACATTCCATCCTCCCCTGGGTCAATAGAGTAGTAATTGCAACAGGGGCATATTCCAGCCTTTTCAATTTTTCCTTCTACTTTGAACTCATGACCATAACTACTTAGTATTTTTTCCAAATATTCGTTTGCTGAATACTTCAGCTTAAATATTTTCCAATCAGCAAGGAGCGGTTCAAAAACCTGTATATCAGTAACCATCGGTTCGTCACTGGCGATCATGAGCGAAATAAGCTTACTGCTTAGTGAAGGTAGCTCACCACTTCTAATTTTACTATGAATATCAGATTCGTTATCGTAATGCCAATATTCGGCCAAAATATTCTTTGCTTCTTCCTCAGTTATAGAAGCAATACTTTCCTTAGCTATTATTTCTTTCGCTCTATCTCTACTTATATTCATAGTCCGGTATTTATGCTTAACAGCTTATTAGATTGCCCGCCCCCTTTGACACTAAACACAAATCTGCATTAGTGACGTAGGTTGCTGTTATTTTTCGTTTTTTCCTGATTTCCATTTTTTTCTCTGGAGCGTAAGTGCGCTCGCCCTCCTATGCATCCTAGCAGCGTCCTATTAGCAACTCAAATATTTTTACTAAGTCTCTGTTTTTTATAACTCTTTTTGATTCTAATAAAACAAAGGGGGCGATTGGCGGTGTCTAAAATATACTTAAATATCGACCTTAGTTGATATGCTGTATGCACACACAGTTGTACGAGTTTATCAAAAAGCGCCGTCTGGGCGCTATTTGATATCAGCACTTAGCCCTGGGCGTCGTAGAGATATGCGTCTAAATAAAGTCACTAAATAAAAATCCTAAGCCATCACCTCAACAGCAATAGCAGTCGCTTCGCCTCCACCAATACACAGGCTGGCAACTCCTTTAGTTTTGCCAGTTCTTTTTAACGCGTGTATTAGAGTTACGATAAGTCTCGCGCCGGATGCGCCTAGCGGGTGCCCTAAAGCGCAGGCTCCGCCGTTAATATTTACTTTGGCTGGGTCTAGCCCGAATTTATCGATAGCCAGCATTGATACTACGGCGAATGCTTCGTTGATTTCGTAGAGGTCAACCTCGTCAGCCTTCCAGTCGACTTTGTCTAACAACTTTTGCATGGCTCCTTGCGGCGCAATGCAGAAGTCACTTGGTGCTTGTGCATGGCTGGCTTGACCTATAATTCTTGCTAGTGGTTGTAGGCCTTTTTCTTGGGCCGTGCTTTCGCGCATTAATAATAGTGCAGCAGCACCATCGGACATTGAGCTGGCGTTGGCGGCTGTTACGGTGCCGTCTTTTTTGAATGCTGGGCGTAGGCTTGGAATCTTCTCTGGCTTGGCATTGCCTGGTTGTTCGTCTTCACTGACAACTACCTCACCTTTTCTGGTCTTGACGGTAACTGGGGTGATTTCGTCCTTCATCAGCCCTTGGTCTACTGCTTGTGTAGCACGCCGCAGGGATTCGATTGCATAGTTATCCATACCCTCTCGCGTCAGCCCAAATTGGTCAGCTGTTGCTTGACCAAAGCTGCCCATCAAACCGCCAGTGTCAGCATCTTGTAGACCATCAAAGAACAAACTATCCACAACCTCGGCATGGCCCATGCGCATCCCAGCTCTGGCTTTCGGCAGTAGATACGGCGCATTACTCATGCTTTCCATGCCACCAGCCATTACGATATCGGCATTACCGGCCATGATTTGATCACGGGCGATCATCACCGCCTTCATGCCTGAACCGCATACCTTAGAGATAGTGGTACAAGGGACAGATTCTGGGATACCTGCACCTAAAGAAGCTTGCCTGGCAGGTGCTTGACCCAAACCAGCGGAGACTACATTGCCAAAATAAACTTCGTCTATCTGGGCAGAATCGAACTTGATGTCGCCCAAGCTGGCGGCAATCGCTGCGGCACCTAATTCAGGAGCACTGACGCCTGTGAAGGCGCCTTGCATACCCCCCATTGGGGTGCGCTTAGCGGCAACTATTACAACGGAATCAACAACTGAGTCTTGGTGTGAATTTCCCATGGCGATCTACTATCTAATTAATCGTGATTTGCGCTAGTGTACGCCGCTGACAACGCTTCTGCATCATAGTTTTGAGAATTTTCGAAACTTTCAACGTTTTGAAATTTAGCTTCAGCTAATTGCTCGGCAACAGCTACGGTTGAGGTAGCTTGCTCATCACTCAATCGAAATATTTCGCTAAGAGTCTCTCCAATGCGCTCAACATGGGCGCGGCTTTGTTCAGCTGTACCTGAGCGTTGATGATGAATTTCAATGATACCGCCAGCATTAATAACAAAATCGGGCGCATAGAGAATTCCGCTTTTACGCAGCATCTCCCCGTGCCGTTGTTCTGCGAGCTGATTATTGGCGCCACCGGCGACTATCGACGCCTTGAGCGTAGGAATCGTTTCATCGTTTAAAATGGCTCCCATAGCACAGGGGACGAAAACGTCTACATCGAGACTGATGATATCTTCCACCGCAACCTGTTGAGCGCCTAGTGCCAGCGTTTTGTCTAGATTCTCTTGGTTAATATCGGCAACATAGACCAGCGCGCCTTCCTTGATTAACAATTCACTCAAGTATCTGCCCACGGCACCCGCGCCTTGTACCGCTACCCGAATACCGTTTAAATCATCGCTGCCTAGTTTGTGTTTTAGCGCGGCCTTCATGCCGCAATAGATACCATAGGCTGTAAACGGAGAAGGGTCACCACCATAGCTTTGGTTATCATCAACTCCTGAGACATGCTCAGTGCGTGTTCCAATGATTTTCATATCTTCTACGCCAGTACCTGAGTCTTCAGCCGTTACATATTTGCCGCCCTGGGTATTAATGAAGTCACCCATTGCCTCTAACAGCGCTTTAGATTTCTGCGTTCGGTGATCGCCAATAATTACTGCCTTGCCGCCGCCCATAGGTAGGCCAGCTAGGGCTGATTTATAGGTCATGCCACGGCTTAAACGAAGCACATCTTCCAGCGCTTCGCGGTCATTAGCATAGGGGTACATCCGACAACCGCCTACGGCTGGCCCAAGATTACTATTGTGCACTGCGATAATCGCCTTCAAACCAGAAGCTGGGTCTTCGGTAAAAGTAACTAGCTCGTGATGATCAAATGACGGAGATGAAAATACACACATGGTTAATTTCCTGTTTTAATTTGCAGTCTATTTAGGCTGCGTTGACAACTTCTACAGCGATACTGATATCACCTTGATATCGTTTTAACTGCTGCTCAAGGCGTAATTGATATTGTTGATAGTTCGCTTGCTTAACATGCCCATAACCGCGAACGTCGAGAACCAGCTCGACAATCTCAATTGCATGCTGAACCTTATCGGCGCTCAGGCCTGCAAGCAGCGTGTTCACGGTTTGGTTTAATTGTGCAATGAGTGCTCGCTCCATTTTGCGCTCCTCGCTATAGCCAAATATGTCTAGCTTGGTGCCACGCAATAATTTCATTGGCGCCAACAGCTTGAACATGCCAAACATGTAAGGGCCAAATTTAATTTTTCGCAAATGACCCGTGTCAGCATCTTTTTTAGAAAACAGTGGCGGGGCCATATGGAAATTGAGCTTAAGCTTGCCTTCAAATTTTTCGGCCAGTTGCTGCTTGAAGCGACCATCGGTGTATAGCCTAGCAACCTCATACTCATCTTTGTACGCCATTACCCTATGCAGCGCCTTTGCGACTGCCTTGGTGAATTCGCCTGCCGCACCCAAACTATTTATCTCGGCTTGTTCTACCTCTTGTTCTATCTCAGAGATGCGTGCCTTGTATTGCTCGGCATAGGCCTTATTTTGATAAGCAACTAAGTCCTGATAACGATAATCAACAATGTCTGCTAGGGATTCTTGTGCTTTAAAACGTTGCTCGCGTACGCCTGAAATTTCTTCTACTGCGTTTGAGTCTACGGCGGTTCTTCGACCCCACATGAACGCCTGCTTATTGAAATCTACGGCTACGCCATTCAATTCAAGCGCCTTAAAAATTGACTCTTCACTCAAAGGTATTAGGCCTTTCTGGTAAGCAAAACCAACCATAAATAGATTAGTCGCTATAGTGTCGCCTAGTAATGCGGAGGCAAGCTCGGTGGCGGGCAAGAAGTCTAGTCTATCGGCGTCTAACTCTTCGCCAATACTTTGTTTCATGGCTGTATCGTGAAACACCGCGTCTGGATTGTGTACAAATTCAGCGGTTGGCGTCATGGTGTCATTGATAACAGCATAGCTGCGCTCGGTATGCAGTTTGGCCAGGGCGTCGTCGGTAGCACTTACCGCTAAGTCACAGCCTATCAAGAGATCTGCATCACCTGCTGGAATACGCACTGCGTGAATATGTTCTTGATGTTTAGAGATTCTGAGATGACTAACCACTGGTCCAAACTTCTGCGCCAAGCCCGTTTGGTTCATGGTAGCCACACCTTTATCTTCCAAGTGCGCCGCCATCGACAAAACGGCAGCAACCGTTAAAACTCCAGTGCCACCTACGCCCGTTACCAACACATTCCATGGCTGTTCTATTGATGGGTGGTTAGGCTCTGCTAAGTCTCCAAAAGCCTTGAGCTTATCGGCCGCCTTATTTTTACGAATACTCGCGCCTTCCACCGTTACAAAACTTGGGCAAAAGCCTTTCACACATGAGAAGTCTTTGTTACACGAAGCTTGGTCAATCTGTCGTTTACGGCCGAATTCTGTTTCCTTAGGGATAACTGATAGGCAATTGGATTTTTGGCTACAGTCGCCGCAACCTTCACATACCGCGTCATTGATAAACACCCGTGCATCGGGGTCTTTTAATGTGCCACGTTTGCGACGACGACGTTTTTCGGTGGCGCAGGTTTGCTCATAAATTAACACCGTACAGCCCTTGGTTTCACGCAAGCTTTTCTGCACTAGAATAAGATCATCCCGATGACTGATAGTGACCGTGGCGTCAGCCAAATGCTTGTGTAACTTCGGTGTATCAGAAACTAACTCGATGCGCTTTATACCTTCACCTTTAAGTTGCACAATCAAGTCATGCAGCGTGAGCGAGCCGTCTATCGGTTGGCCGCCAGTCATTGCCACTGCGTCGTTGTAGAGAATTTTATAGGTGATATTTACCTTAGAAGATACCGACTGGCGGATAGCCAAAATGCCGGAATGAAAATAAGTGCCGTCGCCCAGATTTTGAAAAATATGCTCGGTTGATGTGAAGGGAGCGATGCCTGTCCAGGTAACCCCTTCCCCGCCCATATGTGTGTAGTTATGCGCCGGGCGTGTTTTACTCCAAGTGCTCATATAGTGACAACCAATGCCACCGCCCGCAATTGACCCTTCGGGTATCGCGGTAGAAGTGTTGTGTGGGCAACCTGAACAAAACATAGCTTCGCGTACCGATACTTCTCTTGGTTTAGCTAGCTTGCACTCTTTTTGATTGATAAATTCAACCCGCTCTTGGATTGTTTTGCTGGTAAAGAAACGATCAATTCGCTGGGCAATCGCGCGTGCGATCATGGCGGGTGTCAGCTCACTCAAA
>Ga0316189_10003962_pt1 | contig 14309 bp, 6 predicted proteins | sample LowCovwburrow_MG_FD_204930 | JGI IMG/M metagenome (GOLD analysis project Ga0316189, IMG submission 204930) | Coastal sediment microbial communities from Maine, United States - Lowes Cove worm burrow | ecosystem: Environmental > Aquatic > Marine > Coastal > Sediment | place: USA: Maine...
CGGAAAGGCTCTAGACCGACGAGAACAGCAGAGCTTTTCAGGTTGAGAGACAGAACGGACCTGCGTGAATTTTGCGTAAATCAGCTCTGCATCGTTATGCACGGTGATGTAAATTGAGCAACGGACCCCCGTTAACTCATTGAAATATATAGCCTCAGGCGAGCCAACTCGTGACTGAAAATCCGCGTGTCGCTGGTTCAACCGAGGAGCGACGCGACGACAGGCGCTTGCGCCCATTATCCGACTAGCTATTTATCCAGTGTGCAATGGTTACCAATATAGGTAGCGCTATTACGGTTCGAATCAGGAACACAGCAGCCAAATAGCGAATCGGTAGCGGAATCTTCGAGCGGTGGATCAGCACACCGGTTTCAGCCATGAATATCAGCTGCGTTACCGACAATCCCGCAAGGACAAAGCTGGTGACAGGCGAAGATATCCCACCGGCAATGATTGCCGGAACGAACTGATCCAGAAAACCGACGATCAGGCCCGGTGCAGCTGCGACTGCATCCGGAATAGCCATCAGGTTCAACAGGGGTACGAGCGGTATCGTAATGAAGTGCAGGATGGGGGTGTGGTGGTACATCACTAACGCGAAGAACTCGATGGTCATCGCAACTGGCATCATTGCGAAGAACAGATCAAAAGCCATTGCGAAACCAGAGCGAAGCATGGGTAGCGGTGCGTCGCCACGTTCGGCACGAGACAGCGCTTCGTGCCTGGCCCACTGCCAGGTACTGACACCTTCCGGTACTCTTTCATGTATTTGTTTTCCGACGACTTCGTAGTATTCGTCCGGCATTCGAGATAACGGCGGCAACTTCGGCGTAATTAGCGCGCAGATAATTCCAATAAGCACCATCGTCGCGTATAGCGTTCCACCAAACTCGGGGATGCCAGCGATGTCGGCGGAAAAGAAAACAAAAGGCACTGAGACTACAGAGAAGTTCGTGGCGATTACCGCCGCTTCACGCGCCGTATAGTAGCCACCCCCGTACTGTCGTGACGTGACCAGAACAGCGATGCTGGAAGAACCCACCCACGAGGCGCACGCGTCGATTGTCGAGCGGCCCGGCAAGTGGAAGACGCGCTGAAAAAACTTTCTCAGCAATGTGCCGACCAATTCGAGCAAACCGTAGTCCGTTAACAATGGCATCAGTATCGCGCCAGTGCCAATTAGCGCGAAGATGATCGCTGCGATATTGAAGTAAGCGGTGCCGCCGGTATCGGCGCCGATGATCCATTCCGGTCCGCTACCAAGAAATGTCATGGCGCAGAATATTCCACCGGCAACTCGCATCAGCATCCCGGCAGGACCAGCAAGAAAGGTGGCCTCGAGCGCAGGAAATTTCTGTCGAATGAGTTTGGGGCCGTATGTGTACAGAGGGGTGATGATTGCCGACGAGATAAATACAAACGCACAAAAAGTACGCATGTGCGTGCCGGCAGTTGCGTTAATCCATTCGGCAATGACACCTAGAAGTACTTTGGTATTACCGTCGATCTTAAACGGAACCAGAAAAATCAATGCACCAAGGCTCGAGGCAACAAGGAAGCGGACTACGGTGGCTCGCGAGAATCTCTTGCCGATCGTCGTCGCTTCGGAGTCCTGTGCCGTCATATTTCAGTCACATGGGGTATTCGAAAATTTCGCATTCGGCAGATCATTCCATGCTACCGAAACGGATATAGCAGTTGACCGACCCAGGTTCTGGGCAGTTGCTTGGTGGTGCCGTAGTCCGAGGGCCAGTGGTGGTACTGCGGTGTTGCAATGAAGTACTTCAGCGGCCCCAGCGGTATCCCTACATTGGCGTGCACATAGACCGCCTGGAACGCAGCGAAGGCAACGTAGAGATCCAGTGCCTCCTTGGTGGTTCCCAACAGGTACAAAGGCACCATGACCAGGCAGCGATCCACGAACGCCAGGATCAACCAGTCAAGACCAAAGGCGAGTGGACTGTGTTCGACCGGGCCCGTCTCAATCGTGTAGCCGCCCAACGCATAGGCCGCCGCTATGAAAAGCACACCAATAGCGCCCATGCGACGGCGCTTGCCCAGGATGAACGTGAGCAGCGCGAATATCAGTGATGCAAACATCCCCCACATCAGCACTTGCTGCAACACATCTGCATCGTAGGAGGCGCGGAGTTCAGCGGTGGTCAGGTAGCTTGGGTAGCGATAGCAGAGAACCCCCAGAACGCTGAGTACACCCAACGACACGGACAGGTAGCCACTGATCTTGCCGTCGCCGAGGCGAAAACTTTGTTCGGGCATGGGTACCGTTTTACGGGGTTTGTATTCGTAGTCTTTGCCTTCGTCACTCATAGTCAATCTTACCCGTAAGCCCGACAAATGTGCCAACGGGCAGTCTAGCCGCTCAGGGTCGGTAAGTCGCGAAGGCAACACTCAAAAACGCGTGTGTTGCTTGATGACAGCGCCTGTCATCTATTATCCCAGAAGTGCTATGCTTCCGAGCATTCAGGGACACGGTTTGACGCATGTCAGAGTCGGGCGGGAACGGGATATTTAACGAGCTCAAACGCCGAAATGTGTTTCGCGTAGCGATTGCCTACGTCATCGTCACCTGGTTGTTGCTTCAGGTCGTCGATATTCTCGTGCCCATGTTGACGCTGCCTGAATGGGTGGGCCGTCTCGTTTTCCTTCTCCTGCTTATTGGCTTCCCGATCGCATTGCTGTTTGCGTGGGCATTCGAGATGACGCCAGAGGGCGTCAAGCTCGAGAAAAATGTCGACCGCAGCACGTCCATCACCCAGGTAACCGGGCACAAACTCGATCGCACCATAATCGGCGTTCTTGTCGTCGCGCTTGCTGCAGCCGTTTTCGTCAATTTCCAGGATGAACCGGAACTCGTGCCCGTAGTGGCCAATACTGAACAAGTTTCGAGTGGCGACGCATTCGAAGTCATAGCAACGACCGGCAAACCGTCCATTGCCGTATTGCCCTTTGCCAACCGGAGTGCGACCGAGAGCGACGAATTCTTCGTGGACGGAATGCACGATGATCTGTTGACCCAGCTGGCGAAGATCTCCGGTCTGAAAGTCATCTCCAGAACGTCTGTGCTTCAGTATCGCGATACCGAGAAGTCGATGAAAGTCATCGGCGACGAACTCGGCGTAAAAGCGCTGCTTGAAGGCGGCGTGCAACGTGCCGGAGACCGAATTCGGATCAACGTTCAACTTATCGATGCAGAAACAGACGAACATCTGTGGGCCGAAACCTACAATCGTGAACTCACTACCGACAACATATTCGAGATCCAGGGAGAGATATCGCTCGAGATCGCCGGTGCTTTGCACGCGGCCTTATCGCCCGACGAACAAAGACGCATCAGTGATCGGCCGACAGACAGCATAGCGGCCTACGAAGCTTACCTGTTCGGAAGGCAACGTCTGGCGACGCGAAATGCCGATGCGGTTGTGGAGGCGATCGACTATTTCAAGATCGCGGTTAGTGAAGACGAAAACTTCGCAGATGCAATCGGATCGCTGGTGGAGGCGTATTTGATACAAGTTAATGGCGGTACGCTGCCACTGGAGGAAGCGCTGACCAAAGCTCGTCCGCTGGTGGCAAAGCTCAATGAGCTCAATCAGGAAAGCGGCATCATTTACAATGCAATCGGTGGCCTGGCTGAGTATGAGGGCGACATCGAGCTGGCGGAAGCCTACTACCGCAAGGCGATTGAGGTCAGTCCGGGATATACAACAGCGTACGTATGGCTGGCACTTCTTCTTTCGAATTTCACGGGTGACTTTGAAGGGGCCGCACAGCTATACCAGACGGCGGCCGATCTTGACCCCATGGCAACCCTGCCGCGTTATAACCTGGCGACGCAATTGAGTACCCTGGGTCTCCGTGATGAAGCGATGGCAGAGATCAGGAAGGGCATCGAGATTGACCCAAGCGTCGCGACAACGTACGCATTCGGTGGTTGGGTTTTAACGACCAGTTTTGGCCGCATCGCTGAAGGACTCGCCTGGACCCAGCAAGGTGCGGCGCTTGATCGCGTCAACATCGGCGTCGTCCCGACGCACTATCTGGCGCTTGGCGATTTCGCGTCAGCAAGAGTCTGGCGGGAGTCTTATGACGCCTTCAACCCGGGAACCAGCTGGAGCGGCGAGCAACATATCGCTTTGCTTCAGTATGAAGGCAAGATAGAGGAGGCCGCCGAAGTCGCAATAGGCCTTCTCGATCAGCCGCGTGACACTGCATTCTTCCCCGATGTCCTGCGGGCGATTCGTGATCACTTCCTTAACGTTGAGCGCGAAGTCGACGCGATCGAGGCCTACCGAAGCATCTATCCGGAGCTGCTGCTGGATACGCCCAATGTAAACCGATCGAATTTTCAAGCGGCTGTGGATCTTGTGTTGCTATTGCAGGAGGCGGGTGAGGCAGCGGGCGCGTCGACTCTGGCCGAACGTACGATTCCAGTACTTCATGACACGCCGGTATTCGCAGCCTTTGGCAAATTCCTGCTTGAGGTTGAGCTGCACGCGATCCTCGGTGACAGAGACAAAGCGATCGATGTCTTGTCGACTATCGTGGACTCGGGCTGGACGGCCTACGTGAGTCCAAACAATCGCAACCTCGCCAGCATTGTTAATGACCCCGAATACCTGCGCCTGATGGAGGTCATACGGGAGCGAGTCGATGCCGAGCGTGCCAAGGTTCGCGAGATGGAAGAGAAGGGGCTGTTGGCGCGTACGCCGGATGACTTGGCGAAGGTTCGATTTGAGCTTGGGTTGTAGTTGATCGGTTAGGCCTCCACCGACGTTCTGAAAATCCGCGTGTCGGAGCCACCAACCAACTCATACTCAAAGAGCAGACTATATACTCGCTGTTCTGCTCACGCCTTTTTGCGCTGCTCGATTACCAACCGGTTGGATATTTTCAACATGTAGACAGGGCCTTCGGGCGTTCGAAAAAGTGGCGCTAGGCTGCCCGATTGTTTTGTTGAAGCCCAGCCTTGAGTTCCTCAAGTTGATCGTGCCGTCACAACATTCAAACAGCGCTGATGGAACCTTTTTGGCCTCTTCCTCGTGTCAACTAATAGAGTCAAATGCCGTGCAGGACAAGTAACAAGAAGCTCACGGCAAATTTCGCAACACTGAGCAGTGCCCGGATCGCATTTATTGGCACGCTCGTGAATGACGGTAACGGGGGTGGCTATGCCAACTCCGTGAAAACAAAAGACTAAGTTCGCCACGGAAGGCATTCTATCGAGTGATGAGAGATGCCTACAAACCCTCCGCAATTGCGGAACCAAGAGTTTCGTGACAACGCCGGCAAGCCAGCAACGGTCGAACTAGAATCGCAACAGACCCCTGTGAGATGTCTGCGTTCGCTGCGCGCATACAGCGAAAACACGAACACAATCAGGGGAAGACCATGCACGTCTTGATTAAGCTAGCGGCAGCCACCGCTTTGTTGTTGGTGGCAACACTTTGGACACCGTTGGCGTCCGCTAATCCAGATTTCGGCGCATGCGCGGCATGCCACACAGATATCGCAAACGGCGGCCCCGACCACGGGACGCATGCTGCATTGGCGAACAACGATTGCACGGCCTGTCACGGTAGTGCCGGGTTCAACAATCCGCCGCTCAGCAATTGTGTGCAATGTCACGGGCGCGATCAAGACGCGGGCGGCGATAGCATCTCTGCTGGTATCGGTCGCGGCTTGCGACAGCGCCACCAGATAACCAGTGCGGCATCGTGTGCCGGATGTCATGCTGATGCGATCGGCGCCCCGGGCGTTGGTGAACATGTTTTGCCGTCGTTCTACACCACCGCACTGAACAGTGCCGGCCTCGATTCGTGCAATGGGTCCGAGGAGCGATTCCCGTCGAATTCAGTGAGTCTGGATAACGATGGCGACGGACAGACGGATGCTGCAGATTCAGATTGTGCCCCGTCCAATACTATTCCAATTGCCAACGCTGGAGCCGATCAGACGGTCAACGTCGGTGATGCCGTGACGCTCGACGGCAGCGGTTCTACAGATGGCGATGGCGATCCCCTGACCTACAGCTGGTCCCTGTCCACGCCCGGAGGCGGGGCGGTTCTTTCCAATCGAAATGCCGTAAGCCCGACGTTCGTGCCGGATGTGGACGGTGTGTATACGGCGACCCTGATTGTTGACGATGGCACGGATCCCAGCGCGCCGGATAGCGCGTTTATCACGGCGGAGATTGTGGTCGTCAACACAGCACCTGTTGCTAACGCAGGGCCCGATCAGACCGTTTCGACGGGTGATACGGTGTCGCTCAATGGCAGTGGTTCGAGTGATTCGGACGGAGATCCGCTGACCTTCAGGTGGTCACTGACAGCGGTTCCCGTGGGCAGTGCCGCGGTATTGTCTGACCCGGTAGCGACCAATCCCAGCTTCGTGGCTGATCGCGAGGGCAGCTACATCGCTGAGTTGATTGTTAACGACGGTACGCTCGATAGTCCGGCCGATAGCGTCATCATCACGTCACAGACAGTCGTTATCAATACGCCGCCGGTTGCCAATGCCGGGCCCGATCAAAACGCCGCCGTTGGCGATGTCGTGGTGCTCGATGGCAGCGCATCAACCGACGCTGAAGGTAACTCGCTAAGCTTCCGCTGGTCGTTAACGTCGGTGCCGCCGGGCTCGGGGGCAACGCTGTCTGACGCAACGGCTGTCAGTGCAACATTCGTCGCGGACCTTGCCGGTGATTACGTTGCCCAGCTTATCGTCAATGATGGTGAGTTCGACAGCCCGGCCGATGCGGTCCTGGTGACGGCACAAGTTGTTGTCGTCAACACACCGCCGGTCGCAAATGCTGGACTCGATCAGTCGTTGTTGGTGGGTGAGACCGCCACCCTTAATGGTGGCAGCTCAACAGATGCGGATGGAGATCCGTTGATGTTCAGCTGGTCACTCTCGGTTCCGGCAGGCTCTTCTGCAGTGCTGTCTGATGCGGCAGCGGTCGCACCGAGTTTTGTAGCGGACGTGGCCGGCACCTATGTCGCGCAGCTGATCGTCAACGACGGTCTGGATGATAGTGCTCCGGACAGCGTCGTCATCGTTGCCGCGCCACCGCTGGTTAACCAGCCACCCGTCGCAAATGCCGGTGCGAACCAAACTGTCGTGGTCGGCGATTCTGTCTCACTCAACGGGGGCGGATCCAGCGATCCGGAAAACGGTGCCATCGTATACAGCTGGTCGCTGACCAACCTGCCCGTTGGCTCCAGTGCCTCGCTGTCTGACCCAACGGCCGTCGCGCCTACATTTGTCGCGGATCTTGTTGGCGACTATGTCGTTCAGCTCATCGTTAGCGATGGCGAGTTCGATAGTGCAGCCGACACGGTGATGATCAAGGCACAGACGGCGGTGACGGGCGGCGAGCTGCTCTACGATCAGAACTGTAGCTTTTGTCACGGCGATCCGATTGTTGGACCGGCTGTCGATGCTGCATTACTCGGATTGCGTCGCGTCACCGGCTCTCGGGTATGCACGATTGAAGCCTCGATCTTTGGTAACCACGCCGGAGAGCGGGGTGACGTGCGCTTCCCTGACGGCGTACCGGAGATGCAGTTTCTGCAAAGTCTTAGTTTTGACGAGATGCAGCAAATCGCCGAGTACCTGAATACCGGTCAAGTCTCCGGCGAACGCCGTTATGTCTCAAATTGTGCAGGTTGTCACGGCAATGACGGTAGCGGCGGCTTTGTGCACGAGGATGTTCGCGGCGATGGGCGCGAGACCTGGCACGCGATTTCTGAAGAATCTTCGATGAACTACCTGGGCTGCCTGACCGGGTCTGATGTCGATCAGATTGCCGCCTTCCTCGATCATCCTGTGGCGAACGACGCACCGGTCGCGAATGCGGGTGGACCGTATGCCGGAACGATTGCTGCGCCGCTTACCTTTGATGGCAGCAATTCAACCGATACCGATGGCAACATCGTGTCCTGGGACTGGAGCTTTGGCGACGGCGGCGCGGCTGCCGGCGCATCCGTCACACATGCCTATACGAGTGCGGGCACGTTCACCGTAACCTTGATGGTGACGGACAATGGCGGCCTGACGGATACGGCAACGACAACGGCGACGATCGCAGATGTATCGCTCTTGCCCGTCGCCGACCCGGGCGGCCCGTACAACAGTTTCGTGAACGAAGCTGTCAGCCTGGATGGCAGTGGGTCAATAGACCCGGATGGTGGCGCTATCCAGTCGTGGAGCTGGGATTTCGGCGATGGCAACGTGGGCGCGGGTGCGACTCCGACGCACATCTATCTGGCGGGCGGAATCTATCCGGTTCAGCTGACCGTTACCGACGACGAGGGGCAGGTCAGCGCAGTGGCGATGACGACGGTGACTGTTGACGTGCGACCGGCAAACCAGGTACCCGTGGCTGATGCCAATGGCCCCTACACGGCTTTCGTTGGCGACAGCGTGACCTTCGACGGATCCGGTTCCAGCGATGCAGAGGACGCGAACGCGGCACTTAGCTTTGCCTGGGACTTTGGTGATGGCGGTGTTGGTGCCGGCGAAAATCCGACGCACAGTTACGCCGCCGAGGGCACCTACACGGTCACGCTGGTTGTGACCGATACGGGTGGCTTGCACGCCACCGCAACGACGACCGCGAGCATTGACGTGAAATCGTCCAATCCTGATGGTGAGACCTCGTACAACGCATGGTGCCTCGGTTGCCACGGCGACTTCGATCAGCCGAACCAGGCATCGTCGATCAAGGTACTTGGCGCACGGGCTTGCTCCATCGATGCGTCGATCAACGGTAACCACGCGGCGGGCGGCGCATCTCCGTACCCCGATGGTGTGCCCGAGATGCAGTTCCTGCAAGGGTCGGTGTCCGGACCGGATGTCGATGCGATTTCGAGCTGGATGAATCGCTCAAACGTGACCGGCGCAGAGCGCTATGCGACCGCTTGTGCGGGCTGCCATGGCGCCGACGGTAGTGGCGGATTTATCGCGGGCGACATTCGTGGTGAAGGCGATGAGATTCGGGAAGCGATTGCCGGTGAAGCGGCAATGCAGTTCCTGAGCTGTCTGCCAGCGGCGGATATTGCGCAGATCAGCGCCTTCCTTGGAACCGATGATGATAGCGACAGCGATGACTCTGGTCGCCGCAGCGGCGGTGGCGCAACCGGGCCAGTATTCCTGTTGCTGCTTGGCCTGCCGCTGCTAGTGACTCGTCGTCGACGGGGAAATAGAGCATAATAATCGGTTGGTGTGACGCCATCGTGGCTCGCCGGCCACATGGATTACGAATGAAATTGCTCAAACTGTTGCTCTGTCTGCCGCTCGTCATGGCGCTACCTGTCCTTGCGCAGGGAGGCCCGCCGGGAGGTGTAGCGGTCGAAACAGCCGTGGTCACGCCAAGCGAGCTCAAGTCATCTGTCCGGGCTGTTGGCACGCTGACGGCCGAGGCGTCGGCGACGCTCCGTGCGGAGGTGCCCGGCCAGATTATCGGCGTGCATTTCAAAGAGGGCCAGCCGCTGGCGAAAGACGCCAAACTGTTTTCCCTCGAAGCGACCGTGCTCGAGGCCGAGGTCAACGAGGCGCGAGCCAACGCGAATCGTAGCGAATCCGCGTTAAAGCGCGCCCAGGAGCTTGTCGGCAAACAATTGATTTCGGGGACCGATTACGACGCGGCGCGCGCCAATTACGATGTCGACGTTGCCCGACTCAGATCGTCGCAAGCCCGGTTATCGAAGACGGTTATCCGGGCACCGTTCGACGGCTTCGTGGGTTTGCGGCGGATCAACATCGGCGACTACGCGACGATCGGCCAGGAACTCGTTGACGTCGTTCAGCTCGATCCGCTCCGCGTGGATTTCAGCGTCCCGGAAACGCTGCTGGCCGTGGTGCGACCGGACCTTAAGATCGAGGTCACCGTCGACGCTTATCCGGATGAGATATTCGCAGGCCGGATCATTGCGGTTGCGCCGAAGTCCGATGTGCAGGGACACAGCCTCGAGGTTCGCGCGAGCCTGCCGAACGAAGCGCTTAAACTGCGTCCCGGGCTTTTCGTGCGCGTGAATATTTCGCTCGGCGTCAAATCGAATGCGATCGTCATCCCCGAGCAGGCAATCTGGCCCCTCGGACAGAATAAAACGGTTTACGTCGTCGTCGACGGCAAAGCGCAGCAGCGCGTGGTCAAACTCGGCGATCGCAAGCCAGGTGCTGTCGAGATCACCGCCGGGCTCGAAGCGGGCGAGACTATTGTCACTGCCGGGCAAATGAAACTGTATGACGGTGCAGCCGTCCGTTCGGTTAGCGACACGCCGGCCGCAGCCAACTAGCGCCAAGCGAGACGCCCGTGCAACTTCCTGAGTTATCCATTCGCCGTCCTGTTCTGGCCACCGTGATGAGCCTGATCATTCTGCTTGTCGGACTGATCTCTTACGACAGGCTGGCGGTGCGCCTGATTCCGAACGTCGACGAACCGATCGTGACCGTGGCGACCTACTATCCGGGTGCGAATGCGCAGGTTATCGAGTCGCAGGTCACGAAGCCCATCGAAGATGCCCTGTCCGGAATCGAGGGCATCGATTTCATCAGCTCGGTCAGCCGTGCAGAGAGCAGCCAGGTTACGGTGCGGTTCAAGCTGGATCGCGATCCCGACGCCGCGGCGGGCGATGTGCGTGACCGCGTCGCGCAGGCGCGCGGTGCATTGCCCGAAGAGGTCAACGACCCGATCGTGCAGAAGCAGGAGGCCGACGCGCAGCCAATCATCTACCTGGCGTTTTCATCCGATCGACACGACCTGATTGAAATTGCGGATGTCGCCAATCGCCTGGTCAAGGACCGCATCCAGACGATTCCCGGCGTTGCCGAGGCGCAAGTCTACGGCAATCGTTACGCAATGCGGGTCTGGCTGCAGCCGGATCGCCTGGCGGGTTACGAATTAACGCCACTCGATATCGAGGCGGCGTTGCGTGCGCAGAATATCGAGGTGCCCGCCGGGCGCGTCGAAAGCTACTACCGCGAATTTACAGTGCTGGCCGAGACCGACCTCAGGGAGCCGCAACAATTTGCGGACATCGTCGTCAAGGAGACGGACAATTTTCTCGTCCGGCTCGGCGACGTGGCTCGCGTTGAGCTCGGCGCAGACGATTCGCGATTTCGGGCGCGTTTCAACCGGCGCAACGCGGTGCCGTTGGGTATCGTCAAGCAAGCCGTCGCCAACCCGCTCGATATTTCGCTCGCGCTGCGTGAACTCTTGCCGCAGGTTACCCGTTCTCTGCCCGAAGGGATGCAGGTTGAGGTTGCCTACGACAGCACAGTTTTCATCGAGAGCTCCATCCGGGAAGTGTACGTCACGGTAGCCGAAGCGGCCGCGCTCGTGGTGCTCGTCATTTTCCTGTTCCTGCGCGACTGGCGAGCCGTCTTGATTCCGCTCGTTACCATACCTGTGTCGTTGGTCGGTGCGTTTGCGCTCATGTACGCATTCGGCTTCACGATCAACACGCTGACGTTGCTGGCCATGGTGCTGGCCATCGGGCTCGTGGTTGACGATGCCATTGTCATGCTGGAGAACATATACAGGCACATCGAAGAGGGCATGACGCCGATCAAGGCGGCCTTTACCGGGAGCCGCGAGATCGCGTTTGCTATCGTCGCGATGACGATTACTCTGTCTGCCGTTTACCTGCCGTTCGCGTTTTCGACGGGACGTAGCGGCAAGCTCTTTGTCGAGTTTGCTCTGACTCTCGCCGGCGCAGTGCTGGTCTCCGGATTCGTGGCGCTGACGCTGTCGCCAATGATGTGTTCGAAATTGCTGCGCCAAAGCGCGAAGCACGGGCGGCTGTTCGATTTCGGCGAGCGCGTGCTTCGCGCTCTGGACCGGGGTTATCACGCCATGCTTGGAAGGTTGCTTGATCGGCGCTGGATCGTTGTCGGCGTCGCTACCGCGGTAATTGCGTGCATGGTTGCTCTGTTCCTGACGCTCCCCGAAGAGCTGGCGCCGTCGGAGGACACGGGACTGATCATCGGCATCGGCTCTGCACCCGAAGGTGCGACGATTGATTTCACGGATCGCTACTCGCAGCAAATGGTCGACATTTTTGCGGAGATCCCGGAACAGTCTCGGTTTTTTGGCTTCAGCGGCTTTAATGGCGTAACCAATTCAATCACGTTCGTCGGACTCAAGGACTGGCGTGATCGCGACCGCAGTGCACAGCAAATCGCGAACACGCTGTTCCCGCAATTCAGCGAAATCGCAGGGATTATGGCGTTTCCTGTGACGCCGCCACCGCTGGGCGTGCGCGACTTTGGTCAGCCTGTGAGTTTTGTCGTGCAGAGCACCCAGTCCTGGGACGAGCTTGGCCAGGTCGTGCAGCGCCTGATTACCAAGATTGGCGAGAACCCGAATCTCACCAACCCGGACTCGGATCTGAAGCTTAACAAGCCGGAACTCAGGATCGACGTGAACCGGGAGAAAATCGCGACTGTCGGCGCGAGCGTAGGCGGCGTCGGTCGAACACTCGAGACGATGCTGGGTGGGCGTAACGTGACCCGGTTTAAGATGGGAACCGAACAATACGACGTTATTGTCCAGGTAGAGGACGACGCCCGACGCACGCCCAGCGACCTGAGTAATATCTTCGTTCGCGGCAACGGCGACGCGATGATCCAGCTGCAAAACCTGGCGACGGTCACCGAGACCGTTGCTGCCAAGGAACTCAACCACTTCAACAAGCTGCGCGCTGCGACGATTTCGACCGGTCTCGGGCCCGGTTACACGATGGGCGAGGCGATCGACTGGCTGGATGCGGCGCTCGCCGAAGTCGCGCCCGAGGCGCTGTATGACCTCGCCGGACAGTCGCGCGAGTTTCGCGAGTCGTCATCGAGCGCGTTCGTGCTAATGGCGCTTGCCCTGCTGTTCATTTACCTCGTGCTGTCCGCGCAGTTCGAGAGTTTTGTCGATCCACTGATCATCCTGGTGTCAGTGCCACTCGCGATGTTTGGTGCGTTCCTGTGCCTGGTTGCGATTAACGCCGGCAACAACGCAGGCTGGTGGGAGATGAACACGTCCTGGAATATTTATACGCAGATTGGCGCCGTTACGCTGGTGGGGCTGATTTCCAAGCACGGGATCCTGATCGTCGAGTTTGCCAACCAGTTACGCGCCGACGGGCTGGAGAAGCGCGCCGCTGTGTTGCAGTCAGCAAGCCTGCGACTTCGACCGATCCTGATGACGACCGGTGCCATGGTACTGGGAGCGGCGCCCCTGGCGTTTGCCAGCGGTGCGGGCAGCGAGGCTCGACACCAGATCGGTTGGGTGATTGTCGGTGGCATGAGTTTCGGTACGCTGTTTACCCTGTTTGTCGTACCCGTTGTCTACCTGTTGCTGGCCGGCCGACATCTCAAGATCGCGCCCAGCGCTGACAGCCCGGCCTAGGGCATCGTCAATACTTAGGCGACCTGGATGGACGTGTTGCTGGTTGCCAAAGATATTAACCATCGATCTCAGAGGGAGCCGACGAAGCTGGCGGCTCACTCGTCTACTGATAAATTCGATGATAGCGATTGATCTCGACATCTTTGAATTGCTCGCGCTCATCCCCGCACCAGTGAACATCCACGGTAACCGGGCCATCGTAGTCGTTGAGCCCGAAGAGCAAACGCCTGTCGCTTTGTGCTGAGAAGCCGTTCGCCGAGGTTACTTCACGATACTGTCCGGCCCTGTCAGGATCGTTGGGGTAGCTCAGCCAGACTCGCGTCCCAACGGCATCCCTGTTGCAGGTTCTCGAATCGCCAACAAAGTCTAAACCCAGCCAGGATTTTTCTGCGCTGTCGTTCTTGTACAGCGAAGCCGTATCGAACTGGTGTGTCACGAGAACATCGAGATCGCCGTCGTTGTCGAAATCGGCCAGAGCAATTCCACGTGAGTTGCGGCGCTCGTCAAATCCAACATCCACGGCGACGTCGGCAAAGCGACCACCGAGATTGAGATACACGCGATCCAGTTCGTTGGGGAAGATGCAGCGTCCACGCAAATCCGCCCAGCGATCGGCATAGCCATGCACGTCGGGCGATGCCAGTGCGATCTTGTCGTTCCAGTACCAGAAGTCGGGGCAACCCTCGTACTTATCGTCATAGCTGTCATCAACCATGCCGTTCGCCTGCAGGATATCGATGCGGCCGTCACGATTCAGATCGCCTACCGCGCCGCCCCAGCCGAAGCGATGTTCGTTTAATGCATTGAATGCGACGGCCTGATCGTCCATCGCCTTTGCACCATTCGTACCCAAAGACCCGTCGTTGAGCCACAATAGGCTGCCCTCGGGCTGCAG
>Ga0316189_10003964_pt1 | contig 14305 bp, 15 predicted proteins | sample LowCovwburrow_MG_FD_204930 | JGI IMG/M metagenome (GOLD analysis project Ga0316189, IMG submission 204930) | Coastal sediment microbial communities from Maine, United States - Lowes Cove worm burrow | ecosystem: Environmental > Aquatic > Marine > Coastal > Sediment | place: USA: Maine...
CGCCTGGAGGGTAAGGATTACGTGGTTCATGATGGTGATGTCATGCATTTCAGATTTAATGTGTAACTGGACAGAAGAATCCGAAATCCCTACAATTCTGCCTCTTTCGCGGCAGCTGCTCGCGAAAAATCAGTCAATGGCAAGGTAGCTCAGTTGGTTAGAGCACAGCACTCATAATGCTGGGGTCGGCAGTTCGAATCTGCCCCTTGCTACCAGACATAAAAAAGGCCCGTTTAACGGGCCTTTTTTATGTCTGGTAGCAAGGCGGAATACGTTTCACCTGACCGGGTGCCCGATTTCGGTTTAAGCTCCAGTAATTCTATTACGGCTCGACCAACGCTCTCGGCGTCTGCGGCGACAATCCTTATATGTAGCGGTATTTCAAACTGTTGTTGCGCGTTTTGCGCCGTGCTCTTTTTTACCGTGCGGATCATGAATACAGATTCATGTCCTTGTCTGCCATTCGAGCATAAGTGCAGACCGTATGCAGGGTGAGCGAGATTAGACATATCCAGACCCTTAATTGTGCCGGTGCTGGATTTGGATCCTGGTGGGGTCCTGATGGTTCCCTGACCGGCTTGTCTTCAGGCGCAAAGCTGTTGGCTTTGCGTGCCTTTATTGCGGGCGCCAGTTGCCGTCGAACGCAGCCAGGTCGGCATCCGAGAGGCGGCGCTTGACGTAAAGTCCATCAAGGGTTTTCTGGTCCAGTGATTGCGGCTGGCCTTTACTGTCTGTGTATATCCATTCGCCGTGGATGGCCAGTAAAAACATGGTTTCCATAATATCATCGAGTCGAATAGCGTGCTGGCCGGCAAGATTATGGAAGTCTTCCATGGTCAGTGGTGCGGTCTTTTTTTCGTACTCGTCAGTGGCGAGTGATGCCAGGGCTACATCCCACTTGGGCAAGGTTTCGTTCGTGGTCATTGCGGAGGGGTCCTCTTGGTGGTCCGTTTAGTTTAGCCGATATAGCCGGGCTGTGTTACCAAATGTAAATTCAGGCTTGCTTGTTAACGGCTTCAAGGTATATCCGTCGTGCCTGGATAACAGTCAGGTACCACCAGAAAAGCTGTGTTTCGAAGTGACCGAGACTGCCGCAATTGCCAGATTGGCAATTGCCAAAGAATTCACGTGCGTCTGAAGGTGCGTGGTTGCCGGTTTGCACTGGACGATTTTGGCTCCGGACTGTCTTCTTTCGCGTATTTAAAAAATCTCGTTGTCAATTTTCTCAAGATAGATGGCATGTTTGTGCGCGACATGGTTGGGGACCCCATTGAGCGTTCCATGGTCAAGTCGATTAACGAGATCGGTCATGTCACGGCTATGAAGACGATCGCAGATTTTGTGGGAGATGAGTTGTTGATTAGGGGTCTGGAAGTACTGGGCGTGGATTATGCTAGAGGGCTATGGCATTCCCAAACCCGAGCACCTGCCTTCTACCGGCAAGCCTCGTTTGAAAAAGAACGACTAGAATCTACTGCAGGTTCTGTTGGCAGCGGCAGAGTTGCGATTGCAGCAGGTGGATCAGTTCTTCCAGGTCCATACTGGCAGGGACGTCCTGGATATCCGAGAACCAGATGTTTTCGATTTGCCCCAGCTCCTCTGGCAGCTGTTCTTCAACCAGGGGGACGCCGACAAATACACCTTGTTGGCCATTTTCCAGGCACACTGTCACGAGTTGTAGTGGAATGGGCTTCATTGTGTACTCCTTGACCGCTCTTCGATACAAGTAATTTATGTAGACATAAAGTTATAAGCATAAGCCATGCCAAAAAAGGGGGAATAAATTGATTCAAGTTGTCCATGAAGATATTACCCGCTTGTCTGTGGATGCGATCGTCAATGCGGCTAACTCGCGGTTGTCAGGTGGTGGTGGTGTCGATGGAGCCATTCACCGCGCGGCCGGGCCTCGGCTCGCCGCCGCATGCGGCCAGCTGGGGGGGTGCCCTACAGGGCAGGCGTGTATTACCGGGGGATTTGATCTGCCCGCACGCTGGGTTATTCATACAGTCGGTCCGGTTTGGGCAGGGGGGCAGGCGGGTGAGGCGGATTTGTTGGCATCCTGTTATCGCGCCAGCTGCCAGTTGGCGCTGGCACACGATGTCAGGACTATAGCCTTTCCCGCAATCAGTACCGGGGTGTATGGTTACCCTAAAGCTGAAGCGGCCAGGATTGCACTAAACTGCTTGCGGGGTTACCAGTCGAAGTTTGAACGTATTGTGATTTGCTGTTTTTCTGATGCTGATCGCGATCTATATCAGTCACTCCTCGATTAAGTTGGCGGTATGTGTATCCAGCCGACAAAATATTGCCGGTCTTGCATTGAGAGGCCGGTTGCTGCAACCGGCCAGTTACTACTCTCCTAAAATTATATTAAAAACAGTAGGTTGTTGTCACATGATTAATCGGGCAGTCGGTGGGACCGGTGCCCAATGGCGGGTAGTTTGCTATGCGTCTATGAGGCGGGGGTTTCTGACGCGGATTAACTTTCAAACAATACCCTTAAATTTTTCAATAAATTCGCGTTCGTAGTCTTATTCTTACAGTGTATGAGGCTAAATTCTCAACAATTGTCGTCAAAACCAGACAGTATTTGATCAGTTTTAAAATCATTGTTTGCCTTGCGAGTTTTGCTGGAGTAATTATTCAATCAGGAAGGCTGATGCCTTTCGAGTCCTGTTGGAGTAACCAATCCATGGAACGATTGGTCCTGGCATTTGTCGTTTAGAGAGTAAGGAGACGCTGATGAGTCCGGTTCAACATTTTGGTCGACGTATTGTAGCCTTGTTTGTTTTATCAATAGCCTGGGCGCTGCTGGTCGCGTCGCTTTACCCCGTGGCTTCCTGATACGTCAGAAGCGGTAGGCGGGGTAGAGCGGTTTCGTCGGGGAAACGAACCCGGTAACGCGCGCGTTGAAGTTCCATTGATTTCGGTAATCATGGGGCCTCAAACATGACTACCCAACCCCAAACCATTTCTTCTTATGTGCTGGCCCCATAGGGCAGCTGCTGGTGCTTTATGCTCAGGTTGAGCAGCACCAGCCTGGCTGCGCTGAATCTATCGATCACTGAATGGTTTAAAGGTGCATGGAGCAACAATCAGCAGTTGTGCGAGTCGTTGCAGCTGCATCCTGATGAAGTGCTGGAGGCGTTGGCTGTCTGAACAAAAACAGCCAGTTTGTCAGAGTTGCTGAAAGTAGGTGGATTCCTCGGCACTGAGAGTAGGCAGCACGGTGTTGCTGTCGTCGGTTGTTGTTTTGGCAACCGGTTGAACGGGCGACGGTCGGGTTTCGTCGTGCCGGTGTTGCGAGCCTGTCGATGTCGATAATTCAGTTGTCTTTTCCAGCCATAGCCCTGTGTCACCATTAATATTGAGAATCCGGTAATTAAAGAGACTGAGGTTGGGGCAGGTAGACAATATGGCCCTTGAACCAGGAGGTGGTTCGGGGCTGACAATTACCAGCTTCGGTGGCCGTTGCTGTTTGCCTAGCGACGCGTAGATTTGATTGATCCACGGAAGCGCAGCGGTCAGTTGTTCTGTTGCGACCAGGCCATTCACCAGTGCTGCCTGGCTGTTCTCCGGTTCAAAGCTGACCAGTACGGGGTGGCCCTGCGAATCGGCCAGTAACATCGGGTGTCCATCCCAGGGTAATTTGGCTTCGAGCAGGTGGTGGTGTTCGCCTGCAAGTTCATCTGCCGCATCGATCAACAGGGTACGGAGTTGCTCCCGATCGCAGGGCTCTGCGGTCCGGATGTGTAGCTTCATACGGGCTCAGGGCTCCTCTACGGCAGCCAAACTGTGCTGGCTGTGAAATTCGCTGTTTAGCAAACGTTCACTGATTCGTGCCAGAAAGTTTTGTCGATGGTGATCTGCCGGACCATGTTCGGGGGTAACCTGCTCGGGCAGAAAACCCAGGTTGAGCAGAGGTACGTCCAGATAACGCAAGCTACCGACGGCGAGTTTGCGAAAGTAGCGCCAGGCAGCGTGTTGGTCGCGCGGCCCAACCATGACCACCCCAATTTCCGGTGCTTGCTGCCGTGACAGAAGTTTGATGCGTTGATAGGCCGCCAGTACTGCGTCGAGGCTGGCCGGTACCAGCAAGACGACATGATCAAATCGGTAGTTTTGCACAGTTTCCGTTGATGTTGCCGGGAGGAGGCAAAACTCACAGTTCTTTGCCTGCTCGTCAAGCAGTGCACTCAGTCTTGCCGGCGTCGCATCGCAATCTTCTTCCTCGAGGTGGCATAACAGGCTGTCATGACCACGTTTTCCCAGTGCCTGGCACAGGTCGTGAGGTATCCACGCCTGTGAGGGGTTGTCCAGTAAAAAAGGAATCACCTGGCAACTATCAGGCCGTTGTTCGGCCTGCGGTCCGTCGCTGAGAAAGCGGGCACTGATTTTTGCCAGGTGATCGGAGGAAGCTGTTTTACGCTGCCAGGCAGGATTAAGATGACTGGCCATTAGTGATGCACCGACACTTGCAGCAGGGAGTTGATACCGCCCAGTTCATTGGGTACTTCTGAAGGGTTGGTCGGGTCGGGCTGCCATTTGCCATCAATCAGCAAACGGTATTCGTATATCCCCGGCTCGGCGGTGAAAACTTTTTGCCAGTGCCCGTTCACATTACGGGTCTCTACATTGTGGTCCGGCATCCAGTTATTGAAATCACCTGCGAGCTGAAGGCGGTTGCAATCGATATCGTCAAAGGTGAGCACCACCATCTGGCGTGGCAGTTTCTCGCTGTATTGGCTCATGCTGATCTCCTCAGGGGTATCTTCTTCAATTGGCGCATCCGGCTTGATCAGTGTCACAGTTGGTTGTGCACTGGCGTCAAGAATTTCTCCGGCCAAACGCCGGTAGTCTTCCGCTGCAGTGCAGCGGGGGGCATAGACGCATAGCGGCTTGCCAAAAAAGGCGGCCTCTCGTGCGCGTACCGTATGACGGATTTGGGCACCGCTGACGCCCACGGGCAGTTGTTCTCGGAGTTGTTGTAATACGGTCTGTGCAAACCGCGTGTGAGTGTCAAACATTGTGGGTATTACCTTGACGGGGAGTTCTATGCGGTATTTTTCGCATAGCAGGGTCACGATATCCTTAAGCTGGCTGACGCCTTCGAGCGCGAAAAGACTGGCTTCGACGGGGGTAAGCACCTGGGTGGAGGCGCGTAATGCATTAATGGAAAGCAGTCCGAGTGACGGTGGGCAATCAATGAGTACGTATTCATACAGTCCTTCCAGTGATTCCAGCTGTTCAAGCAATTGTCGCTCGCGGCCAGGTTGATCGGTGAGCAGCGGTTCCACCGCGGCCAGCATGATGTTTGCGGGTATCAGGTCCAGGCCCTGGAATACATCCGATATGATCACATCATAGAGCGACGCTTCATCACTGAAGACTTCATACAGCCCCGGACGGCCGCGCTCGCCAATACCTAATCCCAGCGAGGCATGGCCCTGTGGGTCCATATCAATCAACAGTACCCGTTCGTTCCGGTTACCCAGCTCTGCAGCCAGGTTAATTGCGGTTGTGGTTTTTCCACAGCCGCCTTTCTGGTTAGCGATAGCAATGGTGTTCATGCTCTGTCTCCACGTTCCGCTGCAGCTCAACTGCATACGTTTACGACAAAAATGAAGGGCCGCAGCCACTTCATCACCATGCCTGTGTTGCTATTATTAAGTCAGGCCGTCTCTCCCATATTTTTATTGGCAGCAGAAAACAGTTCACCCTGTTCGGGTTGTTGCTGCTGCAACTTCTCAACTTCCGCAGCCAGTTCGGCAATCGGAAAGACCCATTCCTGACCGGTGAGCGCATCGAAGGCGCGCTCACCGTGAAAAACCAGTACCACATCGCCAGTGACCACCAGCGATAGCTCGACCAGCGGGTGGTCTGTAGCGGGCAAAAAACGTGTGAGTGATTCGAGACATTTACGAATGCGCTGCAGGGAGATATTGGCATCGAGTAGACGCCTGGCGGCGCGCAGGGCGATCAGGTCAGTGAAGGAATAACGGGCATGACCGCCCTCGGTATACGCTTGTGGAATGACCAGTCCGGTCTTTCGCCAGTAGCTGAGCTGGCGACTGCTGAGCCCTGTGATAGCGGCTACCTGTTGGCGGCTGAATACGCCTTGCTTCACATATACCCCCTGCCGGGTAGTGCGTGATTCCGGTAAGTGTCGCAGGGGCTAGACAAATGTCAAGAAAAAAAGAACAAAAAGACTGATTTTTGTCACCTTTGGTGTGCTGTATGCCCGGGAGGCTGTTAGAAAAGATCATTTAACCAGCGGGGGCGGCCAGGTCGCCGGGATTAATTACTGCTGAATAGCGGGCAAAAACCTGTGCTCTCTGGTCTTCGAGGTCAATGGAGTAGCTTCGCCAAAAAAACCCCCGTCACCGGGACGGGGGTTCCGAAAGCCGATATGTCGGCAAAAGATTAGTTGGATACGGTATTTGGCGCTACCGGAGTTACCAGGCCAGACTGGCTGGAAAACCAGGCGGCGACATCCTTCTGATCCTGTTCACTTAGTCCGGCGGCAAAGCCAGCCATGATCGGGTTACTGCGGGTGCCTGCCTTGTATTCAGACAGGGTGAGCGCCAGGTAGTCAGCATGCTGACCGGCCAGTCGCGGGTACTGGGGGTCAGCGGAGTTACCATCAGCAGCATGGCAGGCTACGCATTTTTCTGCAGCGATAACCTGTCCGGCAGCCGGATCACCACCAGCCTGTGCGGCCAGAGTGAAACTACTCAGCAAGGATAAGCTTAAAAGTGTTCGCATAATATTCATCATCGGATTCTCCGCACGAGTTAATCAGTTGCCGCTTTGCGCGAAGAAGGCGGCGAGGTCCTGCATATCCTGTTCGCTCAGGTTAGCAGCCTGGGCGCGCATGGTGGAATGGCGTCGCTGACCACTTTTGTATGCCTGCAGTGCTGCGGCAATGTAGTTGGCGTGCTGTCCACCCAGCTTGGGAACGTGATAGCTGGGATATACGTTGTAATAACTGGGAATGCCGTGGCAACCCATACAGGTAAAAGCCTTGGTTTTGCCGGCTGCAGCATCGCCGGCGGCGACGGCGCTGATGGGCAGCGCGCTGGCGGCTAAAAGTGCCAGGCTGGATAAATACATCTTTTTCATAGTCCTCACTCTCGTCGTTTCGGTGTCATTCGGACGCCGGACACATGGGTCAGCAGCGTCGTTCAGGGTGCGCCTGATGGTCTTCTGGGCCTGAATGGACGCGAGTATAGCAGAGCTCTTACCAGCTGATATAGCTGTACCCTTGTTCCTGTAGCGTCATTAAGTCATCAGCACCAATTTCAACAATACCTGCAAACTCCAGCATATCGTCCTTTGTCCAGTCGAGCGACTTCATGGTGTTGCCGCAGGCGTGGAACGCGACGCCGTAAGCGGCCAGACTGGAGACGCGTTGTCGAATCAGCTCCGGGACCGGTCGTCGAGGTTGTTTGGCAAGTATGTGGATGCCGGGTCCGATAACGGTAATAACCATATGGATATTGTCGCCATGCTGGCGCAGCATCGCGCCGACGGAGAACAAAACGGCATCCATGTAATCCAGATCAGCCTGATTAAACTGGTAAACCAGCTTGTGTTCAGGTTCGCCAAAAAGATCCTGGTGTTCTGTGGCGGCCTGGGCGCCACGGCTGGCCAGGCCGAGACCGGTTGTAGCCGTTAACCATTTCAGCAGGCGGCGGCGGCGAGTATCAGTTGTCATGTGTTCTCCAGTGAGTTGGTTGCTCGTTCTTTAGGACAAGTGCCTGGGCCAGCGCGTTCCGTAACCGGTACTTGACGCGTTGCGGTGTACAATACGAGTTTAAATTTTCCAGACCCCGCTATGATATGAGCAATCCGGGCGGCTGTCCCGAAGCGGATGAGCTTGTAAAACTACAAAGTCAGATAGATGACTGCTTGGCGAAGGATATTCCCGCTTTACGCAAGCAGTTGCGAGGCCTTCAGGCCCGTTGCCGCCGTGCGCAGCCAGTAGACCGTGGGCTAGCACGTCTGCAAAGCGCTTTGGCGGAGTCGAACCAGCGGTTTGCCGCTCGAATGGCAAACTTGCCAACAGCGACGTACCCACTCTCACTGCCAGTGGTTGAACGGCGTGCGGATATCCTCGAGCTGATTGCATCTCACCAGACCATCATTGTTTGCGGCGAGACCGGTTCCGGAAAGACAACACAGCTTCCCAAGCTATGCCTGGAACTGGGGCGCGGCACTCGCGGCATGATTGGTCATACCCAGCCGCGACGACTGGCAGCGCGCAGCCTGGCAGACCGCATAGCAGAGGAACTCGGAAGTCATCTCGGTGCAGAGGTCGGTTACAAGGTCCGTTTTCAGGATCGCGTTCGGTCTGACAGCTACGTAAAGGTTATGACGGACGGTATTCTACTGGCTGAAATTCAGTCCGATCCCGATTTGCTGGCTTACGATACGCTTATCCTGGATGAGGCCCATGAACGCAGCCTGAACATCGATTTCCTGCTGGGTTATCTGCACCGGCTGCTGCCAAGGAGACCGGACCTAAAGCTGATAATTACGTCGGCGACCATTGATCCGCAGCGGTTTGCAGACCACTTCCACCAGGCACCGATTATAGAAGTATCCGGCCGTACCTATCCTGTGGACATGCGGTATCGTCCATTGCAGGGCGAAGATGATGATCAGAAAGAGCGTGATCGGGGTCAGGCTCTGCTGGATGCAGTTGATGAACTGGCGGCCGAAGGTCGCGGCGATATCCTGATTTTCTTGCCTGGCGAACGGGCTATTCGGGAAGCCAGTGAGCTGCTGCGGAAACACCATCCATCGCACACCGAAGTTGTGCCTCTCTATGCCCGCCTGTCGGCTGCCCAGCAGAGCCAGGTGTTTAAACCTCACACCGGGCGACGCATAGTGCTGGCGACAAACGTTGCAGAAACTTCGTTGACCGTTCCAGGAATCCATTATGTGATTGATACCGGTCTAGCGCGTATCAGCCGGTACAACTATCGCACCAAGGTGCAGCGTCTGCCTGTAGAAGCGATATCACAGGCCTCTGCCAATCAGCGCGCCGGTCGTTGCGGGCGCGTGGCAGCCGGTATTTGTATTCGCCTTTATTCTGAGGAAGATTACCTGTCACGTCCTGAATTTACCGAGACGGAGATTCAGCGTACCAATCTTGCAGCAGTCATTTTGCAGATGGTGACCCTGGGCCTGGGTGCAATCGAAGTGTTCCCGTTTATTGACCCGCCGGATATGCGCTTTGTTCGTGATGGCTACAAGTTATTGCACGAGCTGGGTGCAGTGGACGGTCAGCAGCAGTTAACCCGCATGGGCAGACAGTTGGCTCGCCTGCCCGTGGATCCACGCCTGGCACGCATGTTAATGGCCGCCAGTGAAATGCAGTGCCTGAAAGAGGTTCTCGTTATCGCGGCCGCACTGGAAGCCATGGATCCGAGGGAACGACCACTGGAAAAAGCCCAGGCCGCTGATGAGAAGCATGCGTTGTTCCGGGATGACCGGTCTGATTTCTATACCTATATCCGCCTGTGGAATGCGTATGCCGAACAGGCAAGGCATTTATCCCAGAATAAACTGCGTGGCTGGTGCCGGACGCATTTTCTGTCCTTCATGAGAATGCGGGAATGGATCGACGTACATCGGCAGCTGCAGGCGCAAGTGCATGCAATGGGTTTTTCCAGCAACAGTGAAGATGCCGATTACCAGTCGGTTCACAGCGCCTTGTTGACGGGTTTGCTGGGCAATATTGCTTTTCAGTCAGAGCCCGGTGAATACATCGGGGCGCGCAATCTGAAGTTTGTGCTTTTCCCTGGTTCAGGGTTATCGAAAAAGCGACCGAAATGGTTAATGGCTGCCGAGTTGGTTGAAACGGGCAGGCGCTATTTGCGCACCGCAGCAGCCATCGAGCCGGGTTGGGTCGAGCCACTGGCAGGTGACCTGGTCAAGCGCAGTTATTCGGAGCCACACTGGGAACAGAAACGTGCACAGGTAGTCGCCTATGAGCGTGTAACTCTCTACGGTTTGCCTCTGGTGCAACGCCGCAAGGTTGACTTCAGTCGAATAGATCCGCTGGTTTCCCGTCAGCTGTTTATCCGCCATGCACTGGTGCGTGGCGAATACCGCACGCGCCTCGCATTTGCAGCACACAATCGCGGCTTGCTGGACAAGCTTGACCGATTGGAAGCCAAATCACGTCGCCGCGACCTGCTGGTGGATGAAGAGGTGTTATACGATTTTTTTGATCAGCGACTACCGGACTCGGTGCACGACGCCAGCAGTTTTCAGCGCTGGTGGAAAAAGGCGGCGACTCAATATCCCGAATTGCTGAATTTGACGTCAGCGGCAATTGTGCAACGCGACGCCAATGAGGTAACACCGGATCAGTATCCTGACAGTCTTGAAGTTCGAGGTGTTCAGTTGCCGGTTCAGTATCGATTCTCGCCCGGTGATAACGATGATGGTTTGAGGGTGCGTGTACCACTGGCGGCCTTGAGTCAGGTCAGCAACTCAGATTTTGAATGGCTGGTGCCAGGTCTGCTGAAGGAAAAATGCACTCTGCTGATCAAGTCCTTGCCCAAGCCGTTGCGTCGCCACTTCGTGCCGGCACCGGATTTTGCCGAAGCCTGTATCCAGGCAATGGATGAGCGTTCCGGTAGCTTGATAGATGCGCTCAGCAGACAGTTGACGCGTATCAGCGATATTGACATTCCTGCCGATGCCTGGCGTCCGGACAGGTTACCTGCACACCTGGCAGCATTCTTCGAGGTGGTTGATGCTGACCAGAAGGTACTTGGCCACGGTGCGGATCTGGAACAATTGCGTCAAGCGTTACGCGATCAGATTCAGGACAACGAGGTCAGGCTGACGGATGCGCGCTTCGAACGTCAGGACGTCAGGCATTGGGATTTTGGTGAGCTGCCAGAGTATGTTGAGCTGGATAGAGGTGGTATCAGGTTGCGTGCCTATCCTGCGCTGACGGCAGTAGACGGTCGTATCGATCTCTGTTTGTTTGACCAGTGGGAAAAAGCGGAACACGCGCACGCAGAAGGTTTACTGGCCTTGTACAGGCTGTGCGCTGGATCACTGGTCAAGGATATCCGGCGTAGCGTATTGCAATGGGACAAGCAGGCCTTGTGGTTCAGCACCCTGGGTAGCGCTGGTGACCTGCTCGCGGATCTGGAGCGCGCTGTACTGCGGGCCGCGTTTATGCCGGCAGGAAGAACCGTGCGTGATACAGACAGCTTTACCCGGCAACTGGAGGAAGGTCGCGAGTGCTTGCTGCAGCATGCGGTGGCCATTGGCGACCAGAGTTATCGTGCACTCGATGAGTTTCGGCAATTGAACCGACAGCTCAACAAGGCACTATCTCCACAATTTTTGGCGGCGGCTACCGATATCAGGGCGCAGGTCGCGGAACTGATATACCCCGGTTTCATCAGCGCGACACCATCTGACTGGTTGCCGCATCTGTCGCGCTACCTGCTGGCAGCGCGACAGCGATTGGAGAATCTGGCTGGCAATACGGGGCGCGACCGGGAATATACGGCTCAGATTGCCGGTTGTTGGCAGCGTTATCAGCAGGCCCTGGCAAAGGGTCGGTCAGCCGACAGTCTGTCAAGGTACCGCTGGATGATCGAAGAATTGCGAGTGTCGTTGTTTGCGCAAGCGCTGGGAACCGTGGAAAAAATTTCGTCGCAGCGCCTGGATAAACTATGGAAAGATTTACAGGGCTAGCAGGTGGTTACAAACGCTCTCTGCCCCGGGGAGAAGGGCGAGAGTGAATGTTGTAACAGCCTGTTAACCGTCGAAGCGCTGGAATACCAGTGAGGCGTTGGTACCACCGAAGCCGAAGCTGTTCGACATGACAGTACGCAGGCCGGCATTATCCTTGCGTTCGCGCTGAATCGGGAAACCTTCGGCGGCCGGGTCGAGCTGCGTGATATTGGCCGAAGCACAAATAAAGTCATCCTGTAACATCAGCAGTGAGTAGACCGCTTCCTGAACACCTGCAGCTCCCAGTGAGTGTCCCGTTAGCGACTTGGTGGAGCTGATGGCAGGAATGTTGTCACCGAAGACTGCCTTGATGGCTTCCAGTTCACGGGTGTCGCCGACAGGTGTGCTGGTGCCATGGGCATTGATATAATCAATAGGGCCTTCCACGGTCGCCATGGCCTGTTGCATGCAGCGGACCGCGCCTTCACCGGATGGCTGGACCATATCGTAGCCATCAGAGGTGGCGCCGTAGCCAACTAATTCGGCATAAATTTTGGCGCCTCGGGCCAGTGCATGCTCCAGTTCCTCAACGACCAGCATGCCACCACCTCCGGCGATAACGAAGCCGTCCCGGGTTGCATCGTATGCACGCGAAGCCGTCGTGGGTGTGTCATTGTATTTCGAAGACAGGGCGCCCATGGCGTCAAACAATAGCGTCAGGCTCCAGTGCAGTTCTTCGCCGCCACCCGCGAATACCATGTCTTGTTTGTCCAGCTGGATCAGTTCACAGGCGTTGCCGATACAGTGTGCGCTGGTTGAGCAGGCGGAGCTGATGGAGTAATTCACGCCCTTGATTTTAAATGCGGTCGAAAGACAGGCAGAGTTAGTGCTGCCCATGGTGCGGGGTACCATGAATGGCCCGACTTTTTTGGCACCTTTCTCCCGCATCAGGTCGATCGCCAGCGATACATTTTGCGTGGAGGTGCCACCCGAGCCGGCAATCAGGCCAACGCGTGGATCGGAGATGGCGCTCTCATCCAGGTTGGCGTCTGCGACAGCTTCTTGCATGGCAATGTAGTTATAGCCTGCGCTGTCACCCATGAAGCGGCGCAATTTCCGGTTGATTGACTTATCAAGGTCAATATCCACGGCGCCATGGATATGGCTGCGAAAGCCCAGTTCTTCATATTTTGGGGCAAATACGATGCCGGACTTGCCCTGTTTGAGAGATTCCAGCACTTGCTGCTGGTTGATCCCGATACTGGATGTAATACCCATTCCGGTAATTACGACGCGTCGCATAGTGATATTCCTAAAACTCTTCAGTTGAGGTGAACAGGCCAACCCTCAGGCTCTTGGCGTGATAGATTTCTTTGCCATCTGCTTCCAGGACAGCGTCACCTATACCCATGTATAGCTTGCGTTGAATGACTCGCTTGAGATTGACGCGGTAGGTAACCAGTTTGGTTTCTGGCGTAACCTGGCCAGAGAACTTAACTTCACCGGAGCCCAGGGCGCGACCACGACCAGGGCCACCGAGCCAGCCGAGATAGAAGCCGATCAACTGCCACATGGCATCCAGGCCGAGGCAGCCCGGCATTACCGGATCGGACTCGAAATGGCAGTCAAAGAACCAGAGGTCCGGCCTGATATCGAGTTCGGCTACGATCTCGCCTTTACCATGCGCACCGCCTTCGCTGCTTATATTACTGATACGGTCAAACATCAGCATTGGCGGTAGCGGCAGGCGGGCATTTCCCGGGCCAAACAAATCTCCATGGCCGCATTTCAGGAGTTCTTCGTAGGAATACTGGTTTTGTGTCTGCGGCTTCAAGTCTAATGTTGTGCTCATAATGCGGGGTAATGGTACGCCTGGCTGGTGATCTGAGGCGCGTATTCTAGCGGTTTAGCCAACAATTTGCATGGTGGTGGCCCGCCGACCTGATACAGAGGGGATTAGTCGCGGAAATTGACAAATTGTAGAGGTAGATCGATAGGGGCTTCCTTGAGAAGTGCGATCACATTTTGCAGGTCGTCACGCTTTTTGCCGTTAATTCGTACTTTGTCGCCCTGAATGCTCACCTGAACCTTCATTTTTGCGTCCTTCACCAGTTTGACGATCTTGCGGGCAGTCTCCTGAGGAATTCCCTGCTGGACGGTGATGATCTGACGCGTCTGGTGCAGTTTTGCCTCCAGCTTGCCTTCTTCCAGTGATCCCAGGTCGATACCGCGCTTGGCCAGCTTCTGATGCAGGATATCCTTCATCTGCTTGAGTTGAAACTCGCTCTCGGCAATAAGGGTTATCTGTTCTGATTCATTTTCAACCTTGGCATTGGAGCCTTTGAAGTCATATCGATTGCTGACTTCACGGTTTGTCTGGTCGACGGCGTTTGTGACTTCTGGCAGGTCGACTTCGGATACAGTGTCAAATGATGGCATGTGCGGTAGTTTCGTGCTGCGTTGTTGGCAGTATCATTCCACACGAAACGTTACTATGGAACCCTGATGGCTTTAAATATTCTCCGATTTTTACGTCAGGCCCGTTTCCTGTCAGCGCGGCGTCGAATCGAATGGTATCCGCCGTTCTGGTTGA
>Ga0316189_10003965_pt1 | contig 14304 bp, 9 predicted proteins | sample LowCovwburrow_MG_FD_204930 | JGI IMG/M metagenome (GOLD analysis project Ga0316189, IMG submission 204930) | Coastal sediment microbial communities from Maine, United States - Lowes Cove worm burrow | ecosystem: Environmental > Aquatic > Marine > Coastal > Sediment | place: USA: Maine...
GGTTGGCTGCTCCGGCACGATATCCCCGCGGGACAGGGCCAGGTGCACCTCTCCAGCGGTCTGATCGCGATACGCCGTCAGCTGGAACTCGCCGTACTCCGTCTGGATTGTGCCCTCGCGAATCCGCCGGATAGTGCGTTCATTGACCATGCGAAAATGAATGAGGTCGGCAATCGTGCCAATTTTGAGCTGATGTTTCCCGGCGAATGCGCGCAGGGCAGGACCATCGGCGACCGTCCCCTCAGGGGTCAGGATATCGGTGATAACCGCTGCCGGCAGCAGACCCGCCAGGCGCGCGTAATCCGATGCCGCCTCGGTGTGACCGGCACGCGTCAGCACGCCACCCGGCACCGCCGCAAGGGGGAAGATATGGCCGGGCTGGACAATGTCCTGGGGGCCGGCAAAAGGCGCTACCGCCGCCTGCACAGTGCGCGCGCGATCTGCGGCGGAAATCCCGGTATCGATGCCCTCGGTCGCCTCAATAGAGAGAGTAAAGTGGGCCTTTTCCCCCAGCCCCTCGTCCACCATGAGGGGCAGGTTCAACTGCCGGCAACGTTCTTCCGTCAGGGTAAGGCAAACCAGGCCCCTGGCCTGACGGGCCATAAAATTGACGTGGCCGGCATCGCAGTGCTCAGCGGCCACCATGACGACACCTTCATTGTTGTTATCAGCGTCATCGTCCAGCAATACAACCATATTGCCCTGGCGGATGTCGCTGATCAGTTCGTCTACGGTATTCAATATGTGTCCCTGTTCCATTGAGTGTAGGTCAGCCACGCAGGAAGCCGTTATCCGCCAGAATTTCCATTGACAGCCCGGCGCCCACTTCAGGGTCAGCCGCAGCATCACCCAACACCAGCCGCTCCAGGTAGCGCGCGATAACATCGACCTCGAGATTAACCCGACTGCCCGGGCGGTATTCGCCAAAAATGGTTTCCGCCATGGTCTGGGGAATGATGTTGAGCTCAAACCTGTTACCCGTTACGGCGTTTACCGTCAGGCTGGTGCCATCAATACAAATACTGCCTTTGTGGGCAATATATTTGGCCAATTCTGCAGGCGCACCGACCTCTACCCGAATGGACCGGGCGTCTTCCTCCAGTCCCAGAATTTCCCCAACACCGTCCACGTGGCCACTCACTATATGGCCACCCAACCGGCTGGCGGGTGTCAGGGCTTTTTCCAGGTTGACACGGGAGCCCGGCTGCAGGGCGCCGAGGGTGGTGAAATCCAGCGTTTCCACGGAAACATCAGCCCAGTAGCCGTCACCCGGCAACTCGATGACTGTAAGGCAGACACCACTGGTGCAGATGCTGTCTCCCAGAGCCACGTCATCCAGGGACAATTGACCCGTCTCGATGCGCAAACGCAGATCACCGCCTGTTGGCTGCATGGACACCACCGTGCCAACCGCCTGGATAATTCCTGTAAACATACTGCTCCTCAGTCTGCTACTGACCTGCGATGCTCAGACTGGCCTGACCGTAAAGCGCCAATCTTCGCCAATCTTGCGCACGTCCTCGATGCGCAACGGCACTTTTTCCGACATATGCTGCAGCGGCAGGCTAAGTAGTGGTCGCGCAAGATCGCCCATCAACGTGGGCGCCATATAGACGATTAACTCATCCAACAAGCCCGCCTGAAGAAGGGCGCCGGCCAGACGGGGGCCAGATTCTACCAGAATTTCATTGCATTGCCGCGTGCCCAGCTCCGCCATCAAGGCATGCAGATCCAGCCCGTTACTGTCCCCGGGCAAGGTCAAAAGCTCAGCCCGGCCCGCCGCCAGCTCCGGGGAGGCTTGAGTGCCGCTGCGATGGCATAGCAATGCAGGGCCACCATCGGCCAGTACCCTTGCGGTTGGCGGTGTCTTTAAAGAGGAATCCAGCACAACGCGCAGCGGCTGTCGCGCCGCGGCCACCTGGGCCCGCGACCGGGTGAAGCCCAACTCCTCGGCCCGCACGGTCAGTGCACAGTCATCCGCCAGTACAGTTCCCACGCCGGTGACAATCGCACAGCTGGCGGCGCGCAATCGCTGCACATCCCTGCGCGCGGCGGCGCCGGTAATCCATTGACTCTCACCCGAGGCCATGGCGGTGCGACCGTCCAGAGACATGGCCAGTTTCGCCCGCACACGACCGCGGCCGCGTGTCATGCGTGCAATAAAGCCGGGAATGAGCTGGCGCGCCTCCGTCTCAAGCAGGCCACAGTCCACAGCGATACCTGCCGCGCGCAATTGTGCCAGCCCCTGCCCGGCCACCTCCGGATTGGGGTCCGGCATAGCCGCCACCACGCGTGCAACCCCCGCGTCGATCAGGGCCTGTGCACAAGGTCCGGTTTTGCCGTGATGGCTACAGGGCTCCAGGGTGACATAAGCAACCGCGCCGCGCGCATCCCCCGCTGCCTGCAGGGCCTCAATTTCTGCGTGATTACCCCACACCGGCTGGGTAAAACCCTCGCCTATCACCTGCCCTTCGCGCACCAGCACACAACCCACGTGAGGGTTGGGCATGGCCGAGTACTGGCCTCGCCTCGCCAGCTGCAGGGCGCGCGCCATCATTCGGGTATCAGTCACTGCGTCCATCGTGGAATGCGCCGGCTTACTCAACAGTTTTTAAGGCGGGCTCGGCCTCAAGCCGCTCAATGGCGTCGCGGAACTCTGAAATGTCCTGGAAACTGCGGTACACCGAAGCGAAGCGGACATAGGCCACCTGGTCCAGCTGCTTCAGCTGATCCATTACCAGTTCGCCCAGTACCAGGGACTTCACCTCACGCTCCCCCGTGGCCCGCAATTCGTGCTTGATATGGTTGATCACAGCTTCAATGCGCTCCATGGGTACCGGGCGTTTCTCCAGCGCCCGTAAAAAACCGGAGCGCAACTTATCCTCATCGAATGGCTCGCGATTGCCGTTCTGCTTTATCACCCGGGGCATGACCAACTCGGCCATTTCATAAGTGGTGTAGCGTTCTGCACAGCTCAGGCACTCCCGTCGACGCCGGACCTGGTCCCCCTCCGCGACCAGGCGCGAATCTATGACCTTGGTGTCTTCTGCGCCACAAAATGGACAGTGCATGGCCCTACCCCTTTATTCTAAGTGGCTGAAGATTATCATATTTCCCTGGCCCAGGGCTGCCATTCCGGCAGCGCCGACAACATGCCATGAGTATTCATCCAGATCCCCATGACAGCGACATTGAGTTCATACATAATGATCCGGATACTTTGAACCAAAACCAACAAAGCAAAAAAACGGTTACGGATATAGGTGATGCTGCATCATAAGGTGGTTGCGGAGCTGATTGGCTCGGATCTGCTGTGCTCCCACGAATTCAATCTTTCCTGTGACAACTGCCGCATGCGTGTGCTGTGTCTGCCCGCAGCCCTGGATTCACATCACCTGGACTCACTGGAAGGCATCATCGAGCATCGCCGCACACTGGAGTCCGGTGAGACGCTGTACAAGCAGAACGATACCTTTACATCTATCCACGCCATTCTGACAGGCAGCATCAAGACCTATACGACCCACGAGGACGGCTGGATCAGGATTACCGGTTGCCACCTTCCCGGGGAAGTATTCGGGTTTTCGGGAATCGACGCGAAATTCTATCGCAGCACTGCCAGGGCGCTGGAAGATACGCTGGTGTGTGAAATACCCTTCGATGAGCTTCAAATTCTGTGTCGTAAAATTCCGGATTTGCAGTCGCGCGTACTGCACCTGATGAGCCAGCGGCTGGTGGAGGACCACGAACTGGCCGCCCAGTTCCTGCACAAGCGCCCCGCCCGCAAACGTATTGCAGCCTTCATCATCAGCGTATCAACACGGGCTGCCCGGCGCGGCGAACCGCCCATGAAGCTGCGCCTGCCCATGTCGCGCACCGACATCGGCAACTACCTCGGCATTACCCTGGAAACGGTCTGCCGGGAACTGTCCCGGCTGGAAAAAGCGGGCATCATCGCGCTGAACAAGCGCGACCTGACCATTCTGGACCTGCCTGGCCTCAGGGAGCCAATCTGCGGTGACGAACCCTAGTCACTAATCGCGGTAAACCGGGAAGCGGGCACAGATTTCAAGCACCTTGGCTTTGACCGACGCAATCACCTGGTCCGAGTCGCCATTCTCCAGGGATTCCAGCACATCGCAAATCCAGCCCGTGAGCTGAACGGTTTCCTCCTCGCCAAAACCGCGGGTGGTAATTGCCGGTGTGCCAACCCGCAGGCCAGACGTAATAAAGGGTGAGCGCGGGTCATTTGGCACCGCATTCTTGTTGACGGTGATATTGGCACTACCCAGGGCCGCGTCGGCGTCCTTGCCCGTATAGTCCTTGCCGATCAGGTCAACGAGCATCAGGTGATTGTCGGTACCACCGGACACGATATTGATGCCGCGCTCCAGGAATGTTGCGGCCATGGCCCTGGCATTGGCTACCACCTGTTGCTGGTAAGTGATGAACTCCGGGCTGGCGGCTTCCTTGAAGCTCACCGCCTTGGCAGCAATTACGTGCATCAGTGGGCCACCCTGCTCACCCGGAAAAACGGCCGAGTTGAATTTTTTCTCCAGCGCCTCGTTGGCACGGGCCAGGATGATGCCTCCGCGAGGGCCGCGCAGGGTCTTGTGCGTGGTGGAGGTGACCACGTCAGCGTGGGGGACAGGGTTGGGATAGACGCCGGCGGCGACCAGGCCCGCCACATGCGCCATATCAACCAGCAGATAGGCGCCCACTTTATCGGCAATGGCGCGAAACCGGGCCCAGTCCATGACGCGGGAATAGGCGGAAAACCCCGCCACAATCATTTTCGGCTTGTGCTCCAGTGCCAGGGCTTCAACCTGCTCGTAGTCGACCTCACCGGTCGCGTTGTCGAGACCGTATTGCACAGCGTGGTAGATCTTGCCGGAGAAATTGACGCTGGCACCGTGGGTCAGGTGACCGCCATCCGCCAGACTCATGCCCAGTACCGTATCGCCGGCTTCGCACAGGGCCAGGTATACCGCCGAGTTTGCCTGGGATCCTGAATGCGGCTGGACATTCGCGTAGGCTGCGCCAAACAAGGCCTTGGCCCGTTCTATCGCCAGTGTTTCCGCTTTGTCCACATATTCACAGCCACCGTAATAGCGCTTGCCGGGATAGCCCTCGGCGTACTTGTTGGTCAGCACACTGCCCTGTGCCGCCAGCACACGGGGGCTGGCATAGTTTTCGGAAGCGATGAGCTCGATGTGATCTTCCTGCCGCTGTTCCTCTTCCTCGATGGCGGAGAAAATCTCGTCGTCGAACCCCTTGATGGTCATGTTTTTGTCGAACATGGTCGTCCTCTGGCTGAGTTGGGGGCCACTGGCTTCACCCCCACTGTGGAAAGCGGCGCATTCTACCGCAAACATCCCCTTCCGATAAGGGCATTAAGGCCATGAAGCGCAGTCCGAGGCAGGTCCTGGCCGTTTCGCGCGCCCCCGCGCCCCAGGCACGAGTAGATCGCTGATCATGGCGTTCGCTCGTTGCGGCCAGACCCGGCCCATGGCACTCTGAATCCCCCAAATGCGCATTGGCGCGACGATTGCATAAACCGGTTACTCCTCCAGGCAGGCAGCGGGACACATGGATAACAGCTGGAAGCGCTACAACGGCCCACAAGCCGGCGATTTCTTCGATGAACTGATCACGGACACCGGCAGGCCGCGGGTTGTAGCCCGCAATGCGGTAAAAATGCTGCAAGCGCTCTCCGCCGAGGAAATGGCAGCTCGCCGGGCAGCGGCTGAGCTGGCTATCCGGGAAATGGGCATCTCCTTCACTATCTACAGCGAGGGCAAAAATATCGACCGGGCGTGGCCCTTCGATATCATCCCGCGCATCATCCCGGCGAAGGAATGGCGGAAGGTCAGCCTCGGGCTGGCTCAGCGCAGCCGCGCCCTGAACTGCTTTATCAACGACATCTACAATAAGCAGAAAATACTGGCAGACGGCCTGCTACCCGCCGACATCGTGCTGGAATCTGGCAACTACAAAGCCCAATGCGCCAATGTTTCGCCCCGTTATGGTGCATGGGCACATATTTGTGGCACCGACCTGGTGCGAGACAAGGATGGACGGTTTTACGTGCTGGAAGATAACCTGAGGGTGCCGTCTGGTGTGTCCTACATGCTGGAAAACCGGGAGATCACCAAGCGGGTGTTGCCGGAGCTGTTTGAAAACCACAGCATACTGCCGGTAGACGACTACCCTTCCCGCCTCTACAGCACGCTGGCTTCGCTATCGCCAAGGGAACAGCGGCGGCCCCGTATCGTGGTACTCACCCCCGGTATCTTTAACTCTGCCTACTTTGAGCACGCGTACCTGGCCCAGGGAATGGGCGCGGAACTGGTAGAGGGATCAGACCTGTTCGTCGATGATGACGACTGCCTCTACATGCGCACCGTGGATGGCCCGGAGCGGGTAGATGTGGTGTATCGCCGCATCGATGACGATTTCCTGGACCCGGAGGCATTCCGGGAGGATTCCACCCTGGGTGTCCCGGGCATCATGCGGGCCTGGAAACAGGGCAATGTGTCCATCGCCAATGCGCCGGGCAGCGGCGTGGCCGACGACAAGGTGGTCTATGCCTTCGTACCAGAAATGATCCGCTACTATCTGGGCGAGGAACCCACCCTGGCCAGCGTCAAAACCTATTTGTGTATGAACCAGCCCGATCGGGATTATGTGCTGGCAAACCTGGACAAGCTGGTGGTCAAGCCCGCCAATGAATCCGGTGGCTACGGCCTGATGGTGGGCCCTCATGCCAGCAAGGAAAAGCGCGCGGAATTCGCCAAACTGATAGAGAGCAACCCGCGCAATTACATCGCCCAGCCCACTCTGGCACTGTCCACGGCGCCCACCTGTATTGACGACAGTGTGGAGCCCAGGCACCTGGATCTGCGACCGTTCATCCTGCAGGGCAAAGACTCCTGGGTCACCCCCGGCGGCCTGACCCGGGTCGCACTGGTGAAAGGCTCCCTGGTGGTCAATTCCTCCCAGGGAGGCGGCAGTAAGGACACCTGGATCGTAGAGGACAAACAGACATGATGATGCTTTCGCGGGTAGCCGAGCGCCTGTACTGGATGGCGCGCTACCTGGAGCGAGCGGAGGACACAGCCCGGCTGACCCAGGCTTATAGCCACCTGATCATGGATATTCCCGCCGGATCCGAGCCGGGCTGGGACATCCTCGTGCGCATCCTGGACGGTGAGCCGGTGTTTGGTGAAAATCGGGCCTACAATGAACAAAATGTGCTCAAGTTCCTGATCGCCGACGACGACAATCCCGGTGGCATAGCCTATTGCATCAAAGCGGCGCGTGAGAATGTGCGCACCACCCGGGACGTCCTGCCCGAAGAGGTCTGGGAACATGTCAATGAATTGTACCTGTACTCCCAGGAACACGCGGCGAAATCCGTCGGTCGGCGTAACCGCCACCGCTTCCTCGAACAGGTCATCACGCAATGCCAGATGATCAACGGCCTGCTCATGACCACTCTCTGCCGCGACCATGCCTACCGCTTTATCAAGCTGGGACACCTGCTGGAGCGGGCCGACATGACGACTCGCGTGATCGATGTGGGCGCCGGTGCGCTGCTGGGCAACGAACGACTCAACGAGGCCGTGGACCCGCTGATCTGGGCCAGCCTGCTGCAGTCCCTTTCCGCCATGGGCACCTACCGCAGGACAATCGGCCCTCTGGTGGAGGTCAATGCCGTGGTAGAATTCGTGTTTCGGGAACGCTCCCTCCCGCGCTCTGTCAGGTTTTGCCTGGACGGCATACGGCAGGAGCTGGTGCCACTGAAACACAATAAGGAGGCGCTGCGGATACTCGATCGCTCCCGGCGCAGCCTGTCACGATTCAACCCGGAAAAAGCAGAGCGAGAAGATCTGCACCGATTTATCGACCGATTCCAGCTGGAGCTGAACAGACTTGGTGGCATGATCAGCGAAACCTGGTTTATGCCCGTCAAGGATTGAAGCACTTTCAAGCCCAATGAGGCTCAAGACGGTACCCTAAAAATGACCATTCGTGTTGCGATCAACCATCGCACTTGCTACAAATTCGACCGGCCTGTAAACATGTCGCCGCACACGGTGCGCCTGCGCCCTGCGCCCCATTCGCGCACGCCCATCCACAGCTACAGCCTGAAAATCAAACCCGAGGATCACTTCATCAACTGGCAGCAGGACGCCTTCGGCAATTACCTGGCGAGGTTGGTGTTCGCGGAGAAATGTACCGAGTTCGAGGTGGATGTCGAAGTCATTGCCGACATGACCACTATCAATCCTTTTGACTTCTTTGTGGAGGACTACGCCGAGAATTACCCCTTCAAGTACACCCCACAGCTGTTAAGTGAATTGCAGCCCTACCTGGAGAAACTGGAGGGAAGTCCGAAATTCGACAAATTCCTGGCTGAGGTAAACGTCCAGAAGCAGACCATTAACGACTTCCTGGTGGCGCTCAACCAGCAGGTGCAACAGAAAATCGAATACCTGCTGAGGCTCGAGCCCGGCATTCAGACACCAGAGGAAACCCTGGCAAGTGAAAAGGGATCCTGCAGGGACTCGGCGTGGCTACTGGCACAGCTACTGCGACACCTGGGCCTGGCATCCCGCTTTGTCTCGGGTTACCTGGTGCAGCTCAAACCCGACGAAAAATCACTGGATGGGCCATCTGGCGCCGCGGAGGATTTCACCGACCTGCACGCCTGGTGCGAAGTCTACTTGCCCGGCGCAGGCTGGGTGGGAATGGACCCCACCTCGGGTCTTTTTGCCAGCGAAGGCCATATTCCACTGGCATGCACACCCACACCGGTATCGGCGGCCCCCATTGTCGGGGCTACTGACGAGTGTGAGGTCGAGTTTGAATTCAGCAATACAGTAGAACGTGTGCTGGAGGACCCGCGAGTCACCAAGCCGTACACCGAAGAGCAGTGGCAACAGATACTCGCGCTGGGCAAGGCTGTTGATGTCGAATTCGAGCAAAATGATGTGCGCCTGACCATGGGTGGCGAGCCCACCTTCGTGTCCATAGATGATATGGAGTCCGAGCAGTGGAATACCGGCGCACTGGGCAAGGACAAACTCAGCCTGGCAAAATCCCTGCTGCTGCGATTGCGTGATCACTTTGCGCCCCACGGCCTGTTGCATTACGGCCAGGGCAAATGGTACCCGGGAGAGGAGGTCCCGCGCTGGGCCCTGGGGGTGTTCTGGCGCAAAGACGGTGAACCCTTATGGAACGACCCGGCGCTGCTGGCCCGGGTGGACAAGGACTATGGCCACGACGTTAAAACCGTACAGAAATTTGGCCACCAGCTGTGCGACCTGTTAGCGCTGCCCAGGCGCTGCAGCCAGCCCGCATTCGAAGACGGGCTGTATTATTTGATGCAGGAACAAAACCTGCCAAAAAATCTGGATATACTCGCGCAAAAACTCAAGGGCAGCCTGGACCGAAGACGGCTGGCGCGCCTGATCGAGCGCGGTTTCGACGTGCCGACGGGTGTAGTCATACCCCTGAGCCGCAGCACGGGCTGGCCCGTGGTCGAAGAGAGCAAGCGCTGGCACAGCAGTCTCTGGCCGATGAAACGAGAACGCATCACATTGATTCCGGGGGACTCCCCCATGGGCTTGAGGCTTCCGCTGAATGATTTACCCGAGCTGGCCAGAAAAGCAGACAAGATCACCCCGCAACGCGACCCATTCGAACCGCGGGAAGAACTCGCCCCACGCTCAGAGATCCAGTTTGGTCATGATGGCGAGGCGCCCGATGACGAATTGCCAGACGAAGATGACTACGAGGCCGTGGTCCGCCACGCGCTGTGCCTGGAAGTGCGCGATGGTCGCCTGCACGCCTTCATACCACCGCTGGAATACCTTGAGGACTATGTTGAGCTGATCGCCGCCATTGAGGAGACCGCAGCTGCCCTCAAAACACCACTTATCATAGAAGGCTATGAACCGCCCCGCGACCCGCGCCTGCAGAAGTTGCTAGTGACACCGGACCCCGGCGTTATTGAGGTCAACGTCCATCCCACCAACAACTGGGACGACCTGGTAGCCAACACCACGGCACTGTACGAAGAGGCACGCCTGTCCCGCTTGTCGACAGAGAAATTCATGCTGGACGGCCGCCACACCGGCACCGGCGGCGGCAACCACATCACCCTGGGCGGCGCGACCCCTGCAGACAGCCCCCTGCTGCGGCGCCCGGACCTGCTGCGCAGCCTGATCACCTTCTGGCAGCACCACCCCAGCCTCTCCTACCTGTTTTCCGGGATGTTTATCGGGCCCACCAGCCAGGCGCCGCGGGTGGACGAAGGGCGCGATGAGATGCTGTACGAGCTCGAAGTGGCTTTCTCGCAAATGTCGGACGGTGAAGTTCCGCAACCCTGGCTGGTAGACCGCCTGCTGCGTAACCTGTTGATTGATGTCACCGGCAACACCCACCGCGCCGAGTTCTGCATAGACAAACTGTACTCCCCCAACAGCGCCACCGGCCGGCTGGGCATCCTGGAATTTCGCGGCTTTGAAATGCCGCCCCACAGCCGCATGGCGCTGGTGCAGGCGCTGTTGCTGCGCGCGCTGGTCGCGCGCTTCTGGAAACAGCCATACCACAAACCCCTGGTGCGCTGGGGCACCGAGCTGCACGACCGCTTCATGCTGCCTCACTACATCTGGCAGGATATGAAATTCGTGGTCGAGGATCTGCAGGCCCACGGTTTCGCGTTCGAGCTTGACTGGCTGGCGCCTTTCGAGGAATTCCGCTTTCCGCACTACGGCCGGGTACAGCTGGACGACATAGAACTGGAACTGCGCTGGGCGGTAGAGCCCTGGCACGTACTGGGTGAGGAAACGACCAGTTTTGGTACATCGCGCTATGTCGACTCTTCAGTAGAGCGCCTTCAGCTGCGGGCTACAGGTCTGGTCGAGGGTCGCTATGTGCTGGCCTGCAATGGTCGCCGGGTGCCCATGCGCTCCACCGGCAGGCATGGAGAATACGTCGGTGGCGTTCGCTACCGCGCCTGGGCGCCACCCTCGGCGCTGCACCCGATGATCGGTGTGCATGTGCCACTGGTATTTGACCTGATAGACACCTGGAACGGACGCTCTATTGGTGGCTGCACTTATCACGTGGCGCACCCCGGCGGGCGCAGCTATGAGACCTTCCCGATCAACTCCATGGAAGCAGAGTCCCGGCGCATCAATCGTTTCGAGACCGTCAGCCATACCCAGGGCCCCTTCATTCCCCAACCGGAGGTCAGCGCCTTGCGGGAGTTCTTCCCGAACGAGGAGTTACCCAGGCCCATGGAGCCACCGCCGGAAGAATCGCCGGGAGAATACCCCTACATGTTGGATATGCGCAGCCCGAGACGGCCCTGAGGGTCGGCCGGGCCGGCTTAACCGCATGTATTCCCGACAAGGCTAATGCGACTATACTAGTGTAGCTCGTCACTCACCTGTAAGATTCAGCCCGCTCAGCCCGACACAGCAACAAACAGGAAACGTCTTTGTCCAACGCCAGTAACCCGCCCGCGCTGAGTCAGGTCCAGACCCAGTTTCAACAGCCCAGAGCGCTTGAATACCAGGCCCTGCCTGGCCTGTTGGACGACACAAGAGCGTCTGATGGCAGCCTCAAGCCACAGTGGAAGTATCTGCTGGACAGTCTGCGCGATCTCGGCCCGGAAGTGTTGCTTGAGCGGGAACAAAAGGCACGCCGCATACTGCGGGACGACGGCGCCACCTACAATATAAGCCAGCAGGATTCTGCTGGTGTCAGTTGGGAACTGGACCCGGTGCCCTATGTTATTGGCTCTGAGGACTGGGCTGATATAGAGGCGGGATTACTGGAGCGGGCAGAGCTGCTCAATCTGATCCTTGGCGATATTTACGGACAGCGCTCCCTGTTGCGCCACGGGGTCCTGCCCCCCGAGGCACTGTTCTCTCACGGTGGCTTCCTGCGAGCATGTCAGGGCCTGAAAATGCCGGGTGAGCACGAGCTCATCCTCCATGCCACGGATATGGTGCGCCTCGCCGATGGCAATATGTGTGTATTATCGGACCGCACCCAGGCCCCCAGCGGCGCCGGTTACGTATTGGAAAATCGCACGGTAATGTCGCGGGTGTTCCCCAGCTTCTACCGCGAAAGCCACGTACACCGTATCGCCAGTTTCTACCAGCGCCTGCGCCTGAAGCTCGTGTCACTCTCGCCAAGCGATGAAGTCCCCTGCATCGCCCTGCTGACGCCCGGTGGCATGAACGAATCCCGCTTCGAACACGCCTACCTGGCAAACTACATGGGGCTGCCACTGGTACAGAGCGGCGATCTGCTGGTGCGTAACGGTTTTCTCTGGATGAAGTCACTGGACGGCCTGACCCGGGTCGATGTGCTGTTGCGCCGGGTGGATGATGAACTGTGTGACCCTGTGGAATTGCGCAGTGATTCGCGGATCGGGGTTCCCGGCCTGCTGGAGGTAGTGCGCACCGGCCGAGTGGTGATCGCCAACCCCATGGGTTCGGGAGTGCTTGAAAACCCTGTGCTGCTTAAATACCTGCCTGCGATCAGCAAAAACCTGCTGGGGCGAGAGCCTCGCCTGGCATCGGTTAAGACCTACTGGTGTGGCGATGCCGACGACCTGGCTTTTGCCACGGCGAATATCAGCCAACTGATCATCAAGCCAATCTATCGCGGCAGTGGCATGAACAGTGTATACGGTGGCGACCTGAGCCCGGAACAACAGTCGCAGCTGCTGTCGCGTATGCACCAGAAGCCCTACCAGTTTGTCGCACAGGAAAAGCTGGGCAAGGCGCACATACCGACGTTCTCAGGCGGCACACTGCAGCCCAGACCCGCCATACTACGCACCTTTTCTGTGGCTACAGACAATTCCTACATGGTGATGCCCGGTGGCCTGACCCGCATAGGCGGCAGTCCCGGCGGCGGTGTTATCAGCATGCAATCGGGCAGCCCCAGTAAAGATACCTGGGTGACCGCAACGGAACCCGAACGCTTTATCGACACGGAAGAAGCGCCGGACGCCCTGCGCACGAACCTGGAAGCGGGGCTGGTAAGCCTGCCCAGTCGGGTAGTGGAAAACCTTTACTGGATGGGTCGCTACGCCGAGCGCGCCGAGGCAGCGCTGCGGCTGCTGCGCACCGTATTCGTTCTGCTAAACGGCGAGGATCCCATCAGCACGGCGGCCAGGAGGGTCATGCTACGGTCGATTACAGAGGCCACCGCAACCCAGCCGGGATTCGTCAACGCCAGCCCCGAACTGTTGGCCCAACCGGATGAAGAACTGCTGTTAGTGATAAAAGATGGCAGCCGCGCAGGCAGTGTCAAATCCACCCTCAACGCCATGCTCAGAAGTGCAGAAGAATCCAAGGAGCTGCTGTCTACCGACACCATGCGGGTAATCAACGACCTGCACGATGAACTCGACGGCCTGGACACCGCCCTGGCGAGAGGCCTGGCCTCCGCGCCCGAAGAAGCCCTCGACCCACTGGTAACCGGGTTGGTGGCCCTTTCCGGCCTCATGCAGGAAAGCATGGTTCGCGGCGTGGGCTGGCGCTTTATGGAGTTGGGCAAGCGGGTGGAGCGGGCACAGCAAATCATCACCACCCTCAGAACCTTGATCACTCCAGTACTTGCAGAGACAGACCAGGCCACCCTGCTGACCGCCCTGCTGACGGCGATGGAGGTATTGATCACTTATCGACGACGACGGCGACAGCGCTCAGGCATTGAGCTTGGGCTGGAACTGGTGATGCTGGACCCCAGCAACCCGCGCTCACTGTTGTTCCAGCTGGAGCAGCTGCAATCCCACCTGGCCGAGCTGCCCGGAACCGATCCCAGCGAGGGTGAGCTGACCGAAGAAGACCGGGCGCTGCTGGCGGCAGTAACAAGCTTGAAACTCACGCGCCTGCCACAATTACTGGAAACAGGTAACGGCAAGCGCGAGGAACTGGACCAGCTGCTGCAACAGCTGGACAAACTGCTGCTCGATGTAAGCACCCTGATCAGCGACAAGCATTTCGATCACCGCGCCGATGCGCAACAACTGGTCAGCAACTACGTGCTGGCGGAGCAATAATGCGTTTTCGCGTGCGCCATGTTACCCACTACAAATACGCCAGCCGGGTCAGCCACTGCTACAACCTGGCCAACGTCGTACCGCGGGATACCGATCGCCAGCGCTGCCTGAAAAATCGTATCACGGTGTCACCCACCCCCGCGATCACCCACAAGCGCAACGATTATTTCGGCAACAAGGCCTTCCACTTTGAGATCCAGAAGCCCCAC